>R21__coassemble_493_pt1 | contig 32172 bp, 27 predicted proteins | sample R21__metabat2_high_PE_034 | metagenome-assembled genome bin R21 | reverse complement strand
GAATTGACACTGACAATATATCGAAGAGATGACGCAGCCGACGCCATCAGGACGAATGCACAAAGGAGCAGGATCAGAACCAACCCGAATAGGACATTTTTCCTGTGTTCCACGTTCCTTTTCATCGTACTTCACCTCATCCAGAATTGGTCTTCTGCAGCCAGCACACTGCCCCTTTTTTCCTCCAGACAGGGTACCTGCTGCCTGTGGATATCATATCATAAGAATCGATTTTTGTCACACATTTTGACATAATATTTTCATAAATGACACAATTTTTGCAAAATATGACATTTTTACCATATTATTCGACCGAAACAGCCATTTTTCGCGGTCACGATACGTTCTGTCCCATGCGCTTCAGTGCATCTTTCCGGTCTTCCGGATTCGTTTATAAATTGATACATCATCATATCCATTTTTCGGTACAGGATGATATACATTTTTATCCATCAGTATCCCGTATTTTATCTTCCTTTTGTCCCCGTCAGAGAACACTGAAGACCATCATTCGATTCCGGCGGATCAGGACAGGTTTGTGGGCCAAAAAGACTGGATTCCCGCCCCTGTCAGACGGGACAATGTTCCAAATAGGCTGCCCGCGCCTTCTTCTTTTTACAAAAAAGGACGCCTTTCGGCGTCCGGATCGTTTCCAGCGTTTTTATGCACAGGGCATCCTGTGCAGTTTTGTTTTTTTCCGTTATACAGAAGCTTTCGCAGCGGCTGCCTTCAGGGCATCCACCTTGTCGAGCTTTTCCCAGGGCAGATCCAGGTCATTTCTTCCGAAATGTCCGTAGGCTGCCGTCTGCCTGTAAATCGGCCGTCTCAGGTTCAGTTCCTGGATGATCGCCTGGGGACGAAGATCGAAGATCTCAGAGACGATCCTGGAGAGCACGTCATCCGGCAGAATACCCGTTCCCCTGGTATCCACCAGAAGGCTCACCGGCCTGGCCACGCCAATCGCGTAGGCGACCTGAACCTCGCACTTTTTTGCCAGTCCGGCTGCCACAACGTTCTTGGCCACATGGCGCACCGCATAGGCTGCCGAGCGATCGACCTTTGTGGGATCCTTGCCCGAGAAGGCGCCGCCGCCATGGGGTGCGTATCCGCCGTAGGTGTCCACAATGATCTTTCTGCCCGTCAGTCCCGTATCTCCGGCGGGTCCGCCAATGACAAAGCGGCCTGTGGGGTTAATGAAGATCTTGGTGTCATCGCTCATGAGTTCCTTCGGGATCACCGCGTCAATGACCTTTTCCCTCAGATCCTTCTTCAGGACATCCATGTCGGTATCCGCAGTGTGCTGGGTGGAGATGACAATCGTGTCGACCGCGACCGGGACATCATCCTCATAGCGGATGGTCACCTGGGTCTTGCCGTCGGGACACAGATACGGGAGAACGCCGGTCTTGCGCACCTCAGCCAGCTTTCTGGCCAGGCGGTGGGACAGTGCAATGGGCATGGGCATATATTCCGGTGTCTCATCGCAGGCATACCCGAACATCATGCCCTGGTCGCCGGCGCCGATCTCGTCGCTTTCCTGTCCGGATTCGCCGTCGCGCTTTTCCAGTGCCGCGTCCACGCCCATGGCAATGTCCGGGCTCTGGGCATGGATGGCCACGCTCACGCCGCAGGTGTTGCCGTCAAAGCAGACATCGGAGGAATTGTATCCGATGTCCAGTGTCGTTTTCCGGACAATGGCCGGAATGTCCACATGGGCTCTGGTCGTGATTTCGCCCATGACATGAATCATGCCAGTGGTTGCAAAGGTCTCGCAGGCCACGCGGGACATGGGATCCTGCTCAAGGAGAGCATCGAGAATCGCATCGCTGATCTGGTCGCAGAGTTTGTCCGGGTGACCCTCGGTCACCGATTCAGAAGTAAAAAGACGTACCATGTTACCCTCATTTCTTTATGGTGCCTTCCTGGATGAAAAAACGCCTGGCCGCACACAGCCAGACGGATCAATCATGCGATCGCCCCTTATCTGTCAGCGCAGGTATTCCCTTTGTGTGCCGCGCTGTGGGAATTGGCACCGCGTCACGGAAGAAAATGACCGGTTGCCGTGGTATCATCGGGCCCATCCCTCAACCACTCGTGATAAGGTATTCAGATGTCGGCACTCATTCTAGCATAAAAGAGGTTTTCGTCAATAGGTTTTCCGAACATTTTTTCCTGTTCCCAAAAATGGGAAAACCTCCCGGAGAAAGCCCTGAAAAAGCTTCCTCCGGGAGGCTTGGAACGTGTCTTGTTTTCAGATTTCAACTGTGCTGCCGCCTGTCCGGCCGTCCCTTCCGCATACCCAGGATTCCGCTGACTGCGAGAACCTTCCGGTCATGCATAGAGGAAGCGGCTTTTCATCCGGGATCTTCCCTCTTCTCCTCCGGGCAGTCCGGCAGCACTCGGCCGCTGACCGTCTCATTCTTCTTTCCAGCATTCGTTCTTTGCGCTGCCGTCCCGGTACACCGGCTCCCAGGCTTCGTCCTGGCTCCCGTCCTCACCGTCTCTGTCCGGCATCTCCGGAATCCGGTCCGCCCATTCCTGTTCCATCTTCTGTTGTCTTTCCTTATCCGGCATACGAATTCCCTCCTTTGCTGCCATGCCTGTGCATGGCAGAATTTTGTATTATGTATTGTATTCGGAGTTTCTTTTTCCGGTTCGATCTGCAGATCCTCTGCCTTACTTCCCGAGGAACTTCAGGTTCTGCGCAATCAGGCTGCATCTCTGCTTCACACAGTCAGGACTCCGAAGCGCATCCGACGGGGTGTTGAAGACATAATCCTCGAGCTGCTCAAGTGTCGTGGTCGCCACATGCAGGCGTGTATCCGAGCTGGCATAGTAGATGAAAACATTCTTCTCGTCATCACAGATGGCTCCGTTGGTAAAGACCACATTGGAGACATCCCCGACCCGCTCATGTCCAAGCGGCGCGATCAGGAATCCGCCGGGCTCCGCGATGACCTTCGAGGGATCTTCCAGGTCCGTCGCAAAGGCATAGATGACATACCGAAGGCCCGCCGCCGTATTGCGCACGCCGTGGGCAATATGGATCCAGCCCTTCGAGCCCCGGATCGGCACCGCACCGGCACCGTTCTTGCTCTCGGTGATCGTGTGATATCTCCGGATGCTCGTCATCTTTTCCTCATCAATGACCGCATTCGTAATGTCATCGCACACGCCAAACCCGATGCCCCCGCCGCTGCCCGTCTCAATGAAGTCATCCATGGGCCGGGTATAGAAGGCATACTTTCCATTCACAAAGGTCGGGTGCAGGACCACATTGCGCTGCTGGGGGCTGTGGAGGGTCTTCAGGTTGGGCAGACGCTCCCAGGTCACCAGGTCCTTCGTGTGCACAATCCCGGCTGCCGCCGTTGCCGCCGAGAGATCCCTGGAGTTCATATCCTTGCTCTCCGAGCAGAACACGCCGTAGATCCAGCCGTCCTCGTGCTGCGTGAGACGCATGTCGTACACATTCGTCTCCTCCGGACAGGTATCCGGCAGCTGCACCGGGTAATCCCAGAACCGGAAGCCGTCCACACCATTGTCCGACTGGGCGACCGCAAAGAAGCTCTTCCGGTCATTCCCCTCGACACGAGCGACCAGCGTATACTTTCCGTTCAGCATGAGCGCGCCGCTGTTGAATACGCCGTTCACGCCCAGGCGCTGCATCATATGAGGATTCGTCTCCGGGTTCACGTCGTACATCCAGAAGGGAGGAATGTGCTCCCGTGTCAACACCGGATACTCCCACCGGTCATAGATGCCGTTATAGAAATGCTGGTTCTTCCGGTTGGGACGCCGAACCAGCGATTCATACGCCGCATTCAGTTCCTTATAGCTCTTCATCCTTCAGCCTCCTCATGATTTCAAAGACCATGCGTCCATTGTGATAGGGACATTTCCAGGGTTCCACAATCGGCTTTTCCACCGGAATCCCGTGCTCCGAGGTCCACCAGAACCACTCCGAGCCCTCTCTGGGATCCGCCATATGCTCTTTGATAAACGTCCACTGATGGCGCACCGCGTCCAGGTACTTTTCTTCCCCTGTCTTCTGCCAGGCATTCAGGAAGCCGAGCAGGGCTTCCGCCTGCACCCACCAGATACGCATGGTATTGACCTTGCCGTTTTCGCTCTCGTTGGCAAACCCGTGCGTGGTATACGCCACTTCGAGCGTCTGTTCTGCCAGCGACAGAAGTTTCGGCCGAATCCGCTTTGTCAGTTCCTCATCCTCCAGCACTTCCAGCGTCCGGTCACACAGCCAGGACGTCTCAATGTCATGCCCGAAGGAGTGGAGATCAATGAGGGTGTGCCATTCGTGATCAAAGAAGACTTCCTGCCGCTTCTTTTCGGGATTGTAGACGTGCTTTTCCCAGGTATCGAGGATTTCCAGCAGCTTTTCCCGCACTTCCGGATCCCTGCCCACACGGTAGAGTTCCGTATAGGCTTCCAGCACGTGCAGGAGCGTGTTCATCGTCCGCTCGGCCATGACCCCGTTTTCTGAGAGCTTCTCATTGCTCTCGGGCGTAAAGTCCGCATGGAAGGCTTCCAGGTAGCCGCCCGCATCCCGGCATTTGTGCTCAATGAGATGGAAGAGTTCCCTCGCCTTTTCAAGCGGCGCTGTCTTTCCGCTCGCGAGCGCATAGTTGGACAGCGCATAGATCGCAAACGCCTGGTTATAGGTGTGCTTCGTGGGGTCCAGGACTGTACCGTCCGGATGCATGGACCAGAAGACGCCGCCGTTCTCGCTGTCCGTCATCTCCAGCAGGGCCTCATACGCATGCGCCGCATACGAGAGGAGCGATGGATCCGACAGGGACATGGAGGCCTGAGAGAAGAAATAGAGAATCCGGCTGTTGAGAATACAGCCTCTCTCCGCCATGGGATCCCGCTTCAGGTCATACCCGACATACCCCACATACCCTCCGTGGATGTCATCCCGAAGCCCCTTCCAGAACGGAAGAATTCTGTGTTCCAGATGCTCTCTGGTTTCTCTGACTAGATTCATGCTGCCAGCACCGGCCCATTCCGGCGCTTTTCGCTCCCTTCAGTCAGCTGTCTGGCTTTTCTTGTGGCAGCATCCCCCATACAGGCAGAGGAATCCGCTTCTCAGGCAGCTTTTTTCTTTCCTTTGCAAGGCTTTCGTCTGCATGCCGCACCAAAACCTGTCTGTGCTTTTTCACAACAGATTCCTGCATGCTTCTTCTTTCTTCCATCGTTCTTTCCTGATTCCATTATATGTCTTTGTCGATCTTCCTGCAAGCTGTTTCTTTTTCCTGTACATGCAGAAAGGCACCTGCAGGCCGCCTCTCCGCGGCAGCAGGTGCCAAAAAAACGGAATGATTTTCCCCTCCCGTCAGGTTCCGCCGAGGAGCCAGTCATTCGCATGGGGACCATTGGCTGCAGCAGCTGTCCCTCAGCGTACGATCCGGTGCAGGAATCCTTTTTCCCTGGAATCATCTGATGCATCGGGCAGTTGCAAACGCTCCCGCCCTGTGTTTTCTAAGAATCCGCCGAGGAGCCAGTCATTGGCATGGGGATAGGTGTACTGGAGCTGCTGCTCCTCACAGTAATCCGAAGCATAGGAATCCGGTTCCACCGTGATCATCAGCTGCACCGAACAGTTGGCAAACGCCCGGACACCGATGCTTTCTACACCCCCTGGAATCGTGATCTCCCGAAGGCCCGCGCACCGCTGAAATGCATGACTCCCGATGGACTTGACGCTTTCCGGAATCACAATCTGTTTGAGTGGACTGCACCCATAGAAGGCATAGTCGCCAATTGTCTGAATGCCCTCCGGAACGGCATAGTCTGTTTCCTCCAGTCCGCCCGGGTAGCTGATCAGGCACCGGTCGGCTTTTCTGAACAGCACCCCGCCGATCGCAGCCAGGGTGGGATGCTTCGGGGAAACCTGAATGCTGATGAGCTGTCTGCATGCGCTGAAGGGATTGGACCCAATGACCGTCACAGAGTCCGGAATTCGGACAGAGCACACCGTTTCATTGGAATCGAAGGCTCCATCCCCGATCGCATGCACCGGGATCCCCGCTACCTGCTCCGGAATGGAGACGTGTTCTTCAAAGCCGAGATAGCGCACGATTTCCGCTGTACCGTCCTCCAGAAGCCGGTAAGCATACAGTTCCGTCATCAGCGTATCCGTGACATCCGGCTGCAGGGCAGGATAGGTGATGGTGGAAGGAACATAGTGATTGTCAACGGACAGACTGCTCTGCCCCCGCGCATAGCGCTCCGCATAGGAACCGGATGGTGTGGAGATGGTAAGATAGGAAGCACAGTCGTAGAAAGCATCCTCCCCGATCTCCCGGACGCTCGACGGGATCAAAACATGCGAGAGTTTTTTACATTGATAGAAAGCATCCTCTCCAATTGTCTGGACACCTTCCTGCATCTCGATTTCTTCGAGCTGCTCACAATACCAGAATGCCTTACGGCCAATGGTCGTGACACTCCCCGGAATCAGCAGGCGCTTCAGCCCCGCGCAAGTCGAAAATACATTGTCCCCAAGGCTGAGCACGCTGTCCGGGAGAAACAGGTTCTCCAGTTTGCTGCATCCGGCAAACGCACCATCCCGGATCGAAAGCACGGTATCCGGAATCCGTACAGATGTCAGGCTCTCGCAGTAACCGAACGTATAGCTTTCAATCACTGTGACGCCATCCGGAATGTTCACAGACCCCAGACTCTCACAGGCAATAAAGGCATACTCACCGATCCGTTCCGCTTTATCCGGGAGTGTGAGATGCTGCAAAGCGCTGCAGTATGCAAAAGCATACTCTCCGATCCACTTCACCGTATCCGGGAGCGTGATATACTGCAAAGCACTGCAGTAAATAAAGGCAAAGGCCTCGATGGTTTCAAGATCGTCGCATCCGGTGATTTCCCTGAGCTGCGTGCAGCTGAAAAATGCACTATCACCGATTTTTTCAAGCCCGCGGGGCAGACTCACCTTTTGAATCGCCTGGCACTCTGCAAACGCTCCTGGCGCGATTTCACGAATGCCTTCAGGCACACGAACTTCCTCTGCATCCTTCCAGACCGGGTAACAGATCAGGCTTCGGTCTGCTTTGCAGACCAGGGCATCCCCCATCCATTCAAAAAAGGAATTCTCTTCGGACAGAGTGAGTTCCCTCAGTTCAGAACATCCTGCAAAGGGATTCCCGTCCATGACCGCAACGGAAGACGGGATCGTCAGGCTGGTGAGCCCACAGCCATAAAATGCACCTGCGGAAAGATGCACCACAGTGTCAGGAATCACCACTTCTTTCAGTTCATCATAAGAAATTGCACCTGTTCCTATGCTCGTCACAGTGTACCCATCCAGTTCTTCAGGAATGAATACGCTGGAGTCTTTTCCGGTCCACCCGACAATCTCCGCTGTCCCGTCCTCCATCAGCGTATATTTGAAGTCCCCGCAGACAAGAGCATCGGCTGCCTCTTCTTCTGCCAGTGCGCTCAGTGCCATGCAGCACAGTGCGAGCATCAGCAGGCACAGGATCATGTTCCGTCCATTTGTCTTTTTCATACAAATACCTCCCTATGGGATGGTTCTGTGTTCTCTCAGCGCAGGTGGGACTGCGGATCCTGTCCGTTCCTTTTCGGAAAAAGCACAGGATCGCAGAAGACACCGTTCCTGTACGGTCTGTCCTCCGCGCCAGTTCTTTTCTTCTTTCCTTCTGACACTCATTACACTCCTGTTTCGTAAGAAAGTCAACCTGAAAACTGCATCCCGGCTGAAAGCAATGACAATCCCTTGGCGATTATGAAACCTGCCACATATCCGCATCGATTCCCGGTTTTTGCACATTCCCGCACAGGCAGCATCTTTTGCGGCATACTGATCTGTTCGCTCTCTACAGGTAAGCGTCAAATGAGCAGCAAAAGAAAACCAGAGGCTGTTTCATTGTCACAGCCCCTGGTTCTTTGCGTGCATCCATCACGCAACCAGATCGTTCTCTCTGAACTGCAGAGAATACAGCTTCTTATAGGTTCCATCGAGCGCCATGAGTTCCTCATGTGTGCCGCGCTCCCGGATCTGTCCGTCCATGACGACCGCGATTTCATCCGCATTGCGAATGGTGGAGAGGCGGTGGGCCACCACCAGCGTTGTGCGGCCCTTGCACAGTTCATCCAGTGCATGCTGGATCAGGACTTCCGTCGTATTGTCCAGTGCGCTGGTCGCTTCGTCCAGAATCAGGATGGCAGGATCCTTGAGGAAGACGCGGGCAATGCTCAGTCTCTGCTTCTGTCCGCCGGAGAGCTTTACGCCGCGCTCGCCGATCTCCGTGTCATACCCGTGTTCGAGGGACATGATGTAGTCATGGATATTGGCACGCTTGGCAGCCTCCTGGACTTCCTCAAATGTGGCATCCGGCCGTCCGTAGAGGATATTGTCGCGGATGGTGCCGACAAACAGGAAGACATCCTGCTGCACAATCCCGATATTCCGCCGCACCGATTCGAGCGTCAGCTTCCGGATATCCGTGCCATCAATGAGAATGGATCCGTCTCCTTCCCCGAGCTTATAGAAATTCGGGAGCAGGTGGCAGAGCGTTGTCTTTCCTCCGCCGGAGGGTCCAACCAGGGCCAGTTTTCTGCCCTTGGGGATAGAGAGGTTCACATGAGTCAGTACTTCCTGGGAATCGTTGTAGCTGTAGCTCACATCACGGAATTCAATGTTGCCCTCCACATGGTCGAGCACTTTCGCGTCCGGCGCATCTGTCTCCGGCTGTTCATCCATGATTTCCTGGAAGCGCTTGAAGCCGCTGACACCGTTCTGGTACTGTTCCATGAAGTTGATGAGGGTATTGACGGGGTTGATAAACAGATTGACTGAAACGATGAAGGTGGAGTAATCGCCGAAGGAGATCCGCCCTGAATACAGGAAGAGGCCGCCGGCAATCAGGATAATGACATTGAAAACGTCAGTGATAAACGCCGTGGAGGAGGAGAATTTGGCCATCGCATGGTACGCAGCCCGGGAGGCATTGACAAACTCCTTGTCACCCCGCTCAAACTTTTCGACTTCCCTGTCGGCATTGGTGTAGGCCTTCGTCACGCGGATACCCGTCACGCTGCTCTCCACCGCCGCGTTGATCGTAGCGTTGCTCTTGCGGCGGTCATCAAACGCCTTGCGCATTTCCTTGCGGTAATGCATGGTCACTGCGACCAGAATCGGCACGCAGGAGAAGACAATGAGCGTCAGAATCCAGTCAATGCTGCACAGGTAGGTAAACGAGAGCAGGATCATGACCGAGCTGATCAGCAGATTTTCCGGGCCGTGGTGGGCCAGCTCGCACACTTCAAACAGGTCACTCGTGATCCGGGTCATGATGCGGCCCGTCTCATGGTCGTCATAGAAGCTGAAGGGCAGCTTTTCCAGATGCGCAAACAGATCCTGCCGCATGCGGCTCTGCATCTTGACGCCGATGAGATGTCCGTAGTACTGGACGAAGTAGCGCATGAGCATGCGGACAAAATACAGGGCCAGCACAAGAAGACCCGCAAAGACGATCGTTGAGTACATCTTCTCGGGAATATAGACATTGAGCATCTTGTTGGTCACAATCGGATAGACCATGCCGATGAGGGAAATCAGCAATGAGGCCAGCATATCCAGTGCCAGCATCTTCTTGTGCGGTTTATAGTAGGAAATAAAGCGTTTCAGCATGTTCCGTCCTCCGTTTTGTCGCGTTCTTCCATGGGCACATAGGATTTGCAGCGCACATATTCCGATTCCGGGCACCCGTAAAACGGCCCGTCACAGGGTTTACGCTGGGCACTGCGAATCGCTTCGAGTTCCGCAATCACCTGTCCCAGCGCTTCCTGATCCACCCTGTAATGCGTGTAATAGCCGATCCGGATCCCGTAGATCAGTCCGGCCTCACGCAGGATTTTGAGGTGCTGGGAAACAGCAGATGCCGTCAGCTGGCTTCTTCTGGCCAGTGCACGGACACAGTAGCTGCGGTCTGCCATCATCTGAAGAAGCTCAAAACGATGGGGATCACCGAGCGCCTTCAGGACATTTGCATCCATTGCCTTCGCCTCCGTTCATGTTTCAGATTATAATCCACTGTTTTAATTTAGTAAATACTGAATTGGATTTTCAATCTTTTGTCGGACTGACCCGTGAAGCATGTCTGACGATCCGGCACCCGTTCCTGCACTGAAGCCAGCCGTTCTCTTTGAACAGCTCCCTGCATCCTCTTTCTTCTCATGCACATGAAAACCCTGCAGAGCATCTGCAGGGTCAGAAGAAAACAAATCCATACGGCAGCAGACCACACCATTTTTCCCAATTCTGCCGTCATCCCTAATTCTTATGCAGCCTTCTCGAAATCAATCACAATGATTTCCTGGATAAACTGCTTTACGCGTTCTGTAATCTCCTCAATCTTTTGCGCAACATCTCCTGTATAGAAGATTTCATCGCATTCAACACATTTATAACAGGGACTATTGCGGAGCACAAGCACGCCAAATCCGAGCTCAATTGCCTCTGTTGTCGTACATTGGTATTTTATCGTCAACAGAAGGAAGATAATCTACGAATCCATAAACATGATATGTTTCACCATCAAAAGAGCTACCCTTAGGATACTCTGACAAGCAGTGCTCGCCTTTTTTGGCACGAGATTCACACTCACTCTTGAGCGCATAACAAATTCGATCCAATACTTGCATCGTATAGTCATCCAGTTCTGGTGGTTTGTCCATGCCAATAATGTATCGATGGGACTCATCATCAAAACGCATATGTTAGAACCTCCAAATTAATAGGGCATTATTACTTTCATTGATTTCAGGCAGTTTTCCATTGTGATTGAGGAGAGAAAAGCATACAGCTATGGAGATTATGCCCCATATCGATTTACTTAAACGGGTTCATGTTGAGTTCATCAAGACGTTGTAATACCCGTTGACTAGCCTCAGTCTTGTACTGCTCATCACTTATTGTATGTGCTAAGTACTTTTGTGCTTGATCAAGTTCAAATGCAAAGTGTGCAGAGGCTTCCTGAAGACTGATAATAGAACTCATTGATAATTCAGTATCTGTTAGATCGTAATACGACGCTAAATATCTATTGTAATTCTTTATATTATGATAATAAGTCAATATCAATGTATATGCATTATTCGGAAGCATAACAATAATATCATCGTCAAATAATACTTTTTCTGCAAGGGAGGTATCAATATAAGCGCGTTGTCTTAACGCTATAACATTATTAGATCCAAACCTAGCTATATCATCATTAAGTAGTTTACTCTGGGTTTCCATATCATCCGCAGCAACACGAAACTCGCTATATGTGCGTTGCATTGTTTGTTGATACTCGTGATCATTCGTATACACCAATGCAATATATGCACCCAAAATAACGATACAAAGCTGTATTATTACATCTTTAAAATGCTCACTCGTAAAAAAACCAATGAAGCGCTTCTTTTTCTTGTTATTCATTGTTTGTGGCTTTCTATCTGTTGATTGAACTGCGGCTCTATACTTAAAGAAACAAGTTACAAACAAGACGATAACAATTATTGCAGAAAAGATGATCATGTTCATGGAACAAACCTTCCCCCGTTTCTATATTTTGCTCACATTGCAGTTTCCTATCGCCAGCAAGAAGCACACCTGTATTCTGCCATAGTACACAATGATTAGCAACCAGCAATACAAAAAATATGCGATTATATGCTTATATCCGTCTAATAGCGGGTATTCTTCTTTCCTTATGAGCAGACTGATGATTCTTGAATAATAAAATGCCAGATTTTACAGCACAATTGAAAAAGAAGTGCCTTTCTTGATGAAAAGCGCTCCTTTTTCAGTGCCCTTGATTCTATTGGGTTTCAAGGCTTTTATCAGATTATAAAGAGACTCATGAAAACCGGCTGCAAATTACCACTCCAAAGTTGCCCTAAATACAAACATTTGTGCGGCCCATGTCATTGCCGGACCATGTCACGAAGAGGTTGACTCTATCGATCGGGTGCATATGCATGGGCTTCAGGCATGACCTATTCAATCAGCGCTAGCGCCCGGATCTTCCACTGTCCGTCTTCCCTTGTCAGCGTCGCCCTGTATTTCGCGCTCTGCCAGGAGGGAGGGTAGATGGCGTTCTGTCCGTTCGCTGCGATCAGGCTCTCTGCCCGATCTGCCCGCACACGTCCGTCAATTCTAGGGATGCTCTCCACGATTTCCACGCGGCACACCGTATCCCACGGCCAGACCCACAGAAATCCCATGTTGATGCGGTGGTCAATGCCTCTTCACAGGAGATGATGATCCATCACCGCTTCGTTCAGTTCTTTCATCGAATGCACGATCTGGTGCAGGTTTGCAATCTCGATATCAAAGCTTTCTTTTCCAAAGTCCATCAGATATCCCAGCCGAATTGTCAGATCCTGTTCCTGTCCGATCTTTAATATCCACGGTGCGCAATTGTCACCGCAAGCTGAAGCATTAAAGATATGGTCTGGGGCAAACTTCATCAGAATCAGTGTTTTTACACTGCCGGAAAGCCGCTCAGTTGGGATTGGCCCTAAGAAAGGACTGTCAATCAATCTTGGCCCGACAACATCCGACCCGTCTATATCTTTAATCATCTGCTTTGTAAGCGGATCTGTGATCCATTCTTCTTCATAAGTACTATTAAAGAAGACATCCGGATTGAAGATATATTTTTCTGACTCAATATCTCCGTAATAAATGCTCAGCATAGCATTTGCCTCACTAAGTTCATTTCAAGCAACAATCTAATCAAGCCATAAAGCTCAGAAATCTTTTTCCAGATTCTATATAAGCATTTGTGCGGCCTCTGCCGTTTCCCTCGACCGTGACGAACGGATTCGTCCGGTAGATCGGCTGCATATGCATGGGCTTCAAGCAAGATCTATTCAATCAGCGCCAGCGCCCGGATCTTCCACTGTCCGTCTTCCCTCGTCAGCGTCGCCCTGTATTTCGCGCTCTGCCAGGAGGGAGGATAGATGGCGTTCTGTCCGTTCGCTGCGATCAGGCTCTCTGCCCGATCTGCCCGCACACGTCCGTCAATTCTAGGGATGCTCTCCACGATTTCCACGCGGCACACCGTATCCCACGGCCAGACCCACAGAAATCCCATGTTGATGCGGTGGTCAATGCCGCGCACCGTATAGTTCTGATACGGGCTCGTCCCGTTCTGAACGCTCAGGATCGTGGCATCCGTGGTCAGAAAACTGGTCTGGAAGTACTTGTTGAGTTCGCCCGCGCTTTCCATGCCCATGACGTACTGTGCTCGCCTGGCCATGCCGTCCTTGAGGATGATCTGAATATTCGTCAGGTTCATGGCATAGTAAAATGCCATCACGCACAATCCGCCCACCAGTGTGAGGACCAGCAGTCTGGAAGCAATGAACCACATGAACCTCCGGAAATACTTCATGTCTCACTCCTCCTTCACACATGAAACGACTTCCCCGCCTGTTTGCATCCCGAAGCGCATCGCCTGCCGCTCTTTTTCTGTCCAGGCCCTCTTACAGGCCCAGTTCCTTCATCTCATCCCGGACCAGTGCTTCTGTATCCGCCATGGCATGCAGGGTATCCCCGAGGAGACGGTCCAGCTCCCATCCGAGGATCTCAGCGCCTTTGCGGATGACATCCCTGGAGCATCCGGCCGCGAACTTCTTGTCCTTGAACTTCTTTTTCAGGCTGCTCAGCTCCATGTCTGTGCAGGACAGGGAGGGCCTCATTTTGGCCGCCGCCCCGATGAGCCCGGTGAGTTCATCTGCGCCGTAGAGCACTTTCTCCATTTCCTTTTCGGGCTCCGTATCCACACCCAGACCCCATCCGTGCGCGCAGACCGCATGGATGAGCTCCTCCGTGCACCCGGCCTCCTTCAGGAGGGGCACGCAGCGGATGCAGTGTTCCTCCGGCCAGCACTCGAAGTCGAGGTCATGGAGAAGGCCTGCCATGGCCCAGAAGTCGGCTTCCCCGGCATACCCGAGGTGCTCCGCATACCAGCGCATGACCGCTTCCACGGTCAGCGCGTGCTGCAGGTGGAAGGGCTCTTTGTTATAGGTTCTGAGCAGCGCGATCGCTGCCTCTCTTGTGATTCCGCTTTGCATACCCGTGTCTCCCGTCATCAGAGCAGCTGCACCAGCATGGTCTTCTGCTCATCCATTTCGACCCGCACCAGGCCGTCCTTTTCCAGCTGCTTCATGACATCCGAGAAGCGCTTGAACCCGATGCTGCGCTCGTTGAAGTTGGGATAGGTCGTGAGGATATCTGCCTTGAGGATGGAAGGATTGATGCGGTCGAAACCGCCCTCCTTGTAGGCATCCAGCTGCGCCTTGAAGGCTTCGCGCCAGTTTTCGCGCGTGAGCTGGGTATCCTCCTCCGCGTTCTCCTCGACCTTGGAGGTGAGGTTAACGATGACGTTGTAGTTGTCGTTCTTGACATGGATATCGCCGAACTTGGACTGGAGCTTGGTGAGGAGCTTAAAGAACGTCGGGCAGCCATACGCTTTCTCATTAAAGTCAGGACGCAGACGCATCAGGACATTCTTGAGCTCGGAGGCATACATGCCGTCGGTATCCGACTGCTCCTCGCAGATATTGACGAGCTGTTTGTTGAGTTCGGAGAGGTCCATCATCTCATCCGACACTGCACCCTGCTTCTGCCGGTTGTTCTTGCTGGTCTTGGCTGTGGTGCGTCCGCCCATGCTTTCCAGGAACTGGAACTCATTGCACGCATTGATAAAGATGTTGCTCGCAGCCTCGGACCTGGAGATGCCGAGCACGAACTTGCCCATGCTCTTGAGGCGTCCGACCAGCGGCATATAATCGCTGTCGCCGGACACGATGCAGAACGAGTCAATCAGGGGATTGGTATAGGCCACTTCAAGGGCATCGACGACCAGCTGGATGTCCGCGTTGTTTTTCTGGGCAATCCCGTACCGGATGGAGGGCACCACCTGGAAGGTATTGCTCAGGAGGATCTCTTTGAGGTCCGAAAAACGATCGGTGTAGCCATACACCCGTCCCAGGAGAATATCTCCGCGCATTTTCACTTTTTCCAGAATACTGCTCAGCGTCGTCACTTTGGCGCCGCAGTTTTCCAGATCGACGAATACGGCATATTTAGCCAAACACATCATTTCCTTTCTGTCAGATCCAGCGGCAGGTGTTTCCTGCCTTCTGCCTCCAAACGCCCAGCGTCCGAAGGCCTGTCATGGAAGGAAAAACGCTTCCGTCTCTCCTCCGCTTTTTGATGCGCACACACTGTGCGCTGTCTGTTTTCTGAGATCCCGCTTGTCTTCCCCGTCCCTCAGATGCGGAACGTGAAGCGGTCTGCCCGGATATGCTGGCAGGATGTATGCAGGGGCTTGCCTTTCTGGTCGAAAATGGTTTCCTCCACACACAGCAGTGCCTCGCCCTTCTGGGTCTCGAGCCACCGGGCATCGTCTTCGCCGGCCCGGCACAGGGAGATCTCATGGATGGCTTTGTCCGGCTCGATCTTTCTCTCGGAGAGCATCTGATAGAGGGATCCGGACAGGTCTTCATCGAGCAGCCAGGCATACTGGGGCGGAAAATGGTTGATCTCCAGCATGACCGGTGCATCGTCTGCAAGGCAGAGTCGTCTGACTTCAATCACGTGCGCGTCCCCGCTCAGCTGCAGTTCCCGGAGATCTCTTTCTGTGGGAGCAATCAGCTGGCGCAGGATGACCCTGGCTGAACCCTTCAGGCCCATCATGGTGCAGGAAGCGTGGAAGCTTGTGACACTGCGAAGGTCTCTCTGGATGCGCGGCATGCTCACATAGGTGCCCTTCCCCTGATACCGCTCCAGCAGTCCTTCCTCGGTGAGTTCCTTCAGTGCCCTTCTCACCGTCACGCGGCTGACGTCGAAACGCTCACCGAGCTCCTTTTCCGACGGGATCTGGTCGTGCACCTGGTAGATGCCCCGCTGAATCTCCGAACGGATCGTATCCAGAAGCCGCTTGTATTTCGGCTCCTGTGCCTGGAACTGTGCCATAACGTACCTCCTTGCGCGTGACGCGTTTTCCCGGGAACAGTGATCTGCATGCAGCCTGATCCCTGTCTTCCCGCTTCCCTGGGCCGCAGAAAAAACGCCTTGCAGAAGCTTAGTATAACACTTCCGCCATAAAATGGGAACATTGGACGCCCCATGAAACTGTACAAACGCTGTGTTTAACGGTTGCCAGTCTTCCCTCTTCGATGGTATTCAACAAAAGCGGCAGGCATTTACAATGATGTCAGCAATTCTCACCCAAAGCCCATTTTATCATCAAAAGACGGCGCCAGAAAGTGCTGGTTCAAGCCACTTTCTGGCGCCGTCCCTGCCTGGTATCCGGCAGTTGATCACTCGCTTCCTGCGCAGGCAGCCCAAGAAATCTGAATATCATCAGACACCATGCTTCACCAGCATGGATTTTTAGGACTTTCTCAGTTTTTTCCAGGAATCAGCTGGGCAATGATGCCGGCAATATGCGATACCGGCATGGTCTGTAGAATTACACGACCGGGACCGGTTACCACGGTATTGAAGAGTCCTTCGCCACCCATCATCACATTTTTGAAACCTTTGACCTGTTGGATATCCATGGACACCGATTCGTCCATCATCGCGAGATATCCTGTGTCGATGATCATCTGCTGCCCCTGCTGAAGATTGTACTCAACTGTTGTCCCATCAATTTCCAGAAAAGCGGTGCCATGTCCGGAAATACGCTGCATGACAAATCCCTCACCACCAAACAGGCCGCCGATGATCTTTTTTTGGAAGTGCACATTCAACTCCACGCCTTCAGTCGCCGCCAGGAACGCCCTCTTCTGGCAGATAATCGGACTAGAAGGGGTGATTTCCACAGGAATGATTTTCCCTGGGAACGATGAGGCGAACGCAATCATTCCGCGATCGTTTTTCGCCGTATACCGATTTTGCATCATATTCTCACCGCTGAGCATACGCCCAAACATTTTTCCAAATCCGCCCCCGCTGGTCTGCATTTCCATATTGGGGGTCATCCAGCTCATGGACCCTGATTCACAGACGACTGTTTCTCCTGCATCAACTTCACAGATTACAACTGGCATGGTTTCGCCCTTAATCTCGTACTTCATCATAACCTCCTATCCATGTAAGTGCCTTTCAGCAGCATCATGGTGTCTTCTCGTAAGATTTTTATGGTGTATGGGATATGTATCACATAAAATGAATTATAGCATGTGTGCTTATTTCTGAAAAGACAATAGCCATCAAGCAGCCATGTGTCCGAACCGCGATGTTACATTCAGGTGTATGCTAATGTGTTGCAATTCGAAGCACAACAGCGTATAATTGGAAACGGTAAGGAGGTGCTTGACATGGCAGCAGTCAAAACAGCAAATGTGAATGCGAGAATCGATCTGAATGTCAAAACCCAGGCAGAAGCAATCCTGTCCAGGCTTGGACTTCCTCGTTCCGTTGCGATCGATGCTTTTTATCGCCAAATCATTATTCACGGTGGAATTCCGTTCTCTCTCACGATTCCGGAGTCCAAACTCCCTGCCTATGATGAAATGAGTGTTGCGGATTTTAATCACATGATTGCGACTGGACTTGCGCAGGCAAAAGCGGATGATTCTTTTGACATGGATGAGGTCTTTGAGGAATTGGAAGCTGGGCTGGAGGGCTAAATGGACGAATATAGAATTCGGATCACCCGCCAGGCCAGAGACCATCTGAGGGAAATCAGAAGGTATATTGAGTATGAACTTCTCGCTCCTATTGCGGCAAAGAACACAATTGCAGTGATCAAAACCAAAATGCAGTCATTGACTCATATGCCTTCCAGAATACACCTTACTCCGGAACAGCCCTGGCATGACCAGGGTGTGCGCAGGGATCGGGTAAAAAACTACTATATCTATTTTTGGATCGATGAGCAGAATAAATGTGTTCAGATCATCGGAGTGATCTATGTCCGGCGGGATCAGTCGAGACAGCTGGAAACGATGGACATGGGATAATTCAATAGAACAGAAAAGAAGAGCATCCTGGAAGAATCCAAGATGCTTTTATCTTTATCTTAATTTCAACTTTTTAAGATAAAGATAAAAATGAAATCAGACGACTGAACATGACTGCATCAGAAAAGAATGTAAGATATACGCAGATCTCTGCCCCACCCAACAGCAATACTACCTATATCTCAATCAATCGAAAAAAATGCTACATCAATGCAGAAGAGTATTTGCACGGACTTGGCCAAAAAGCAGTGATTTATTCAGACCTGTGGTCTTCCCTAGCCGTCTGCTTTACCTTTATATAAAGTTATAGTACAGCCTCTTCCTCATGCTAGTTCTCTGGCCAGGATACTGATTCTTCGCAGGTGCAGTTCTGTCCCTGGATGTACGGGACAGGAAGTTTCAAACATCAGATGCAATGTGAATCATGACTGTTCTTCGCCTTCTCTGCTTGTCTTTTCTCTTTTCGCCGTGTACAATACTCCCTGCATATTCTCTGGCATGCTGCCGGAAAGGAGGGCTGTCATGATCACAGATCCCCGGGTTTCCGCCACGATCGTGCTCTATCACGCGTCACCCAGTGTTCTGGAAACCGTGAAATCCATTGTCAATTCCGAAGAGCAGATCCAGCTCTACGTTGTCGAAAATTCTGACCGTCCGGTCATCCAGCGTCTGAAGCGTCACTTCCGCAGGAAGCAGGCAGAGCCTGTGCAGAAAAAGTCCCTCCAGCCAGGACATTCCAGAAAACCCGGCCGTCTGCCGCCCCAGTCCTCCCCGGTGCTCCGGATGATTGAAAACATTGATCCAAGCACGCTCTTCTGTCTTGAAGACCAGAACCTCGGCTACGGCAGGGGCCACAATGTAGTCATTCCCTACCTGAAAAGCACCTACCATATGATTGTCAATCCGGACATCACCTTTGATTCCGGTCTTGTCTCCCGCATGGTGGACTATATGGACCAGCATCCGGACATCGTGCTGCTCTCCCCCCGGGTCTTTTTCCCGGATGGCACCGAGCAGCACCTGCCCCATCGTCGCCCAACCGTGCGCTATCTTCTTGGAGGGCCGCTCGAGCATGTCAGCGAGCGCTTTGCCGCCTGGCGTGACCGTCAGATTGAAAAGCACCTGCGCGTCATTGACCCACCCGATTCTGAGGATGGGACACAGAAGCCGAAACCCGGCTTTCACCCCTTCCGAAAAATGGCCGTGGGCATGCTCTCCAGGATGGATCTTCCCTTCAAAAAATGGAGGGATGAATACACTCTGCGCAATGAAAACATCTCTGAGCCCATCCATGTGGAGTTTGCCACCGGCTGCTTTATGATGTTCCGCACCCATACGCTGTATCAGATGAAGGGCTTTGATCCGCGCTACTTCCTCTATCAGGAGGACAGCGACATCACGCTCAAAGCACTCAATTACGGCCATGTGGTCTATCATCCGGACATGCACGTGACCCACGCCTGGAGCCGTGCCGATGCCAAATCGCTGCGCCTGCGTCTGGTGCACGTGTATTCCACGTTGCAGTTCTTCTGGAAGTGGGGTTGGAAATGGTGATGAAACCCACCGTGCTGCTGGCTGCCTACAATGGCCTTCCTTACCTGAAGGAGCTCATTGCCTCTCTGCAGAACCAGACCATTCCTTTCTCCTGCCTTATTCAGGATGACGGCTCCAGCGATGGAACGATGGATGTACTCAGAAAGCTCACCGAAGAGGATTCCCGCTTTACCCTTTCCCGATCCTGCGGACAGCATCTCGGCGCCGTGGCCAATTTTCTGAGTCTCCTTCAGCAGTCTGAAGGTCCGGTTGCCTGCTGTGATCAGGATGACATCTGGGAACCCGATCGTCTGGAGCTCGGCATGAAAGCCCTTGAGGAAGCGGAAGCTCGCCTCGGGAAAGAAACGCCGATCCTGGTGCATTCGGATCTGTCCGTGATCTCTGAGGATGGCACGCTGATCCATGAGAGCTTTTTCCGTCATCAGGGCTGGGATCCTGAGGCCAGGACACTCCCCCGGCTTCTGGTCCAGAACAACTGCACAGGCTGCGCCTGCCTTATGAATGACCCGCTTCGAAAGCTGATCGCCGAACATGCCGTTTCAGAAAACATGTTCATGCATGACTGGTTTTTCGCCCAGACTGCAGCTATCTTCGGAGAGATCGTCTTTGTTCCCCGCTCTCTTGTCCGCTACCGCCAGCATGGCACCAATGCCATTGGAGCGAGTACAAGCGGTTTCCTGGGACGCTTTATCAAAGCTCTTCAGATGCCGGCCGCTGTCAAAAAGCGCCTGAAGGTCAATGAGACCCAGGCGGCCTGTCTTCTGAAAAGCTATGAAGGCGTCCTGCCCAGAGAGAAGGAAGAGATCATCCGGGGATATCTTGCCATTCCCAACGTCCTGAAGTACAAAAGACCTTTTCTGCTCAAAAAAGGAGACTACCTGATGCAGTCTCCCATCACCCGACTCGGGCAGTACCTGATGACTTAAGACGCCGATGGCGTCTTTTTTTCACTGTATCCACTGTATTGAACAGCAGATTTCTTTTGTTCTCCAGCATGAACAAGCCGCAGCCAATACAAAAAGGTGATTTCAATCCTCATCTCAAAACACCCACCCAGAGCGCAGAATGCAGACAGTCAGGCTGCCTGATTTGTTCATTATCTTCATGAGTGTTATTTTTATATTGAGGTTCTATCCCTTATCCATCAGAGACCGCTGGCATATATGTCAGCTAAACAAACAAGTCAACCATAAATGCAGCAGTGTCTGGATAGCACCCTGCATGCTTTTATAGCTGAAAATATGTTGATTCAGGGATCAATGCATACTCGAAAATTTGTTGAAATAGAGGTTAATTCATTCTCAAATTTTTGTTATTATAGCCTTGACGTGATACTGAGATTTTTGTATCATAGTACCAGCAAGCCATTATATTTTCTATGTTTGGAGGTTTCGGATGGATATTCAGAGAAAGGCTTACAGTCAGCTGTTGCAATGGAAAAACTCTACGGATTCTTCCAAAGCCATTCTCATTAAAGGCGCACGCCGGGTCGGCAAAAGCTATTTGGCTGAAGCATTTGCGAAGAAGGAATATACCAGCTATATCCTGATCGATTTTGCCAGTCCGCTGGCCGGGACGAAATCGATCTTCGAAAAGTACGGCAACCGCCATAGCCTGAACGAGTTTTTTAATCAGCTGTCTGTTTTATATGGAACGCCACTGATTGAAAGAAAGTCCGTTTTTATCTTTGACGAGATTCAGAAATATCCGAAGGCAAGAGAACTGATCAAATATCTGGTGGCAGATGGGCGGTATGATTATATCGAGACTGGTTCCCTGATTTCCATCAATAAAAATGTGAAGGACATCGTGATTCCTTCTGAGGAAGAAGAAATGTTTCTTCATCCGCTCGATTTTGAGGAATACCTTTCCGCACTGTCAGATACGGTGACCATCCCTTTCCTGCACGAAGCGTATCAGACCAGCCGCCCCTTGGGGAATATGCTTAAACCTATGATGGATAAATTGCGTGGTTACATGCTGGTTGGCGGCATGCCGCAGGCAGTTGCAGAGTACGCTGCCTCTGGAAACATTGATCGTGTGGAGCGTGTGAAGCGCGGCATCATCAAGCTGTATCGGGAAGACATTGCCAAGTACGCCGAAGGTTATGTTGCAGAAGCAAAGGCCATTTTCGATTCGATTCCATCGCAGCTGGCTCATCATGATAAAAAAATCAAGTATTCCTCTCTGGGAGAAGGTGACCGTTTTTCCAGCTACAAGGATGCAATCCGTTGGATTGATGATTCCATGGTGGGTTCCCTGTGCGCCGGAACCGACCAGCCCGATTTGTTCGGCGAATTTACTGTGCAGCCCTCCAAGCTGAAATGCTACATGGGCGATACAGGCTTGCTGCGGACCATGGCTGCCGGAACAAATTACCTGAGAAGCGAAATGTACAAATCCTTCATGAAGGGCAGTTTGTCTGTAAACCAGGGAATGATGACGGAAAACCTGGTCGCACAGGCATTATCTGCTTCCAATGTACCGTTGCGTTTCTTTGAAAAGACTGTCAGCCACGAGGAAGGCACAAAAAAATACGAGGTTGATTTCCTGATTGTCGTGAATGGCAAAGTGATTCCCCTGGAAGTGAAGAGCGGGAACAGGAAGACGCATCCTTCCCTGGACTATTACTGCAAAACCTATAAAAAACAGACTGGGAAAGGAATTGTCCTGACGAAGGGCGATCTGCGCATTACGGAAGACTACCGGTATATTCCACTCCCGATGGCGTGGTTTTTGCTTGAGTGATGTCACAATGAATCGTATTTGCCCTGTTGGTAAAACGCTCTCAAAATCCTGTCGTAAGTACTGCTTTCTATGTTATATACGCAAGAAATGAAGTGTTAACACACAGGTTTCTCTTTTCATGGTTATTGCCATCCGAATTCGATCAATATGCCAATGGCAATCCATGAATTCGGTGAAAAGCCTTTCACTCACGCGGTTTCAGCTTTCGCAATGATGTCATATTCAGGTTTCTGGTTTTCTCAATGATGAGACAAAAATAGCAGCCCAACACCAGGCTGCTATTTTTGTCTTATCATGCTTTATCTAAAGTAAACAAGTTCACCGGCTTTATCTATAATCTGCCATTCTCCGTTTAAGCAGACATCTGCCAGTCCTTCTGCTGTGAAAGATGTAACCTGATCATATTTGATGGGAATAACCACATTCCCCTCTAGATCAATAAAACCCCATTTGCCATCTTTGTTTACTGCTGCCACTCCATTGGAATAGTTCTGAACTCCATCGTATTGAGGAGTCACAATAACTTCACCAGCACTGTTCATAAAGCCTAATGTTGATGCGGATTGATTAAAATCATAGGTGCCCACGATAATTCTGTCCTCATAGAATACCGGAGATTCCGTGGTTTGATACTTGGGACTAACGCTGCCCATCACTTGCCAGCTATCGCCAACAGTCTGTCCCTTCGCGTTAATCAGTGTAAAGTGATATCGATCTCTGTATGCGGTACTATGAGCATTGTCCCTTTTCGAAGCCATTGTAAACCCTTCATTGTATGTAGAAACGCTCAGCCACTGATATCCGGACAGGACATTTCCCTCAAGGTCTATTATGCCATAGCAATCATTCTTCACGGCATACGTTACACCATCAACAAATTTACCAACACGGCTCCATTGCGGAGCTATTGTTATATTCTTGTTAATATTAGCAAGTCCGTACAAATTATGGAATGTAAAGGTCGCCACGCCTGGCTCTACGGTATTGAAGCTCGAGAAATTCGCGATGCCCAATACATACGCTTTTGCCTGACTGTCTTCAAAATCTCCGAGATTGGTAAAAATGGTATAAGCATCTTTATACTTTCCATTATTCACAGCCTGAAGGCCCTTAGCATAATCTGCTCTCTGCTCAACAGCAGCAGCTCTGGCCTTGCTGTCTTTATAATCACCAAGCGCAATAAAGCCATCATATGCCGTGGCATAATCGCCATTCTGCTCAGCCTTGTCTGCAGCTGCGTAAGCTTCCTCACGGGCTTTCTCAGCAGCAGCCGCTTCACGCTCATCAATCTTCACTTGGACAGCCTTGGCACGGTCTGCACTGTCCTTATAGCTTCCAAGAGCTTTAAATCCTGTCAGCGCATCTTCTAGCTTGTTCTGCTGCTCTGCCTTATCAGCTTTTTCATAATCACGTTGATTTATTGTTTCTTGTACGGCAGCAGCCCGATCTGCGCTGTCCTTATAATTTCCAAGCCCCTTGAAACCAGAGAGGGCATCCTCAAGTTTTCCTGCCTGCTCATCTGCAACAGACTTTTGATAATCGCGTTCCTGGATCTTTTCGGGATAAGTGGCAATGCGCTCCGAAACATCCTTGTAAAGCGTGATTCCCGCCAATATTTCAAGCGCTTTCTCATAATTCTCTGCACTTTCCCAGCTCAGGCCAGCATAGTACGTAGCCAGAAGAGAACTGTCCAGGAAATCTCCAAGGTTCGACAAGTTAGAGACCGCAATTGTGTAGTTTCCTGCATTTCCAGCTGCAATGGCACTGCAATACATCACATAGCGTGGTGAATCGGCGTAGCTTCCAAGGACAGCAAATGCTGCGCCTGCTTCAGCATACTTGTTCTCTTTCAGCAGGCCAAGGGCATTTTCGTACTGTTCAGTGTTGGTCTCTGCGCTTGCTGAGAAGCATACGCAAAGCACCATCACCACGGTGATCATAAGGCACAGCTTTCTTTTCATGTTGGATACCCCTCTCTTAAATATGGATTTCCTATCATAATGGCGCTACTTTCTACGCCATAATATCCACGATTCATTTGTATTCGATCAAATCGGCGATCTTTTCTCCAGCTTTATTTGAAAGGAATTCTGTATTCTGAGATTTGATAACCGTAAGATAGATCTTTCCATCTGTTTCAATTCCATTCCATATCTCTTCAGGAACCAAAAAAGTCCGAGTACTTCCTTTCTCATCTGTAGTTATCGTGAATGTGTAATAATCCGTCCTTTCCCCTTCACGTTCATATTCTGACAGTTGGATTTCAGGCCATGTGGCAGAGTGATCATCTCCGGAATTGACGGCTTCCCGTGTTTGTATCCAATGTCTCAAATTATAATAGTACTTTGTTTGATAGACTGGAGATTGTGAATAGACTGGAGCAGCGATTATATCAACATAGTTTTTCATCGTATAAACAGGGCTGCTGAAAACTATTTCTCCTGAGATTCCGTTGCCCTTTTCGCCGTATGTGGAATACTTTTTGTAATGATCGATTTCTCTCTTAGAGCGCATGACAGTTGCAGGTTCGTAGTGATCAACCGTGCGCTCATAATGATGAATCTCTTCTTTTTCTTCGATTCCTTCTGCACCCTCGGGAATGTCCCATCCGGACTCACTGTATGCCACATTCTCTTCTATCTGGATTTTTCTCTCCCAATGCAATCCGGAAACTAAATATTCCTTGGTTTGAACATCGGTATAATGCTCAATCAGTGATCTGCTGTCTCCAAATTCTTCCAGGGCAGTCAGCTTTTCCAAGGCAGCCTCGTAATCCAATTCTGTAGCATGCTTTACGGCCAGATCATACACTTCCTGCCGAAGTCTGTCTGCTCGATCTTTGCTGTCCAGAAACACACCCAGCGCTTCATATCCTGTTGCCACATGAAGCTTTTCTTTCCAAGCTTCTGCGCCTTTGGCTACAGCCTCTTCCTCATTGTATCTCGTTTGATAATATGCTTTATAATGCGTACTTTCTTCAAAATTGGCAAGCTCTTCAAACGCAGAAGCCGCATCTTTGAAGTTGCCATCTAATCCAGCCTGAATAGCTTTGCAGTATGTCAAATAGCTGGCAGCCTGCTCAAAATCAGCTAATTCTTCAAATTTTTTTATTGCTTCTTCATATTGTCCTTTGAATAGCAGATCTTGCGCATTCTTATACTTAGATTCATTACTTTCCTGGCATGACGACAGGCAAAGCACTGTCAAGGCTAAGAGCAGGATCAGAAAAAGATTCTTTCGTGAACGCATGTTCTTCCCTCCTGGCCACTGGTTGGCATATGCAGTTTTGCACGCTCTCTCGGTATATGCCCGAGTCATTATGATTAATTATATCATCGTCACAATAGCTTGTAAACCGCTGGGTATGACGGTATATACTTCACCAGATCAACGTGTTCACTCCGAAAAACTTCGATAAAAGGCAAACGACAGGAATATATGAAAATGACGTGCTGCTATGCACAAACACACAAATATATATCATTTGAAACGTATAATTTGGAGCCAGAATTATCCTGCGATTTCCTCAAACAATTCTTTTTATGGAATATAAAAGAATCTTCATGATCAACCGTCCCGGAGCTCTTGATTTTTTTGTTCTATATTAAAAGACAACGTCGGGCATATTCACTCCCGGTCATTTTCCAGAGCCCAGTCTTTCTATCATCTTCTGATGCATTCCTCTTTCACAGCCACTTTTCCATCAGCCAGCAGTCTTCCATTTTTCCCTCAAACAGCTCGTGTTCCGGAAGAGAACGAATCTTTCGAAAACCTGCCTTTTCATATGCCCGGATGGCTCTTGGATTGCTCTTGTGGGGATCAAGAAGAAGGATCTCCACGTCCCTGTTCTCTTTCAGGTAATCAGCCATCATGTTCAAAAACGCCGTGCCAATGCCCCGGTTCCAGTAATCGGGTTCCCCTATGTACTGATCCATGGCATAGACCACATGCCCCTCATCCGGATACTCATATTCACAGAACATCTCACCGGTCAGCCTGTAGAACTGACCATACCCAATCGGCTGCCCTCTGTACTCAATGATCACCCGGCAGCCATTCGGAATCGGTTCAGCATAATGCTCCGAGAGTGATTCCATCGTCAGACAGGCGTCCCGTCCCTCATACCATTCCAGTACCCTTTCATCAGTCAGCCATTTCAGCAGAAGGGAAAGATCCGAAGTCTCCATCTGCCGAATCAGAATGTCGTCTTTCTCTATGCGTATCTTTTCCATGAAGTCCTCCCCTGTTGCAGCCACCTGAAGTTCCGCCTCAGACACGTATCTTATTGTTTCAACTTCCTGTTATCCCCATGCAGGACATCCCAGTATTGCTATCATGAAAGCAGTAGATTATGCAGCAAAATGCTTGCCTGTATCCTTTTGAATGATAGGTTGATTATAGGTTTTCCACATTCGGAATTCAACTGTAGCACCCGATCCAAACGCCTTTTCGTTCTGTCGGATGAAACTACCGGGCCTGCGCTTGTCATATTGACGATTTGGTTATATGATATGCTTAAGTTGTTCAAAGATTCCATGATCGATTGATCTGCCCTGCCGGATGCCGGAAAGAGTTCAGCAGGACTCCAACATTGATTTTCAATTGAATCGATCGCACCCATCTGTCATCAGTTCCAGTGTAAAGGAGACTGTCTGCATCATGAAACAACGTTTTTTCTGTATCCTGGTCCTTCTCTGCCTCCTCATCATTCCTTCCGTCCTGTCAGAATCTTCGCTCACCGCAGAGCCCCTGATCGGCCTGTTTCAGATCAGTGATGAGACATCACTCGGATATACAAGCGATACGACGTTTGATCTCTCGACGCTGAAGGCAGGCCACTATGCTTCCTTCGTCTTCAGGCTGACCAACAACTCCTCGAAGACAATCGATATCAATTCAGCCTATGCGCGCATTGATGACGGTGACAAACTCGGCTGGGGCAAGTTTTCTCTTGCCCCCAACCATTACACCAACTGTCACATCTTTTATTCCAACATGAGCAAAGTTACGGCTGGAACTCACAAGGTCGAATTGTTTATCAATGGTCAGAAAACAGGTTCCGCCTATTTTACGCTCACAGATGGAAATGCTTCTTCCGCGGTCAGAAAAGGCAGTGATTCATCGAAGAACCAGTCCACATCAAAGAGCCAGTCCGCATCGAAGAGCCAGTCTGCATCCCAGAACTTTACGCCCACCAACCGTTCGCCCTACCTGGTCTGCGAACCGATTTTCCCGAACACCAATGGCTTCACAGAGTATGCCGTGGATTTCATCGTGGAAAATCAGCCCATCGGCACCTATCTGTGCCTGTGCAACTGGGATATGGATCTGAGCTATACCCGCCAGAAGTATGCTTCCGTGTATCGTGCGTACGATGGCGTGGCTGCGTATGGCGGCGTTCAGGTCCTGCAGGACGGCACCCATGCGGCCATCATGTCCGTCTGGCACACCTACTGCAAAGACAAAAAAGGCAATGTCACCACCATTGTGCCGAAAATCACCTATGCAGCGGAGCCCATTAAAACCGGAACCTTCGGCGGTGAAGGCACAGGCATACAGTGCATTGTCCAGTATGACTGGAAGGCCAATACACCCTACCGTTTTCTCCTGCAGCAGAGCGAGGACAAAAAGACCGGAAACTGCCTCATGGAAATGTGGATCTGCGACCTCTCCACCAAGGCCTGGAGCAAACTCATCCAGTACGACCTGGGCATTCAGAAGACCTATATCAACCGGGCTGTGGCCTTCCTGGAAAACTACATTGTCGAATCCGCTGCAGAATACAGGGATGCGCGGTTCTCCAATTTCAGAGCCCTCAACAACCGCACCGGCAGGTGGGTTTCTGCCACCCAGGCAAAGATGTTTCAGGACTTTGACTATCCGGGCAGCTATACCTATGGCTCAGAGGGCAACTCTTTCTTCTGCAGGACAACCGGCCTGCCCGGCATCTGGTCCAGGCCCAAACAGTTTGCGACCTTCAAAGTCCGCACTGCGGAATCCGGTTCTCCCTACTGATGTTTTCCCCAGAATCAAAACAGAGCGGAAGCGCAACGCGCCTCCGCTCTCCTTTTTTTCTTACAGTCCGGTTTCCCGGATGACATCTTCCAGATGCTCCACCAGATGAATGTCCAGAAGATTCCGGATTTCCTCCGGCACATCCTCGAGGTCTTCCTCGTTTTCCTTCGGGACAAGCACCTTTTTGACGCCGGCACGGTGCGCAGCCATCAGCTTCTCAGGCAGTCCCCCGATCGCTGTGACTTTGCCTGTGAGGGTAATCTCCCCTGTCATCGCGAGCGCCGGATCCACCGGCTTTCCGGTCACCAGGGAGAGGAGCGCCGTGAACATCGTCACGCCCGCGCTCGGGCCGTCCTTCGGGATGCTGCCCGAGGGCACATGGATATGTACGTCCTTCTTGCTGAAGGTTTCACTCTGCTCCGGCACCTTCATCCGCACCAGGCTGATCGCAATCCTCGCGGATTCCTTCATGACATCGCCAAGCTGGCCGGTCAGAACAACCTGTCCGCTGCCCTCGGTAAGCGCCGTCTCAATGAACAGGATTTCCCCGCCCGCCGCCGTCCAGGCCAGTCCGGTCACAACGCCCGGCCGCTGGGAAGAGGGCACCAGGTTATGGCGGATCGGATGATCATCCAGATACTCCCGGAGATTCTTTTCCGTCACCATGAGCCGCTTTCCGTTCTGCTCCCAGCTCTTCACCGCTGCCTGCCGGCAGATGGCATCCAGGCGCTTTCTGAGCGCGCGCACGCCGGCTTCTGCGGTGTACTCAGAGACAATCTTCTCCATGACGCCCTTTTTGAGCACCAGGTTCTTCTTTTTGAGGCCCACCGCTTCCATCGCGCGTGGCAGCAGATGCCGGTTCCCGATCTCCACTTTCTCCAGCGGCGTATAGCCCGGGAAGCGGATCACCTCCATGCGGTTGAGGAGGGGCTCAGGGATGGTGGAGGTGGTATTGGCCGTGCAGATAAAGAAGACGTGCGAGAGGTCATACGGCACATTCAGATAATGGTCCGTAAACGTGCTGTTCTGCTCGGGATCGAGGACTTCGAGCAGCGCGCTCGCCGGATCTCCCTGCATGGACTGGCAAAGCTTGTCCACTTCGTCGAGCACCATGACCGGGTTGCTCACGCCGCACTTGTGAATGGCGTCCATGATGCGTCCCGGCATCGCCCCGATATAGGTACGCCGGTGGCCGCGGATATCCGCCTCATCGCGCACACCGCCGAGGCTCACGCGCGCATAGGAGCGGTGCATGGCATCCGCGATGGATTTCCCGATGCTGGTTTTGCCCGTGCCCGGACTGCCCACAAAGAGCAGGATCGAGCCTGAGACCTTTCCGGTCAGGTTCATGACCGCGATCTGTTCAATGACGCGGTTCTTGGCGTCCTTGAGGCCGTAGTGGTCCTGTTCAAGGCGCTTCCTTGCCTCCTCCAGGTCAATCGGCTGCCAGGAGGGCGCCTTCCAGGAGAGTGTGGTCATGAAATCCAGGTAATCCGAAAGCAGGCCGAACTCGGGACTGTGGTCGTTTTCCTGCTTGAGGCGGGAGAGCACGCGGCGGGATTCCTTCATCGCCGCTTCATTCATCCCGCTCTCCTCAAGCCGCTTTTCAAACATCCGGATATCGGACATCCCCTCGGGATGCATTTCATCGAGTTGCTTTTCCAGGAACGCGATCTGCTTGCGGATCGCGGTCTCGCGGTAATTGCGCTCGTTTTCCATCACGCGCTCCACGGCCCCGCCGTGGGAGAGTTCCATGGACGCCAGCGCTTCCCGCAGCATCTTTTCCATCCGCTCCGCGCGCTTTTGTTCGCTGTCCTCGCCCAGCAGGTACAGACGGTCTTCCTCCTCAAAGCGGAACCAGATGGTCAGCATGCAGAAGAGGTCCGTAACCGAGCGGAGCTTGGGCAGCACATGCTTTTTGAACACATCCCCGCCCTGCACATTGTCGAGGAACCCGGAATAACTGTCCAGAAGGCGCGCAAACTGCATGCCAGCGCGGAAGGGCTCGACGATCTCCTTGTCCTCAATCATGGATTCGTCTGCATACAGCCGTCCGTTCGCTCCCTCCTCAAGATCCGACCAGATCATGCGGGAAGAAGTGACAAAGGCGATATAGTCCTGGAACATACACTCGGTGACGGCCGCAACGACGCCGATGGGATAGAGGCGGTCCTCTGGTTTCTCCTTATCCCACGTGGCTTCCGGCATGGGCACGAGCAGGACCTGGTCCCCCGGCTCCGGAAGAGAGCCGCCTGTATAGAAAAGGTCTCCAGCCTGCATATACACGGTCGTATCAGGCATGACCGTTCGATCTCTGACTCCGATAAGCTGCATGAAATTCCTCCGTTTGAGCGCTGTCCTTGGAAGACAGCCTGCATGCAATATTACGCAAAGAGATGCAAAGAGTCAATGCCTGATCCGGGAAAAAAGCGGCGAGGCGCCACGTGCCCGGTTTCCTGCGGTTTTGAGGCGCACGCTGCACGCAAAAAGGGATGAAGACCGTCTTCATCCCCTTCTGACCGGGCCTTATGGGATGCCCCATCGGCCGGTTTCGTTCTTTATTCCCTTTTTCTCGCGCGCATGTCTCCGCCCAGGATCCCGCGCACAACCCTTGCCGTGTACCGACCGAGGCAGGCCCAGTGCGAGGAGATGCACATGACATCATCCGCGACGGACACATACGACCCAAACAGCATCTGGCAGAGTTCCCCGACCGGCACGAAGAACGTGCCGCACAGGAGCACACAGGGTTTCTGCAGTGCGCGGTATTCGCCCGCGTCCTCAAAGAGCACCGCGCCCGAGCGCAGGACGATTTCCCGTTCATTCGGGAACACCAGGTGACAGATTTCGCCAGCTTCCTCATAGCGGATGTCGGCTCCATAGATTGCGCTGAAGAATTCCGCCGGTGCGCACAGCACTTCGGTCTCGGCCATCTCCCCGGTATACACCGGGCAGAAATGCGGAAGGTCCGCGGGCACAAAGACGCGCACCGCCCCGGTGCCCGGGCGTCCGATCGGAATGCACGCATTCTTCCTGTACGCAAGATGCGATCCCATGGAGATGAGCACCGTGTCCTCATCCCCGGAAATCGGTTTTTCTGTCTCCGTCAGGGAGATCTTCCCGTCCACCCTTGCGCAGCCGCTGTAGAGGCGGTCCCAGAAGACCTGCGCGCCGTACACCGGCTCGCGGTGGCCCATGGACGCGATTTCCCAGTTCAGGATCGGTGCCTGCTTTCCGGGGTAATACAGGAAATTATCCTTCCCGAGGATGGACAGTTCCGGCAGCGCATCCCCGCATCCGTTGACGTCCATCCAGATCTCCCGGTTCAGGTCATTCATGTGATACCGGTTCTCATAGATGTCCTTCGTTTCCGGCGTCAGCTTCCAGTTGATGTCCATTTCGCCCCGCATCTGGATGATCGGGAGCGCGCCGCATGGCCTGTCCCCGTCCAGCACTTCCTCATCCGAGGGGCCGGTCGCAAACCCGGCGGCTGCGAGGACTTCCGGGTGCACCATGGAGAAGGCCAGGGTCATCTGATCGCCGTTGGACATGCCCTGCATATAGATCCGGGTTTCATCGATCGTATATTTCCGGCACAGGAGCCGGATCAGGTCCAGGAGGTACTGGATATCCCGGGCATCGCACGTCCAGCACTCGTAGTCCGGGGAATTCGGATAGACCACAATGCAGCCCTTCCGCTCAGCCATCTCATGCCAGACGGTCATCCCCGCCCAGCGCTTCCCGTCGTTCCCGCCCCCGTGCAGCTGGACCACCAGGGGGCCTTTCTTTCCTTCTGCATTGCTGGCCGGGACATACTGGTACCGGACA
>R21__coassemble_484_pt1 | contig 32500 bp, 33 predicted proteins | sample R21__metabat2_high_PE_034 | metagenome-assembled genome bin R21 | reverse complement strand
CCCGCAGATCTTTGGCTAGTCAACTCCGGACTCGTTTTCACAAGCCCGCGACTTCCGTCGTGGGTAATTGACTGACACCAGTGAAATACAAAGGATAATGTAGGCAAAAGATCAGAATCTGTCAAGAAAAACATACAGAGAAGAAACGATCCGCGCCTTGTAAAAGCAGACGGGATGCGATAAGATACAGCCGAAATGGCGTATGCCCAAAAGCAAAGGAAAGGAAGCCTGACAATGAAACATTATGCAGTGACTGAAAAAGCAATCAAAGCCTGGAGCAAAGATTACCAGAGCAGTCCCGTGAGACAGCTTGCGACCCTGGCGCTGGCCAAGAGTGATTTGAAGGATGTTGAGGCAGTTTCAAAAGCGGCAGGCAAAATGCGCTACAAGTTTTCCATTGACATCAAAACACTGGATGTAACCAATCAGAAGCATTCCGGCCGCTGCTGGCTGTTTGCCGCCACCAATGTGCTGCGTGAAAAGATCGCAAAAGAGCTGAATCTGGAACAGTTTGAACTGTCTCAGAGCTATCTTGCGTTCTGGGATAAATTCGAGCGCGCCAATTATTTCCTGGAGAGCATGCTCGACACGGCAGACCTTGCACCGGACGACAGAACCGTCTCCTTCATTCTTCAGACCGGCGTGCATGACGGCGGCCAGTGGGATATGTTTGCCAATATTGTGGAAAAGTACGGTGTGGTTCCCAAGGACGTGTTCGATGAGACCTATCAGTCCTCCAACACCAATGCCATGAACCACGTGCTCAACCGCAACCTCAAGATCTGCGCGGTCCGTCTGCGTGAAATGGTCAAAGCCGGAAAGACGGCAAAGGAAATCCACGAGGCAAAGGATGCAATGCTCGGCAGAATCTATGGCTTCCTGTGCAGCTGCTACGGTGAGCCGCCCCGCACCTTCGACTTTGAGTATGTCGACAAAGACGGAAACTATGCCATTGAAAAGGGATACACGCCCAAAATCTTTGCGGAAAAGTATGTCGGGAATCTCCTGCAGGAGACGGTCAGCATCATTCATGCCCCGACCAAGGACAAGCCGTATCACAAGACCTTCACCATCCGCTACCTGGGCAATGTGGTGGGCGGAAAGGATGTCAAGCACCTGAACCTGACCATGGATGAATTCAAGGCCGCGATCATTGCGCAGCTTCAGGACGGCGAAGTGGTCTGGTTCGGCAGCGATGTCGGTAAGTATGGCGACCGTGAAAAGGGCTTCTGGGATGATCTTTCCTTCAATGATGAACTGCTCACGGGCCTGGATCTTGCGATCTCCAAGGAAGACGCGCTGGATTACGGTTTCTCTGCCATGAACCACGCGATGGTTATCACGGGCGTCAACCTGGAAGACGGCAAGCCCAACCGCTGGAAGATTGAGAATTCCTGGGGCGACGAGAAGGGCAAGAAGGGCTACTATATCTGCTCGGATACCTGGTTTGACCAGTATGTCTTCCAGGCGGCAGTGCAGAAGAAGTATCTCGGCAAACTGGCCTCTCTGGCCGATCAGAAGCCCGTAGAGCTGGATCCCTGGGATCCCATGGGCACGCTCGCTGACTGAGGGAGCAGGCACTGAGAATATTCCGGAGTGTAATCAAGTTTCATGAGCAAAACAAAAGAGCGAATCAGGGAAAGCCAGCTCCGCTATCAGCAGGGGCTGGGACAGAACTTTATCTATGATGACGATCTGCTCGAGCAGCTGGTCATCGCATCCGGTGTCGGTGAGAATGACTGCGTCCTGGAAATCGGTCCGGGCGCAGCCAGCCTGACCGGCCACCTCTGTGATCATGCGAAACAGGTGGTTTCCGTTGAACTCGATGAGCGGCTGATTCCCCTCATCCGGGTGGCCATGGAAAAGCACAGCAATTTTACCCTGGTCCAGGGTGATGCCATGACGGTGGATCTCGCAGCCCTGACGGAGGCCATGGACGGCCCCGTAAGTGTGGTGGCCAATATCCCCTACTACATCACCACGCCGCTGATTCAGCGGATTCTGACCTGTGGAATCCGTCTGAAAACCCTGGCCGTGATGGTCCAGAAGGAAGTCGCAGACAAACTGCTGTCCGCTCCCGGAGAAGAAGGCTGGGGCATGCTCGCACTTCGGTGCCAGTATCAGGCTGAGCTCCACCGGGCCATGGAAGTGCCTGCGGCATGTTTTACCCCGGTGCCCAAGGTGGACAGCACCTTTGTGGTTATGCAGATGCGGGAAGCACCGGCTGTCAGCGTGCGCTGCGAAGAGGATTTCTTCCGCGTTGCGCAGGCTGGGTTTGCCCTTCGGCGAAAGACGCTGACCAACGGCCTGTGCGCTGCTTTCCATATGGAGCGGCAGGAAGCGCTTGACCTGATGGAAGCAGCGGGACTGGACAGCAGGATCCGCGGTGAAAAACTCACCATGGAAGAGCTGGCACGGCTTTCAGATGCCTATACAGAAAGACGGGAGGGCAGCCGATGACCATAGCAGAATTCCGTCATGTGTCGGAAGCGCAGTACAGAAAAGATGCGCAGATGTTCTCTTCCGGCATGGAGATCGGGGAGATTCCCCTGCCGTCCAGGGCGACAGCCGGTTCGGCAGGCTATGATTTTGTGTGTCCTGTGGACGTGGAAATCCCTGCCGGAAAACGGGTGGTGATTCCCACCGGCATCCGCGCCATCATGGATCAGGGCTGGATGCTCATGCTCTGCCCGAGGAGCAGTCTGGGAAGAAAGTACGGACTGCGGCTTTCCAATACGGTGGGCATTGTGGACAGCGACTATTCCCATGCAGAGAATGAAGGACATATCCTGCTGGTCATGGAACACAGCAGTGAAGAAACCGTGTGCCTGCATGCCGGCGACCGGATCTGCCAGGGCATTTTTCTCCCGGTGGGTCTGGCACGGGAAGCCGATGTGACCGGCGACCGCGTGGGCGGGTATGGTTCAACCGGGAAATAAAACGGTCATGACGAATGACAGGCCTGAGGAGTGCAGTGCTCTTCAGGCTTTTTCTGTGGGAAAACCAGCATGGAACCAGGGCGGCAGACTCCAGCAAATACATGAAAAATGCAGGATGGATATTGATATCCTGCATAAAGTCCATTACAATGACCGTGCTTTTGAACCAACTGAAAGCATGAATGATTCAAGAATACATATCAGTTGTGAAAGGGGAATGTGACATTATGAGCACATATGCAATGAATATTCTGGAAGATCTGAAAAAGAAAAATGCAGATCAGCCCGAATTTGTTCAGGCCGCCACTGAAATCCTGACCACGCTCCAGCCCGTGATTGAAAAGCATCCCGAGTATGCTGAAAACGGACTGCTCGAACGCTTTGTTGAACCTGAGCGCGTGATCATTTTCCGCGTGCCGTGGGTGGATGACCAGGGCAAGGTTCGCGTCAACCGCGGCTATCGTGTTCAGTTCAATTCCGCCATTGGTCCGTACAAGGGCGGCCTTCGTCTGCATCCCTCTGTCAACCTGTCCATCATCAAGTTCCTGGGCTTCGAGCAGATCCTCAAGAACAGCCTGACCGGCCTGCCCATCGGCGGCGGCAAGGGCGGCTCTGACTTTGATCCCAAGGGCAAGAGCGACCGCGAAGTGATGAACTTCTGCCAGAGCTTTATGAATGAACTCTACCGCCACATCAGCGCGGATACCGACGTTCCTGCCGGTGATATCGGCGTGGGCGCCCGTGAAATCGGCTATCTCTACGGCCAGTACAAGCGCCTGACCGGCCTGTATGAAGGCGTTCTGACCGGCAAGGGCCTGACCTACGGCGGCTCTCTGGCCCGCAAGGAAGCCACCGGTTTCGGTCTGTGCTATTTCACCGAAGCCATGCTCAAGGCCAATGATATGGACGTTGCGGGCAAGACCGTGGTCGTGTCCGGCAGCGGCAACGTGGCCATCTATGCAGCCCAGAAGATCACCGAGATGGGCGGCAAGGTGGTTGCCATGAGCGACTCCAACGGCTATATCCATGATCCGGCCGGCGTCAACCTGGCTGTTGTCAAGGCGATCAAGGAAGGCCGCCGCGGCCGCATCAAGGAGTATGTCCAGGAAGTGCCCACCGCAACCTATACCGATGGCTGCCGCGGCATCTGGACCATCCCCTGCGATATCGCACTCCCCTGCGCAACGCAGAATGAAATCGATGTTGATTCCGCCAACGCCCTGATTGCCAATGGTGTCAAGGCCGTTGCAGAAGGCGCCAATATGCCTTCCACCCTCGAAGCCACCGCAGCCTTCCAGAAGGCCGGCGTGCTCTTTGGACCGGCCAAGGCTGCCAATGCCGGCGGTGTTGCAGTGTCCGCACTGGAAATGAGCCAGAACAGCCTGAGACTGAGCTGGACCTTCGAGGAAGTCGACGGACGTCTCAAGGGCATCATGCAGAACATCTTCAAGAAGGTCGACGAAGCGGCTGCAGAATATGCCACCAAGGGCGACTATGTTGCCGGTGCCAACATTGCGGGCTTCCTGAAGGTTGCCGAAGCCATGATGGCTCAGGGTGCAGTGTAATCTCTCACAAACAGATCTTTCATCAGGAGACGGCCTGGCCGTCTCCTTTCTTTATTTGTTCTGAGACAGAATTCATACAGGATCCGGGAGATTTTTGTGCAGGTTTCGGGGCTTTTCATTGCCGGGAAGCTATGCTATACTTGCATCTGCAGTGTATTCTGCATACGAAAGCAGAGCAACTTGTCCCGTTGTCGGGATAATCATTCGGAGGAAATAATTCATGAGAAAAATAGGTGTTCTGACAAGCGGTGGCGATGCACCGGGTATGAATGCGGCAGTCATGGCCATTGCAAAATTTGCGGACCGTTACGGCATGCAGCTCGTCGGCATCAAGCGCGGATACAATGGACTTCTGCGCAAATCGACCAGTCTCTACGATGATATGGAAGAAATGCATCTTGATACGGTGCTGGACATCGCAGACCGCCCCGGTACCTATCTGCGCACGGCGCGCTGCATGGAATTCCTTGATCCCGCATGGCGTGAAATCGCAGCCAATACCCTGCGTGCCATGGAGATTGAAGGTCTGGTGGTCATCGGCGGTGACGGCAGTTTCCACGGTGCTGAGAACCTGTGCAAGCTGGGCATCCACTGCATCGGCATTCCCGGAACGATTGACAACGACCTGCCCTATACGGAAATGACACTGGGCTATGACACAGCCGTCAACGTCTGCGTCAACGCGGTGCGCGCCATCCGCGCGACCTCCAGAAGCCATGACCGCCCTGCTGTGGTTGAAGTCATGGGCCGTCACTGCGGCGACATTGCACTGACGACTGCTGTTTCCACAGGATCTGAAATCGTGCTGGTGCCTGAAGTGCCGTGGCGCGTGGAGGATGTCGCCAAGAGACTGAATCAGCAGCTGGCCAAGGGCAACACCCGCGCCACCATCGTTGTGGCAGAAGGCTGCTGGGAATCCATGGAGCCCTTTGACATGTACACCTTCCTCAACAGCCATGGCAAGAAGTGCTATGAGGGCGAGCCGATCAGCGCTGTGCGTTTTGCTTCCATCATGAAGAGAATGTGCAACAACGTTGAAGCGAGAGCGACCGTTCTGGGCTATACCCAGAGAGGCGCTGAGCCGACGGCACGCGACAGCGCGTTTGCCTTTGAAGCCGGCCACCTGGCAGTCCGCCTCCTCAGAGACGGCATTTCCAATCAGGTCATCGGCATGAAAGAAGGCAAAGTGTACTACATGTCGATCGATGAGGCACTGAGGGCCAAGAGAGAATTCAACCGGCCGCTCTACGACCTTGTCAATCATCTGTAAAAAAATCAGGGCTCTGTTTTCCGTAGAAAACGGAGCCCGTTTTTTCGAAATCAACGGTTGGTGATACGAATGCTGAATGCTTATTTTCTCGTCGGTGAGATCCTCAAGCCCCAGGGCGTCCGCGGGGAGGCAAAGATCAAGCCCTATGCGTCCAATCCGGATGACTTTAAGCGCTGGAAAACACTGTATCTGAAGGATGGCGAGGCGTATCGCCCGCTCGAAGCCAGGTGCTCGCGTGTGCACGACGGATTTGCGTATGTGACCCTGGAGGGCTGCACAACGCCGGAGGATGTCGAAAGGCTTCGCGGAAAAGAGATCTATGTGGACAGAGCGCATGCAGCCAAGCTGGGTGAGGACGAGGTGTATATTTCCGACCTCATCGGGTGCGAGGCCTTTACCCGGGAAGGGGAAAAGGTGGGCGTGCTCATTGATGTGCTGCAGTACGGAACGGTGGATACCTATGTCTTCCGCACGAAGCATGGAAGCCTGATGGCCCCGGCGCTCAAGGCAGTCTTTGTGGAAACCGATGTGGAAAACAGGAAGATTGTGGTGGACCGGGAGAGACTGGAAGAGGTGGCCGTCCTTGAAGATTGATATTCTGACCATTTTTCCGGAAATGTTTCAGTCTGTCCTTTCCTCAAGCATTATCGGGCGGGCAAGGGAGAATGGTCTGATTGATGTGCAGTGCACGGATATCCGTCCGTTTTCCGAATGCAAGCACAAAAACACGGATGATTATCCCTTTGGCGGCGGCGCCGGCATGGTCATGCTCGCGCAGCCGATCGCGGATGCCATGGCGTCTGTGACCGGGGAAAACTTTCATGGCCGCCGCATTTATCTCGGACCGAGGGGACGCACGCTGACCACCCGTGTGGCCAGAGAGCTCTCCCATGAGGAGCATCTGGTGCTTCTGTGCGGGCATTATGAGGGCGTCGACCAGCGCGTGCTGGATACATGCATTGATGAGGAAATCAGCATCGGGGACTATATCCTGACCGGCGGCGAGCTGGCCGCGATGGTGCTGGTGGACTGTGTGTCGCGCTTTATCCCGGGCGTGCTGGGCAGTGAGGAAAGCCCGGAGGAAGAATCCTTCTCGGACGGGCTGCTGGAATACCCGCAGTATACAAGGCCCAGGGAATGGAACGGCATGGAAGTCCCGGAAGTGCTCCTCTCGGGCAATCATGCCAAAATCCGTGAGTGGCGGCGTCAGCAGTCGCTTCTTGCGACGCAGCGTTTCCGCCCGGACCTGTTTGAAAAGGCTGAACTGACAGTCAAAGAGAAAAAATGGATGCGGGAGGTGGGACTGTGTTCCTCAGAAAACTGACGGTCATTGTGCTTCCCCTGCTGCTTCTCCTTGCGCTCATTTTTCTGCTCCCCTATGTGGACCGCCTGAACCTGGGCCTCTTCACAGAGGGCGTCCGGGGGCTGATTCTGGGGATTGCCCTGGCCATGCTGCTGCCGCTCTCCGGGGCGAGCCGGCACAGGGCGCCGTTTGCGGGACTTCTGTGGATTCCGACACTGCTCATCGCGGGCGTCATCGTCTATCAGTATCTGGAGACACAGGGCACGCGCGTGGATGTTCTGCATATCCTCGCCACGAAGGATTCCTCGGTGATTTTTCTGGAGTCCCTGTTCATGGGCTACATGGGTGTGACATGTCTGAGGACGCACAAATGATCTGAGCAACAAAAAAACGCTACAGCGCGTAGCGTTTTTTTGTTGCAGAGCATCAGACAAAGCTTTCATCCTGATTAAAGACCGGAATGAAATCGACCGTGGCGCTGGTCGGCCCCTGGTAAAACCCGGGGAGGCCCAGGGCGAGCATATGTTCCTGAACGCGGGCGTATTCGCGGTGCGTAATCCGCCGCTGAAGAACCGGGATGCGCACATTGTTGCACGGGACATACTGCTGCATGAGGCTGACAGGAATGCCCTCGGGCAGCGTATCGTGAACCCAGTCGAGCAGATGAATGCTCTCTCCCGTACAGCCGGGCAGGATCAGGTGGCGGATGAGCACGCCGCGGCGCATAATGCCGTCTTCATCATACCGGGGGACCCCGCACTGGCGGACCATTTCCTGAATGGCCAGGCTTGTCTTTTCGAAATAGTCATCGGCCCCGGCACAGAGCTTCCCCATGGAGGCGCTGTAGTGCTTGAGGTCGGGAAGATAGACATCAATTACGCCGTCGAGCTGTTTCAGGGATTCCACCGACTCATAGCCGGACGTGTTCCACACCAGGGGCACAGGCGGCCGGTAGATGTCGAGGGTTTCCAGAATCTTTGGGATAAAGGGCGTTGCCGTGATAAAGGAGACGGTCTGCATGCCCATGTCCACCAGGCGGCGGAGGCTTTCGGCAAGCGCCTGGGGCGTAAAGGGGCGTCCTGCGTCACGGTGAGAGATATCGGCGTTCTGACAGTAGACGCACCGGAGTGTGCAGCCGGAGAAAAAGACGGCGCCGGTTCCGCGCTGTCCGGAAACCGGAGGCTCCTCCCACAGATGCGGGGCAATCCTTGCGATGCGCATGGTTTCCGGCATCCGGCAGAATCCATGCCCTTCACTTTCGGTGCGAAGGGCATGGCAGGCTCTGGGGCAGAGTGTGCATGCATTCATCACTGGGCATCTCCCCGGATGATCACAGAATCCTTCAGGGCCGGATCGGAAGGCTTCAGTGTACGCTCCGTGCCTTCCAGATAGGAAATGCCGTCATCCTCACAGAGTGTGTAGCCCTGTTCATCCGGATCCCAGCCGATGAGATACAGCGGATGATCCGGAATGTCCACGGTGGACTCGATCTTCCCTGACGCAAAGGGAATACAGCAGCCTCTCCGGATAAAGAGCAGCGCTTCATGCAGCCGGGCATCGACCCAGTGGTGTCCCTTCTTCATGGGCACCAGATCCATATCGTTGTAAGCGCGCAGGCGGACGAGCAGCATGTCCTCCGGGAGGTACACCACACGGCCGGATGTGTTCTGCACATAGACCGGGGCAATCATGCACTCATTGCCGAGCATGACCTGGTCTTCGGTCTGGCAGGCGATTTCGTCGTCGGGATAATCAAAGGCCAGGGCGCGGAAGAAGAGATCATCATGGTGGACCGCCTTGAGGTACTCGCTGTACAGGTAGGGCAGCAGGGCATAGCGGACCGTGATGATATTCTTCATGTTTTCCCAGGACTTGAAGCGGTAGACTTCCTGTTCCCGGGTGTGCAGGGCGGAGTGATTGCGCATGAGCGGCGTAAAGATGCCCAGTTCAAGCCAGCGGATCAGCAGGTCTTCGGTGGTATCACTGCCAAACCCGCCCAGATCCGCACCGGTAAAGAGGAAGCCGCACATGTTCAGTCCGGGGAGCATCTGCAGGTTCAGTTTCAGATGAGCCCACCAGGAGCGGTTGTCGCCCTGCCAGAGACCGCCGTAGCGGTGTGCGCCGATATAGCTCGAGCGGCTGAAGAGCAGGAAGCGGTGATCGGGATCGAAGGCATGCATGCCGTCCATGGTGGCCCTTGTCATGCCATAGCCGTAGAGGTTGTGGACCTTGTCATGGCGCACACGCAGGCCGTCCATGTCATGATAGAAGGACTTGTAGTCGTCGCGGTTGTTGGCCACGGCGGCGAAGGTTCCCTGCAGCTTCCAGTTGTCGTCCACGCGCAGGTTTTTGCCTCTGAGTTCATCGGCCACGCTGTAGGCCAGGTTAATGCCCTCCATGGAATAGAACAGGGAGGGTTCATTCATGTCATTCCAGAAACCGTCGACGCCGGCTTCGAGCAGAGGACGGTACAGGGAACCGAACCAGGCCCTGGCACGGCTGTTGAGGTAATCGGTGAAGAAGCACAGGCCCGGCCAGACCGCGGCGCGGAACAGCGTGCCGTCTTCCCGTTTGACAAAGGCGTCGTGCTCGAGGCCTTCTTTGCAGGCGCGGTCTTCGGGATCGTCCGGAATGCCGGCATCAATGATGGGGATCAGGTGAATGTTTTCCCTGCGCATGCGTGCGACGAGACCGGCCAGGTCCGGAATCTTTTCAGGATGCCAGGTGAAGTCGCGGTACTGGTCCATATAGTCGATATCCAGGCAGACACCGTCGATCGGAATGCCGCGGGAGCGGTGCTCATGGACAACGCTGTCCATGTCTTCCGCCGAGCCGTAACCCCAGCGGCTCTGGATGTATCCGAAGGCCCAGAAGGGCGGAAGGTAGGATTTTCCGATCAGACCGCGCAGTTCGCGGCTGACAGACCTAGGGGAATCGCCGGTGATCACATACAGCGAGAGATCGCCGTTGAGGGAGGTGATCACGATCTCCTCCATGCTGGTATCCCCGAGATCCCAGATCACTTCGCCGGGATCATCCAGAAACAGACCGAGCGTCCGCTTTTTTCCGGAGATCACAATGAAGTTATGGGAGCTGTACAGGCTCTGCCGGTCCTCGGTGTGCATGATGTCATCGCTGTTCCAGGAGCGGTAGACATGTCCGCGCTTGTTGATGCCGCGCACAGTTTCGCCCAGGCCGAAGATCATGTCATCGGGTTCGAGCGGCATGGAAAAGGAAACGGAGGACGCGTCTTTTCTGACCGTGAGGCACTCGGGATCACCGGGGAGAACAGGCAGGTCGCGGACCACGGCCTCAGTGGGAAGGGGGCTGCCATAGACGTAGCGCTGAATCATGAAAAAACCTCCCAATTACACAGTTTGATTATGCTAACAAGTTGACCGGACGCGCTTTACAAACACTTTGCTGTGTGATACATTTCCCATGTGCCCAATCGCAGCACAGAAACGAGGAAAAAGTATGCTTGAAAAACTGGGACGCAATCTGCCCTGCTGGTGCGGGAGCGGAAAGAAATACAAGAACTGTCACTACAATATGGATATGCATCTGGAAGCGCTTGCAGAAAACGGGGAGGAAGTACCAACCCATCGGATGATCAAGAACGCCGACCAGATTGCCAGGATCAAGGAGAGCTGCAAGGTGAACCTTGCCGTGCTCGATGCGGTCGGGAAAGAAATCGGACCGGGCATGCCGACCTCCCGGATCAACGAGATTGTCAACGATGTCACCTATTCCATGGGCGGCATCCCTGCCCCTCTGCACTATGAGGGCTATCCCTACAGCGTGTGCACGTCGGTTAACGAACAGGTCTGCCACGGCTTCCCGTCAAAGCATGTGATTCTCCGGGAAGGCGACATTGTGAATGTGGACTGCTCTTCCATCCTGGACGGCTATTATTCGGATTCCTCGCGCATGTACTGCATCGGGGAAGTCTCTGACGCCAAGAAAAAGCTGGTGCAGGTGACCTATGAGTGCGTGCAGCTGGCCCTTGAACAGGTCAAGCCCTGGGGCCATCTGGGAGATATCGGTGCAGTCATTGAACAGCATGCGAAGGAAAACGGATTCTCCGTGGTGGAGGAAATCGGCGGACACGGATGCGGACTGGAATTCCATGAGGATCCGTTTGTCCGGCATGTCGGCCGCTTCGGGACAGGCATGGTCCTGGTGCCCGGCATGATCTTCACCATTGAGCCCATGATCAATATGGGCAAGAAGGATGTCTTCACCAGCCGGGTGAACAACTGGGAGGTCAGCACCGTGGACGGACTGCCCAGTGCCCAGTGGGAAGACATGGTGCTGGTGACTGAAACCGGCTATGAAATTCTGAGCTGGTAAAAGCGGGAAATCCCCCGCTTTTTTATTTTGCCTTTGCTGCGTGTACCGTGCTCTTCCGCCGGCGAAACAGCGTTTTGCGGATGTAGTGCGCGATGGTGGAGGACAGGACGAATCCCACCGACATGCCCAGAAGCGTCAGCAGGCAGTTGGTGCCGTTGAGCGCAAAGAGCTCATGGTTTCCGCGGATCGCACCGGTCATGGTGTAATAGAACAGATCGCCGGGGATCAGCGGGATGATGGCGGGATAGATGAAATAGGTGGAGGGATCCCGGGTGATATTGGCGAGCAGCTCACCGTAGGCGGAAGCAAACAGCGCCGAGAGCATGACATAGACAAAGCGCTCGGGAATAAACTGACTGAGGATGATCAGGACAATGCGCGTCAGCGCGCCTCCGAGGCCTGCGAGGAACAGGTCTTTACCCGTGATGCGGAAAACAATGCCGAAACCGGTGGAGGCAGCAAAGGAGACCAGAACAAGAATCAGATTGTCTACCATGTAATCCACCTCCCGAACAGTCCGAGGGCAGCGACTGTGCCCATCGCGAGTGCAAGCGTTTCAAAGGCAACCTTCATGATCTGCAGGAAACCGTTGATCTCATGATCACAGATCAGATTGCGCACGGCATTGACCAGCGGAATACCGGGCAGAATCAGCATGGTGATGGTGATGACAACGGAGGAAAAATGATCCGCAAACCCGATATAGACCGTAAAGATGGCCATGCAGGTGGCGGCAAACATATACAGGAAATCGCAGAGGAAGCGGTTGATGGACAGCTTTGAGAGCAGCATCATGAGGTAATGAATCACGGCAGTGATCACTGCGACGCAGATGGCGTCATGGAAGGAACCATTGAAGAGAAAACAGAGGCACAGCATGCCGACGATCTGTCCCAGGAGGATGGCCCAGTCCGGGTATTCCCTGACAATCTCCGATTCCTCCAGCAGGTGCTGGAGCGTGGACGGCACCGGCTTTTTCGCGCAGACCCTGTAGGAGAGCCGGTTGAGGTTTTTCAGGCGGGAGAGATGGATGCCGGCCGGCGGAATGGTGATCTGGCGTGAGGCATACAGACCGGACTGCGTCTTTGCCGCAATGCTCATATGCGTGGAAAGCAGGAAAATGCTGATGTCCCTGAGATCATAGCTCGAACAGATTTTGTCCGCAGCGAGTTCCACACGCTCGAGGTTGGCGCCGGAGACGATCATATCCCGGGAAAGACAGACGACAAAATCGAGGATCTGTCCGATATCTGTTTCAGTGAGTTCTTTGGGTGGCGTATACATGGTTTCATCTCTTTCCATTCATCCGTCATCCCGGCTGCTTCGGGCTTCATCCTCCGCGTTCATGCGGCGGATATCATCGAGAAACTCGGGTGTCAGGACGGTTTTGGGAGCAGGGGAAGCGGCGCGGGGTTTCTTTGCTTTCGGCGCAGGGGCCGCGGGGGCCCGCAGCGGCGCGGGAAGCCGCACCTGTTTTTTCTTTCCGAGCTTTTCCGTGATCATCTTTGTCACAGCACCGTAGGAGAACGGTGTGCAGGGAAGAGCTGCAGAGAGCCATGGTGAATGGCAGTAAAACAGAATTTTGTCCTGGCCGGGCCAGAGCTGCACGCGGGTAATGGAGGACCAGCTGATCTCTGTGACGGAGATCACGACCATGCCGTCCTCGCCGGCGGGAGAATCCACCGGGCGCATGCGCGAGAGCAGCTTCCAGGAAGCAGGACGCGGCAGGCAGCATTCAATGTGAATCCCCTTCTGATCCACTGCACAGTCGAGCACATCCGGCCCCTGAAGAAGCAGGTCCAGGCCGATGAGCAGGCTGATGACGCCGAGAAGGAGCAGCAGGGAGACCGGGAAAGGACCAGTCAGCAGCGCCTCCAGGGCGGGAAAGCCGCCGGAAATGGTCTCAAGCACGCAGACGAGAAGAAACACAATGCCTGCGACAGGGAGAAGGATGCGCATGCTCCTGTTCCAGCAGATCCAGTCCAGAACGGGCACGTGGTCGATACACCAGGTCACGCCCTTTCCGGACCTGGCAGAGGCGGATGACGGCCGGCTTGCGGTCCGGCGTTTTTTCTTGGCGGCGGGCATGACGATCACCTCCTTGCCCGGATTGACGAAAATCAAAGAAAAGAGTACGCTTCCAACCATCAAGGGGGACTGAAAACATGCGGATTCTGCTGACAGGGTTTGACGATTTCGGCGGCGTGAAGGAGAACCCTTCATGGCGGGCGGTCCAGGCGGCAGCGCGCCGGCTCCATGAGGCGGAATTCGTCCGTCTGCCGGTGGTCTATGGGGAAGCGGGACGGAGGCTGCTGGAGGCAGTCCGGGAGAAAAAGCCGGACCTGGTGATCTCCTGCGGAGCGGCCATCGGGCGTGAAACCGTCACACCGGAGCTTCTGGCGATCAATTACCGCTATGCGCGCAGCGCAGACAATGCGGGCAGCATTCAGCTGGGCACCCCGGTGGATCCCGGCGGAAGCGCGGCGGTCATGACCAGCCTGCCGCTGGCCGGGATCGTGGAAACCCTCCGCGGGGAAGGTCTTCCCTGCTCGCTTTCAGTCTCAGCGGGCAGCTATGTCTGCAATGATCTCTATTATACGCTCCTGTCTCATCAAAAAGAACTGGGATACCGCGGACTGTTTGTGCATGTGCCTTCCGCAGACCGGGTGGATCCCGAGACAGCTGCTGATATCCTGGTGCGTCTGATCCGGGAAATCGGATGACAGATTCAAAGAAAAAGCCGCAGGGTTACCCCTGCGGCTTTTTGGCACCATCATTCGGCGGAATCCGGCGCTTCCTCAGACAGGACATCGTCAGCCTCTGTCTCATCAATCGGCCTCTGGATCTCCACAAAAACAGGCTTGCTGTTTCTGGAAGTGGCTGCCTTCACAATTGTACGGATCGCTTTGGCGATACGTCCCTGCTTGCCGATCACTTTGCCCATGTCAGCTTCCGCGACATTGAGTTCGAGAATCACAGCTTCAGGACCTTCCGTCACGTGGACAGCGACCTGCTCCGGATGATCCACCAAGGACTTTGCCACAAAGGTGAGCAGTTCTTGCATGGAACGTTCCTTTCTAATTCCCGTGAACAAGGGAATTGGGCAAGGACAGGAGCATTACTTTTCGATAACGCCTGTCTTCTTGAGCAGAATCCGGACGGTGTCGGTGGGCTGAGCGCCAACACCAACCCAGTACTTGGCCTTTTCGCCGTCGATCTTGATCTCAGCGGGATTGGTCATGGGATTGTAATAGCCGAGTTCTTCGATGAAACGGCCATCACGGGGGAAACGGTCATCGGCGACGACAACACGATAGAAGGGCTTTTTCTTCATACCCATTCTCTTCAGACGGATTTTAACTGCCATGGGACATCCTCCTTCAATTGGTTCGGAAAAAAGTTCATATGGAAACCACGGAATTCGTGGGACCACGCGTGTTAATGGGGCATGGAACGCATCAGCTGACGCATTCTGCCTTTGTTCTTGCTGCCGCCAAACTGCTTGATCATATTGCGCGCATTTTCAAAATTGCGGATCAGCTGATTGACGTCCTGAACGGTTGTGCCGGAACCAGCAGCGATGCGCCGGCGGCGGCTGGCATTGAGAATTTCCGGATTGCGGCGTTCCTTCTTGGTCATGGAACGGATGATCGCTTCCGGCTTTTTCATCGCATTCTCGTCAATGTCGATGTCTTTGCCGGAAAGACCCGGAAGCATGCTGAGCATGCTCTTGATGCCGCCCATTTTTTTCATGGACTGCATCTGTTCAAGGAAGTCCTCCAGATCAAACTTGCCCTTTTCAAGACGCCGTGCCAGTGCATCGGTCTTGGAGACATCCTGGTCCTCAATGGCCTCGCCCGCTTTTTCGAGGAGCGTCATCATATCGCCCATGCCGAGGATACGGCTGGCCATGCGGTCCGGATAGAAGGGCTCGATCTCGGTGAGCTTTTCACCGATACCGGAGAACTTGATCGGCTTGCCGGTGACCGCGCGCACAGAGAGTGCCGCGCCGCCGCGGGTGTCGCCGTCGAGCTTGGTGAGGATCACGCCGTCCACATTGAGCTTGTCATTGAAGGTCTGGGCGACATTGACGGCGTCCTGACCGGTCATGGCGTCGACCACCAGGAGGATTTCCTGGGGATGCACGGCGTCGCGGATGCGGGCGAGCTCATCCATCAGCTCAATATCGATGTGCAGACGGCCGGCGGTATCGATAATCAGCACATCGCGGCCGTAGTAGCGTGCCTGTTCGATCGCTTCAAGCGCGGTCTTTACAGGATCCTGCGTGCCTTTTTCGTAGACCATGGCACCGACCTGTTCACCGACCACCTGCAGCTGCTTGATGGCAGCGGGGCGGTAGATGTCGCAGGCGGCAAGCATGACTTTCTTTCCCTGCTTCTGCAGGTATCCGGCCAGCTTGGCGGCCATGGTGGTTTTGCCGGCGCCCTGCAGACCGCAGAGCATGTAAATGGTCGGAACCGAAGGAGACCAGGTCAGCTTCGCCAGCGATGTGCCCATGGTTGCGGTCAGCTCTTCGCTGACGATCTTCATGACCTGCTGGGAAGGGGTCAGGGAACTGAGGACTTCCGTTCCTACACATTTCTCGGTAACGCGCTTGATAAAGTCTTTGGCGACGGCATAGTTGACATCGGCTTCAAGGAGCGCCATGCGGATTTCGCGCATGCCTTCCTTGACATCCTGCTCTGTCAGCTTGCCCTTGCCGGTCATTTTGCCCAGAGCGTTCTGCAGTTTTTGGGTCAAGCCTTCAAATGCCATGTCCGTCCTCCTCTGTATACAGCTCAATGAGTGCATCGAGCTGTGTGATAGCCTGATCAACCCGGTTTTCTCTGAGCAGGCTCCTGCAGGACTGCAGGCCGCTGAGCATCACGCGGAAGCGTTCTGCTGTGCCCAGAGACTCTTCGAGATGGAAAAGCTTTTCCGCCGAACGGTTCAGAACATTGAATACGCCCTGCCGGCTGACGCCGGTTTCCCGTGCGATTTCTCCCAGGGACATGTCTTCTTCACAGTACATGGAGAGGACTTCTTTCTGCTTGTCGGTCAGAAGACCGCTGTAGAAAGCGGCCAGGTAGGCCAGCTCCACTTTCCTCTGCAGAAATTCCTGTGTTTCCTGTGCCATGATCCACCTCTCTGTCAACCGTTTCCGGTTGCCAGAGGTATTATACACAAAGACCGATATGTGTCAAGTATTTTTAATTGACAGAAAAAACCGGCAGATCCAGGCAATTGTCGCCTGACAACCAGTTTGAACGTGCAAATGACAAATTCGTTGAACGTACAGCTCTGTGCATCGCACGGGGCTTTTTCTTTTACCCTGATGATGCCCTGTATATCATATACCGCATACTCTCGACGGCTCTCAAAGCCTTGGGACACAACGCTTTATTCCTTTCGCCTGTGCTTTTTTATCGGGATCGTAGAGGGCGATGATGCACGGACTGCGCAAATCGGGTGAAAGTGATGGGGGATAAGGTTTTGCGAGACTTCCAAGTCCGGGAGCCAAGACACGACCGAAGGTCGTTAGGACTTGGGAGAGACGATCAAGAAAATTGTAATTTTTCTGGAAAAACACGCTCAACGAGTTTGTAACTGATCATAGTGGAATTCTGCCGTAGCATTCGGGGAAAGAAGGTGTCGTACACAAATGTAGTAATACCAATGGTTTCAGAGAAGCATTTCCCAGTTGCTTTTCCCACTTGGTCCCCATTTACTCTGTTTCTGCCCCCCCACTTGCCCCAATCGGGGAGGCAAGTGGGGGGCATTCGGGGAAAAGCTGACAACGCAAAGGAGTTATGCCATGAAAAAAATGAACTACAAGGGTCGGTGTGAGAAACGAAAGGTTTCCAAATGTGACTCGATTGTCAGAACCTACAGCAAATTGCAGTCCTCTACGGTTGACTCGCTCGAACACGATCTCCTTGCATACAAAATGGTAGTTTCTGTGCTTCGCATCTGGTTTCATATTCCCCTGCCGAATTGACAGGCGGTTTGCCTTGCGTGAATCCGATTCAGCGATATCCTGGCAGACTGAAATCAGAACGATCTTCGCAGATAGACCATATCCACCAGCTGAATGCCGCATTCAATGATTGGATGGTCATAATTATCGGTAAAGAAATTCGAAATGATATGCGAACGAACAAACCCGCACTTTTCATAGAACGGAACAGTCGAAGGACAGTCACCTGTTCCAACCTGCAGGACAGAATACTGCTCTCTGAATGTCCGGATGATAAAAGCAATCATCTCTTTCGCATAGCCTTTTCCCTGGTATTCCGGTACTGTAGCAAGATTTTTGATTTCAAGCACACCGTTTCCTTCATCCGTGATGACGCACTCGCATTTGATGCCGTTGTCATCGAGAACAAACATCCTGCCGTAAGGGAGATAGCGATCAATCATATCTTCCTGCTTGTCTGCCAGTAAAAGAAGATCAAGATGTTCTTTTTTGTTTTCTGTTACTTCGAATATTCTCAATGTTTACCTCCGTAAATATTGAACGGATACGTGCCGGACAAGCTGGAATTTGTATGATGAACTTCCGGGTTATTCTGCCATCGGGCATCCTGAAACAGGTTTTCAGTGATTCGCATGCATGGCAGTGTATCCATTCTCAAATTCTTTTCCTGCATCAGATGCTGCGATGTCAGATGCCGTTAAATCACCCTTTCCATCATAGCGGTAGAATCGTCCGCTTTCTGCGATAAACTCCAGGATACAATAGTCTTCATCATTAACGCCCTTTGGATAGTATTTCTCATCCCCTGCGTTCCACAGGAGTTCTCTGTATTCCCTTTCAAAATGAATAACAGCATGCCCAAACAGGCAAAGCCCTTCAAAAGTCGAATCATCAGAGAAATACAGACAGGCATTTCCATTCTTCAGCAGACTTTGCACATGAGATGAACTTGTATTTGTCGAGATCAAATGTCTGCCCATTCCCTTGTGCCATACGCAAAAAACTCTTCGGACATTTTGTCTGCCCATCTCGTCAGCATAGCCGATGGTTGCAAACAGAGAACGGTTTATAAGATTCATCATTTCATCTCGTGTCATGGTTTTCCTCCCACATTTCCGATGGTTCGCTGTGTTTATTATAGCTGTAAAGAATACATGAATCCATAGGATGAGCAGGAAGGATTTTTCCTGATGGAAGCATGCTGCTCAACTTTTAAGAAAAAAGAGACATGGAGTCATTGCAGGCTCCGTATCTCTTCTTTTGATATCCAGAAAAAAAGGAGCGGGAGTTTTGCTCCCGCTCCGAGGTGACATTATGGATGCTCAGCGAGCCATGTAACGGTCATATGCACTCTGATATGCATTGATGACTTCATCGACGCTCAGGGAATGGAGAGTCTCGACAAAGCTGTCCAGATTCTCCAGCGGTTCAAGGCCCATGATGAACTTGACGGTCATCTCGTTGACGTAGGTTTCAATATCGCCGTAATAGTCACCATAGACTTCTTTTTCCCCTTCATTGAGGGTGACGCCGGCAGGGAATGAATAGCTGTAGTCGTTGTTCGTATCCCAGACGCGGCCGTTGGCAAACACGGATTCATCAAATTCACGGCCGAGATTGGTCTCAAACGGCCAGCTGATGAAAGCGGCATAGGCGGACATCATATGAGTGGAAGTGCCCAGATCGTTGTTCATGATCAGGTCAGTAAATACAGGAACGCCGTCTACCAGTTCATAGGACTTGCCTTCCGTGCCGTAATTGCAGAGCATGAAGCCTTCATCGGTATAAAGCTGATCGAGAAGCTGCAGAGCCAGTTCGGGATGCTTGCAGGCGGTGGAGATAGCAGCAGCCTTGGCAATGGAGGCGCCGCCCTTGATCTGACCGTAATGAAGCTGCTGGCCTTCTTTCAGGACCGGATACGGGACAGGAACAAACTTGAAGTCAGGATCCACTGCAACGCCCAGGCTGTTGATATAATCCAGCACGCCGCCGTGTTCGCTGGTGGCAGCGCAGAGATTGCTGCTCATCATGGCAATACCGTCATCAAATGTAACAGTGGAGGTAAAGTCGGGGTCAATCAGGCCTTCAGCATACCACTGAGCCATCAGAGCCACATACTCTCTGTAGCCTTCTGTGAGCGGACCGTACTGTACTTTGCCGTCCTTGACAAAGAAGTTGCCGCCCTGGGCTACGTCGGCCATGCCGAAATCAAAGGCTGCGTTCAGTGCGTTGTACTTGCTGATGCCGGTATAGGCCAGACCGAAACCACGGGTCATGCCCAGTTCATTCTTGGCGCGTGTGAGATACTCGTGCCAGTCGTCGAAGGTGACAGGCATTTCCATGCCGAGCTTGTCCAGGATATCCTTGCGGATGATCAGACCGCACTGGGTTTCGCCTTCCTTGTCCATATAGGGCATCTGGCAGAAATACGGCATGCGGCCGCTGTCGGTGACCGTGTTGATTTCACGATACAGGCTTGCATGACGTGCTTTTTCATAGTTCGGTGCATACTGCTCAACAAGATCCTTCAGATCAATGATGATGCCTTCATCGATGGCGGCGTCTCCGCCCTTGCTGTAGTTGTTGTCAAACCCGATGATGATATCGGCATATTTGCCGGATGTCAGCATCAGGGAGAAGTTGTTGGCGTCCTCGCCGATGGGCGGGACGATCATTTCCAGATGAATGCCGGTCTTTTCCTCAAGGGTTTTGAGGATATCCAGGTTCTGAATATCACCGACAACATTGGTGACATCGTGGGATGTGATGCCGCACCAGATGGTCAGGGTGACAGGTTCATCCGTGAGATGCTGGATTTTTGTGCCGTCAGGTGAAGCATGATCCGCAAGCGTAGGCCACTCGACGGTTTCCGCACAGGCACAGCCCAGCAGCATCAGTGCTGCCAGAAGAATGGACAGGAGACGTTTCAACATGGTGAAAACCCCTTTCATGATAGATATAGATTGGTGCACAGCACCGTTTCAGCCGGCATGCCAGCACGGCCGAAGAGACAGATTGGGAGCGCTGTCAGCACAGCGGCAGATCCAGGAAGAACCCATCGCGGTTTTCCGGATACAGGGTAACGCAGGAATTGACCATGACCGGGTCTGAAGCGGGACGCGCGCAGGTGCCGTGATTGACATCGTATTTGGGGAAGGCGCTTCCGCTGAATTCGGCCACAAGACGATGGCCTGAGGGAATGGTATAGCGCACATGGCCGAGAAGAATCTCTGCCGGGCGGATTTCGCCGGTTTGAAGAGGCTGTCGGTTCCATCCGGCAGCATAGCTTGCACGGACAGCACCGTCACAGAATCGGAAGAAGCGCGAGGCGGCAAAGGATTCGCCTGGCGAGAGATCCCCAAGACTGAGCATGACATCCGCATCGCGGGCATCGGATGAGAGAAGGACTGAAGCACGGACCAGTCCGCAGACGCACAGGTCTTCAGGCAGCGGATCGCTGATAAAAATCAGACGTCTCTCATCTGCAGTGTCCGGAAGACGGGAGACGCCGTACCCCGGATACGGCAGAGGCTTTGCAGGAAAATGACGGAAGGAGACCCCGGCGGCGTGCGTATCGGGCAGATCTGAAAGAAGGGTCATGTCGGCGAGATCGACTCGGTAAGACGCTGAGGAGGAAGGCCAGACTGTCCCGCTGAAGCAGGAAACGCCTGAAGGCGTAAAATAGCGTACAGGCGGGAAGTCCGGAGAAGGCGCATCCTTCAGGAAATGATCGAACCAGGAAACGAATTCAGACTGCAGGTCGACGGCATACACACCGTTTTCCAGCGCACTGTCCGGACGCGCGGGCGGCTCACCGGGCTGCCATGGAGCAATGAGAACGCGGCTGTCCACGCCGCATCTGCGCTGCGTCATGCAGTGATCGATCAGGGGCGTGCGCGAGGAATCGTACCAGCCGGCCACATAGAAGGCCGGAACCTTCATCCGCGTCAGATCTGCATCGCGCCCTTCCTTGTGCAGCAGTGTGAAGTCGTCAAACCCCTCAAGAAGATGCCGGCGGTAGTCCTCCAGCAGAGGAAAGGGCGTGTCCTGGAGGGCGGGCATGGAGGAGAGGGGCAGAGCGGAAAGCTGGCTGACCGGATAGTCACGCAGCCATGAAAGCAGACGCGGCAGCATACGCTTGGTTGTTTCCGGATCGTAACGGCCGTCATGCAGCCGGGAGATCAGACGGCTCATGCACCATCCGATATGCGAGGAAAAGAGGAAGCCGCGGTTGTCGCAGTCACGGTTGATGGAAACGCTGGTCTGCATCGGGCATACGGCGCGCAGATGCGGAGGAGCTTCCAGAGCGGCCATGATCTGAAGATAGCCTGAGAAATAACTGCCGAACATGCCGACGGCGCCTGTGCACCAGGTCTGAGCGGCGAGCCATTCCACCGTATCATATCCGTCCGGACCGTCTGCAGTGAAGCGGTCAAACTCACCGTCTGATTCCCCCAGGCCGCGCACATCCTGAATGAAAACCGCATAGCCGCGGCGCACATAATAAGCGGGATCATACTGCAGAAACGAGCGGCTGAAATCCCGTTTTCGGAACACTGTGCGAAGGAGAAGCACAGGCCAGCATCCATCCTCTGCGGGACGGTACAGGTCTCCGCGCAGGATGGTGCCGTCGCGCATCGGCGTTTCAAGGTTATACAGACAGAGCATGCTCTCAGAGCTCATCCGAACACCTCGTTTTTTCGGGGCCGGATCGGCAGCCACTGGATAAACACTTCCAGCCAGCGATCCCAGAAGTCGAAATAATGGATGCCGTCACTGTTGAAGAACACAACATCGAAAGGATTGGGCAGGGTGGTAAAGTACTGCAGATCTTCTTTTTCAGCATTGTAGCAGCCGTCCTGTCTGCCGCAGCATGCAAAGATCTTCGGCAGAGGCTTGCCGCTCTCGGAGGCGAGACGGGCCAGATAACGGTTGTCATTATCGGTATTGTGGCATTTGCTTAAATCTCCGTCATCCACGCCGAAGACCTGCCAGCGGATAAAGTTCAGGGGATGGCGCTTGCCGCCGGGAATCATGGGACCGATCATGTCGATGAAATTGGCACTGGAAAAGATGCCCATGGCAGCATATTTCTCCGGTTTGGTAAAACCGAGCTTCATGGTGCCGTGACCGCCCATGCTCATGCCGCCGACAAAGTTGTCTTCGCGCAGAGGCGAGACAGGCATCTGAGAATAGATGATCCGGGGAAGTTCCTCTGTGACATAATCAAAATAGCGGCCGCCGTCTGTATTGGCGTAGAAGCTGGTCTCGACAGAGGGCATGACAACAGCCAGACCGCGGTGCTGTGCGTAGCGCTCCACTGCGGTAAAGCGCTGCCACATGGAACAGTCGTCCGTGGCTCCGTGAAGCAGCCAGAGTACGGGATACTTATCGTTGTCCAGTTTGCGCTGATCCGACTTTTCAGGCAGGATGACATTGACAGGAACCATACGGGTCAGACATTCGGAATACAGATCCATTCTGATCAATGACATGCTCTCACCTCCGATCCTTTAATACTGTATCAAGGAACACACTGATCCACTTGTCGCGGAAAGCATCGCTGTGACCGCCGGGCTCAGTGTGGAATTCATAGCGGAAGGGATTGCCTTCAAAGCTTTCAAAGAACGCTTTCAGACCAAGACCGACCGGATAGGCGTGGTCTTCGCTTCCAACAGCATGGAAGACTCTCGGCACAGGCTTTCCTTCTTCAATGATGCGGCGGGCATTGAGCAGCACATCGTGCTCCGGATTGCCCTCCAGGTCACCCGTGTCTTCCACGCCGAAGTTGACCATATTGACACTCATCTTTCCGGGACCGCCGGGAGCGGAGGGGCCGCCGGCAGATTTAGGCCGCAGATGTTCAAGCGGAATGATGGAGCTGGCCGAAATCACGCCGATGGTGCCGTACTGCTCGGGACAGCGCATGCCCAGAGAAATCGCACCGCTCCCGCCCAGAGAGAAGCCTGCGATATACTGATCCTCCCGGGCCATGGAGATGCGTGGGAACATATGGTGAATAATCTGGGGCAGTTCTTTTGTCAGGAAATCAAAGTAATCGGCTCCCCAGTACATGTTGCAGTAGCGGCTATAGCCGGCATGAGGCATGACAACAGCGATCTGATGCTTGTCGGCATAGCTGCGGATCCGGGTCTGGTGCAGCCAGTCGTTTTCATTTCCTCCGCCGCCGTGAAGCAGCCACAGGACCGGGTAACTGCCCGGCTTGCGGTCATCCGGCAGAATCACGTTCATGGAGTCATGCAGCAGCAGGACTTCCGAACGAAAGTTAATCTGCATGAGTGTATTCATGGTTCTGGATCACTCCCTTTGATATATTCAGTTTCACGATCAGACGGGAGCCTCTGTCAGAAAGGCTCTCCTGCTGGATTCAGTATAAAACGGCCCGGGACAGCGTCAATACACAGGTTTTTGGATTGCCATGCTCTATTTTTACACGGCATTCCGGATGGGTTAAAAACGGACACTGACACCCGTAAAAAATGAACATCTGCACAAACGGCCCGGCTGAGAAAAAGGGGTCCGGTTGACAAGGGAATGTGGCGCGGCTAAAATGAAATAGCAAATACGGCACTCAGCTGATGCCGGAATTACAGGACGATATAAATGAAACACAATCTATGGAAATCCAGGACCTTTCGAATCTGGATCATCTGTTATCTTATTGTGCTGCTCATCCCACTTGCTTTCAGCGGCATTCTGCAGGAGCATACCTCCGGAAGGCTGCACGAACGGGCGATGGAAGACGGCAGCCATTCACTGGAGCTGCTGGCGGGTATCACCGATGAAAGGCTGACCGGGGTGATCACTCAGGCAAACACCATCTGTACAGCCTCGGATATGATCAAACTGCGTTTTATTGAACTGCCTTTTGATGCCAGGAAATACTATGAAGTTCATCAGCGGGCTTCTTTTCTGACGAATTTCAGCGCACAGAATGACATGGTCAGCGGCTGCTATGTGTACTGCGACAACCTGAAAAGCATTGTGGATGCCCATCATATTTATACCCGGGACAATCAGTACAGCAGGATTGTGACACAGGTGTTCGGCCTGGAGGAGACAGTCTTTGAATCGCTGGTCAGCAGCCGTCATACGCTGGATTTTTACAGGGTCAGCGGAGGAGAAAAACTGCTGCTGGTGAAGAGCTTTTCATCTGGTATCCGGTATGATTCGCCGCGGCTGACGCTGATTATGGTGCTGGACACTTCAAAACTGAAGGATTTTTTCCATATGGCAGGTGAGAACTGGCAGGGAGAGGCTGTGCTGCTTCTTCCGGAGGCTGCGATCACAGGACAGAGCGCGGACTGGATCACATCCGAAAGCAGGATCACCCCCGGAAAAGACAGTGTCACGGTTTATCAGAAAAGTGAAATTGCGGATGAGATCGGGTATGCACTGATGATTCCTCAGTCGCGTCTGATGGCCGATGCAAACAGCAGCCGCAGGCTGTTTCTGGGATTCTGCCTTGCAGTGCTGCTTCTGGGCAGTACGGTGGCATTTCTGTTTGCACGCCGGAATTATCAGCCGGTTCGGGAACTGAGCCGCGCAGTCGAGGCAGATGAAGCAGAGAATGACTTTTCTGCCATCTCACGGCGTGTCGGCGAGATGCAGGCCGAGATGGCGCGTCTTGGAATGATTGAAGATCAGCAGAATTTTGAAGCACTCCTGAACGGCAAATGGTCAAGAACAGGCAATGACCCGGTCCGGCTGGCCGATGGCAGCTTTGACGGGGACCTCTTTATTACAGCGCTTCTGGAACCGGAGAGGGAGGATGCGGAGACTGCGGATGAAGAGCTTTTCCTGCGCAGCCTGAATGATCAGCTTGCTGCGGAGGCAGGCGGCTCATGCAAGGCCATTGTGCGTCCTTACAAGGACGGATATGCTGCGGTTCTCGGATTTGCGGGGAATGTGAGCCGATACGATGCACAGCTCTATGCACAGAAACTGATGAAAAATGTGCTTTCAAAGGACACGGCCTTCCCTGCCCTGTCCGGCTATCTGGGTGACACCCATGAAGGCCTGGAAGGGATTGCGCAGTCCTATAAAGAGGCTGTGACCGCACGTGAGTATGCAAACTTTGTGTCGAAAACAGGCCGTCAGATTGTGCTCTTCGATGAAACCATGGTTTCCAGCGGGATTTCCTGGCAGGACTATGATATCGTGGATGCAGAACGCCGTTTTGTATCGCTGATGCTGGCAGGAGACTATGATGCCAGCGAGAGCCTGCTGCATGAAATCCTTTCCTACTATACCGGACAGGAAGGCCTTTCACTGCGTGTGATGCAGACAAGGATGTACGGCGTGATCAATATGATGGTGAACGTCCTCCATGAGGTCGAGCCGGAAATGGGGACGAACCCGGATGATCTGAATGATCCGATGGAACTGCTGCTGCATGCACGGACCATGCAGGAGCTCGAAGATGTCATGAGCCGGATCCTGCAGCAGCTGCGCATGCAACATGAGGAGACGCAGGATCAGCTCGGAGCCAGGCTCGATGCTGTCACCCGCTTTATTCATGCGAATTATGCGGATGAGAATCTGAGCGTACAGATGCTGGCCGATCATTTTGAACTGTCCCTGCCCTATCTTTCCAGAGAATTCAAGAACAGCCGGGGAATCGGCGTGCTGAATTACATCAATCATTACCGGATTGAAAAGGCCAAGGAGATTCTGACCCAGGAGGAGAGCATTACGCTTTCTGAAACAGCCCGCCGGGTGGGATACAGCAGCAGTCAGACGCTGATCCGCATTTTCAAGCGGTACGAAGGCGTGACGCCGGGACAGTACAGGAGCGGAAAAACAGGTTCGGCCGGTGAAATGGAAGAATAGGCAAAAATGGAACGTGTCAGGTTAAAAAATGCCCATGTCCGTCGGGCAGAATCCGCCGTGGGATGCCGCGGACAAAAATCAGCACATGCAATCATCAAAAAGAAGCCGTTTACGGCTTCTTTTTTGTTGCATATGATAAAGACAGCGAAAAACAGAAACAGCTGCGCCGGCAGGCTCTGGCTGTAGACGCAGGAAAACGGGAGGCGGAAACAGGATGACATCCATCTCACCCGCGAAAAAAAGAAAACACGGAGGACGGCTGATTCTGAATTACCGGCAGAACAGACTGCTGTACTGGATGCTGCTGCCCTCAGTGGTGTATGTGCTGATCTTTAACTACCTGCCGATGGCAGGCCTGGCGATGGCGTTCCAGGATTATTCGCTCACCCGCGGAATCTTCGGAAGCAAATGGGTCGGACTGAAGAATTTTCAGGATTTCTTCTCCGGAATCTATTTCGCGCGAACGCTGACCAACACGCTGATCCTGAGTCTTCTGGATCTTCTGATCTGTTTCCCTGCGCCGATCGTACTGGCCCTGATGCTCAATGAGGTGCAGCATGCGGGATACAAAAAGCTGGTCCAGACCGTCAGTTACATTCCGCACTTTATTTCCATGGTTGTGGTCGCGGGACTGATCAAGGAGTTCACCAACTCTACAGGCGTGATTGCGAGCATTGTGAAAGTTTTTGGAGGAACCCCCAGGAGCTATATCTCCCTTCCTCAGTATTTCCGATCCATTTTTACGATTTCCCAGGTCTGGCAGACCATTGGGTTCAACAGCATTGTGTTTCTTGCGGCGCTTTCCGGAATCGATCAGGAACTGTATGATGCGGCGAAGATTGACGGAGCCAATCATATCCAGCAGACCTGGCATGTGACTCTGCCGGGTATTGCCTCTACGATTATTATCATGCTGATCCTCCGCTGCGGAGCCATCATGAATGTGAACTTCGAAAAGGTCCTGCTTCTGTACTCGCCGTCAACCTATGAGACGGCGGATGTCATCAGCACCTATGTATACCGTGTGGGGATTGTCAAGCAGAAGATCGGCTACAGCACCGCTGTGGGCCTCTTCAACTCGGTGGTCAGTCTGGCGCTGGTGCTGACGGCAAACAAACTGAGTCGGACCTATACAGACAGCAGCATGTTCTGAGGAGGGAGTAAGGATGAAATACGGAACAAAAATCCGGGAAAGCCTGCCCCGAAGGATCTTTCTGGCTGTGAATGCGGTGGTGCTCGGACTGGTGGGCTTCTGCTGCCTTGCGCCCATGTGGCATGTTTTCTGCTGCTCCATTTCCAATCCCAGTGTGCTGGCACGCACCGGCGGGTTCCATCTGATTCCGATTGCACCATTCTCCTTTGCGGGGTATGAGGCGGTTTTCGGCTACAGGAACATTCTGACCGGGTATCTGAACACGCTGTTCTATGTGGTGTTCGGGGTGGCGCTGAACCTGCTTCTGACAGTTCCCTGTGCCTATGTGCTCTCCAGAAAACGGTTTCTGCCTGCAGGCGCTGTCATGATGTTTATGGTGTTTACGATGCTCTTCAGCGGGGGCCTGATTCCGACGTATCTTGTCTTTGTCAAGCTGGGACTCATCAATACGCGGCTCTCAATCCTGCTGTGCACTGCTTTCAGCACCTTTAACATGGTCATTCTGAGGACATCGTTCATGGGGCTTCCGGATGCACTGGAGGAGTCTGCGCGGCTCGACGGCGCGAACGACCTGCAGATCATGGTCAGAATCATTCTCCCGCTGAGCAAGGCCAGTCTGGCTGTCATCACGCTGTTTGTCGCGGTCGGCATCTGGAACTCGTGGTTCACTTCTGCCATTTATCTGATGGATAGAAGCAAGTGGCCGATTCAGCTTTTCCTGCGCGAGGTTCTGATCAACAACTCCCAGAAAAGCCTCGAATCCGGGGTGAAGGCCTCGGCAGAATCCCTGCAGACGCTGGTCAAATATGCCATCACGGTTGTGGCCACGCTGCCGATTCTGTGTATCTATCCCTTTGCCCAGCGGCATTTTGTGAAAGGAGTTATGATCGGTTCGATCAAGGGATAAGCAGATATGAACGAAAATCAGAATCCAGTCAGACTGCTGAACGGACAGTATGTTCTGCTGACATTGATCAATTTTGTGGTGTCCGTCAGTTATTCCATGGTCTCCACGATTATGGCAAAGTATCTGGGAAGCATTGGGCTGAGCATAGCGGTTGCCGGTGCCATTACCGGAGCCTTTTCCATTGCCTCCATGGTTGCGCGGCCTTTTACAGGCATCATCAATGACCGGCTGAACAGGAAGCTTCTTCTGATCGGTGCCACCGGCGGAATGGCACTGTGTACGATGCTGTATGGCCTGACGGATGTGTATGGTGTGCTGCTGGCCGTACGTTTTCTGCACGGCATGTTCTTTGCCTTTTCCAGCACAGTGAACATGGCGGTGATCCCGGAACTGGTGCCTGAAAAGCGCGTGACCGAAGGCCTCAGCTATTACGGCGTGGTCCAGTCGATCGGTGTCGCAGCGGGTCCCTCAATCGGCCTGGCATTGATCAACATGGGCGGATACCGGATGAATTTCATCGCCTCGGGCGTCCTGGCTCTGCTTGGTGCAGGAGCAGCATGCATACTCCGTCCATTCAGCGGAGCACAGAGAGCGCCGAAAAACCGGAAGATTCACTGGAAGGACATCATTGCAGTCGAATGCCTTGCATTTGCTGCTGTCGATGTGGCCATCGCCATGGCCAACGGACTGGAAAACAGCATGATTGCGCTTTACGGAGCACAGCAGGGGATTGCGAACATTGGATGGTACTTCACCATCTCCGCGATCGTGCTGTGCGTGACGCGCGTCCTCTTCGGAAGACTGGCGGACCGCCGCGGCGTCGCTTTTTCGCTGTACCCCGGGCTTGGACTGATGATCCTCGGTTTTCTGATTCTGTGGCGCGCATCCTCCACGTGGATGTTTGCGGCAGCTTCTGTCATCAAGACAACAGGCGTCGGTCTGGCACGCCCGGCCATTCAGGCGGCCTGTGTCCGGGCCGTTCCGCCTGAAAGACGCGGGAGCGCCTCGAGCACGTATTACATCGGGTCTGATATCGGTCAGGGGACATCTCCCGCCATTGGCGGCAGAATTGTGGACATGACCGGAGACTATGGACTGGCATTTCTGCTGTTTACCCTGCCTCTGATGCTGGGTGCAGGAATCTTCGGATGGGCCTCTCGCAGGCGGAAAGGAAGGCAGATGTGATTAAAAAAACAGGTACAGCATGCGTCATGCGGGACGGATGCCGTCTGGCTACGGATGTTTATCTCCCCTCGGAAGAAGGAAAATGGCCGGCTGTCCTCTACCGGACACCGTACGGGAGGAACAGTCTGGAAACAGATCCTCTCTACAGCCGCTTCCCGGAACTGGTCGCGGATGGATATGCCGTGGTCACCCAGGATCTTCGGGGGACAGGGGAAAGTGAAGGGACACTCGGACTGAACGGACAGAATGAATTTGACGACGGGTATGATGCCGTGGAATGGCTTGCGCAGCAGCCGTTCTGTGACGGAAGTGTGGGCATGTTTGGGCTGTCGTACCCGGGCTTTGTTCAGAACGCGGCGGCCTCCCGCAGACCTCCGCATCTGAAGGCAGTCTGTCCCTTCATGTGTCCTTCACAGCAGCCCTTCGGAATCCGGAAAGGACACGTGCGTCATATGCAGCACCTCTTCTGGGCCTATGCGCAGACGCTGGCGCACCCTGACAACTATATTCCGGATGCATCCAGACGCGAAGATGTGCTCTTACAGATGCGGGAGAACTTTTCCAGGCTGGAAGAGATGATTGCGCAGAAGCCGCCGGCAGAATGCGAGGCGGCGCAGATCCCGGAGGTTCCGATTCTGAAGGATTATCTGGATGTGATGGATGGAGCGGAAGACCCGGAATACTGGAAAAAGATGCATATGCCCATTGACTTTGATCAGGTCCGGGTGCCTGCGCTGTTCGGTACAGGCTGGCTGGATGGAGCCAGAGAATGGACAATCGACAGCTATCTTGCTGCGCGCAGGAGCAGGGATCCTCTTACAAGAGAGCATGCCAGGCTGATTATTGGAATCTGGCCCCATGGCGGGGACATGCCGGATACAGTGGAGGGCACAGATTACACACCGGCGGCCTCGGGCAGAAATGCAGGCGTTTTTGAATCCATGCACAGATGGTTTGACCTCTGGCTGAAAGGAAAGGAAGAAGAGGAAGAGCCGCGGGTGCGCTACTTTGTGAGAGGAAGCAATCTCTGGCGCACGGCGGAGGACTGGCCGCCGGAGGGAAAAACCTGGAAGCTGTATCTGCATGCAGATGGGACACTGTCAGAGCATAGCGAGAGACAGGGCGGACAGGTATCCTATACAGTGGACCCGGCAGATCCGATGCCTTCCGCCATCACCGACCGGGCCGGCCGCCGTATGACGGCTGACTGGCAGGATCTGGGAGAGCGGAAGGATGCGGCACTGTTTGTGACATCTCCCCTTGAAAAAGAACGGACCCTGGCAGGCACGATGAAAATGCATCTGTATGCATCGGCGGATACACCGGATACAGACTATGCGTGCAGGCTGTTTGACATTGCGCCTGACGGACGCAGGACAGAGCTTCTGGCCGGGCTGATCCGTGCGCGGCATGAGCGGCGTCTGTTTGACCCAGAAATGATTGCACCCGGTGAGGTGCATGAATACTGTTTCGATGCAGGCAATGCAGCCAATATGTTTGCCGCGGGGCATCGGATCGGCCTGCAGGTCATGGGACAGCTGTATCCGGACTATGACCGGAACATGAACACCGGAGAATCCACGGCGCATGGCATGCATATGCGCACATCACGGCATACCCTGTATACCGGCGCGGAGCAGGCCTCCTGCCTGGAGATGAATCTCATCGGGACGGAGGAGTGAGGAACAGGTGGCTTTTCTGAGAGTCTATTATTTTTCCAGCGTGCTGATGCAGCATACAACGCTCACAGCGGCATGGAGCGAAAGTGCGAAAAAGCCGATGCCGGTTCTGTACCTGCTGCACGGCGGAACAGATGACTCGACTCTCTGGTTCCGGGAGTCCGATGTGGAAAGCCTCTGTGAAAGGTACGGCCTCCTGGCGGTTTCGCTGGATGCGAGAAGCTCGAGCTATGCAGACATGCGGCACGGACAGAAGTTCTTCACCTATCTGACACAGGAGCTTCCGGAATTTCTGGCGCACAGGCTGCCGGTGTCTTCCAGACGTGAAGATACTTTTATTGCCGGCTTTTCCATGGGCGGACAGGGCGCAGTGAAAGCGGCGCTGAGATGCCCGGAGAAATACAGTGTATGCATGGGGCTTTCCGGAGCGAGGGATCCGGTGGCCATGTACAAAGTATGGCAGGGAATGGAAAACGGACCTGATCTGCGCGGCGTGGAAGACGCACTGGGACCGATTGATGAAATCTACGGCAGCGAGAACGATATCCTGTACCTGGCAAAGAAGGCTGCTGAGAGCGGAAAAGATCTTCCGCGGTTCTTCCTGTCCTGCGGAAAGGAAGATTATGCGGTTGAGTATTCCAGGGCATATCACCAGTACCTGAAGGATCTGGGAATTGCCCATGCGTACTATGAGACGGAGGGTGCTCATGGCTATGAGGCAGCCCGAAAAGCACTTGAGATCGCGCTTGAAGCCATGCAGAAGGAGGGAATCCTGAAATGAGCCTGTGGCGTTTGACGAAATATGAGCAGGTGCTGAATCGGGAGTGGACACTGATTGCGCTGCTGCCGGACTATGAGAAGGGAGAAAAGACGCCGTTTGAAGCATGCATTCTCGTTTCAGAGGACGGCTGCGAGGCGGACGAGCTGATCCGTCATCATTCTCTGGAGAGAGCGTACTGCCGCGAAAAGGGCATGGCTGTCCTGTGTGTGCCGGGATGGATCCGGCAGCATCAGGAGGCGGAAAAGCTGCTGAAGGAAATCCTCCCTTCGTGGTTTGAAGCCATGTTTCCGGTTCGCGTGAACCGGGAAGAAACGGGCCCGGCTGCATGCGGGAAATAAATGATCTTTGGCACCCATATCCATATCGCAATGATTCAGGGGTCTGTCCGGTGAGACGGGCCCCTGATTTGTGTCTTCTTTTCATGAACAGCCTGTCCATTGGAAGACAAGCGGGTCCATGCATCGAGCACAAGACATTGCGGGTTACTATTCACGGTTTGAAACCAAATAAACAGCATTTAGGAATACATGGTCTC
>R21__coassemble_483_pt1 | contig 32557 bp, 26 predicted proteins | sample R21__metabat2_high_PE_034 | metagenome-assembled genome bin R21 | reverse complement strand
GGCTGGAGACGGCCCGGGAGGATAGGTCGCTGCCGGATTCCAATACAGAAGCTCGTAAGAGCTTCTTTTTTTGTTTCTGATTCGTCCGTGAAAGCGTCGTCCCGGACAAAGATTCACAGAGCTGAAAGAATCCGTTATAATGTCTGTGCAAGGAGGGATTCACTTGAAACGGCTGATCTGTGCGGTTCTTTTGTTGATGATGGTACTTGTAGGCAGTGCCTGTGCTGAAGAAATCCATGAACCATTTGTCTGGTCCGGCGTCAAGACGAAAGTGGTGCGCAGTTATGAATCAGACGACCTGTGTTTTACCATTCACCGGCTGATGATCAAGAAGCGGACCACCTGCTATGTCACCACGATCTGGATGAAAGAACCGGGACGCCAGGTCAAAAAAGCCGCCGCTGAGTGGGGAAAGAGCCTGGCCGCCCCTTCAAAGCTGGCCAAGAAAGTGCCTGAAGCAGCGGTTGTCATTAACGGAAGCGGCTATATCAATCAGACGTATCCGGAAATCCCCGAGACCTACCCGGGCACGAGTGAAGATTACTACAATACTTCATATGGAAGCCTTGTGATTACGGACGGGGAGATTTTCCGAAATCTGGAGGATGTTCCTTTCTATGGTGTCGTGCTCAATGCAGAGGGACTGAGGATGTATGCAGGTGTTCTTCCGGAAGAAATCCTGCAGACGAACCCGATTTCCACCTGGTCGTTTTATGATAAATGTGTCCTGATCAATGACTATGAAGACGTCCTTGACCGGGCATGGGATTTCGCAGAGCACAAGGCCACTAGAACCATCCTTGCTTCGATTGACAGGAACAATTATGTCATTCTGACGGCGACAAACAATATCGGCCTGAGACTGACCACTGCGACCGATTTTCTCATGGAACATTTCCACCCCCAGTGGGCATACAATCTCGATGGCGGTCCCTCTTCTGACCTGTTTGCATGGAAAAAGAATTCAAAGAAACTGAGGAATATCTTCGGAACAGACAGGAAAGATTTTGACGTCATGTGTTTCTGCCCCCTTCCCCAGGAATGAGAGAATGCAGAAAAAGCTTGCAAATCTTAGGGATGCAGGCTTGACAAGAAAAAGGACGATGACCATAATACAGGATTGTATTTTGATGATGGAGGGGTAAGATGCTGCCTTCGACAGACACGCAGGCATTTAAGGATATGCTGCACCAGCAGGTGGAGAAACGGCGGACATTCGCAATCATCTCCCACCCTGACGCAGGTAAGACGACACTGACAGAAAAACTGCTTCTGTATGGAGGGGCTATCCGTTCCGCTGGATCAGTAAAAGCAAGAAAAAGTGACAGACATGCAACGTCAGACTGGATGGAAATCGAGAAGCAGCGCGGCATTTCAGTGACTTCTTCCGCCATGCAGTTTGATTTTGACGGATTCAGGATCAATATTCTGGATACACCCGGACACCAGGACTTCTCCGAAGACACCTACCGTGTTCTTGTGGCCGCAGACTCTGCAGTGATGCTCATTGACGCCGCAAAGGGCGTTGAGGCACAGACCATTAAGCTCTTCAAAGTCTGCCGCATGCGGAATATTCCGATCTTTACGTTTGTCAATAAAATGGACCGCGCAGCCAAGGATCCGTTTGCTCTGATGGAAGAGCTGGAGCAGGTGCTGGGCATCCGGTCCTGCCCGATCAACTGGCCGATTGGTGTTGACGGGGATTTCCAGGGCGTCTTCCACAGAGATACCCGGATGGTCGAGCTCTACACGGGCGGCGATCATGGTCAGAAAATGGTTGAAAAAACGGACATCCCGCTGGATGATCCGTCCCTGTCGAATTATATCAATGAAGGTTATATTGAACGTCTGAAAGAGGAAATCGAGCTTCTCGATGTCGCCGGAGATGAGTTCAATCTCGACGCAGTGCGCAGAGGCGAACTGACACCCCTTTTCTTTGGTTCGGCCATCACGAACTTTGGTGTGGAACCCTTCCTGAAGAGATTCCTCCAGTATACGACGCCTCCTCTGCCCCGCATGAGCGATCTCGGAGAAGTGTCGCCTGAGGAACCCTATTTCTCAGGGTTTATCTTCAAGATTCAGGCCAACATGAATCCCGCCCACCGCGATCGTCTCGCTTTTATGCGCATTGTCAGCGGTGCCTTTGAGAAGGGCATGGAAGTCTGGCACAGCGGAACCGGAAAGCCTGTTGCGCTCAAGCAGCCGCAGCAGTTTATGGCAGACGAGAGAGAAGCGGTGGAGGAAGCCTGGGCCGGAGACATCATCGGTCTGTTTGACCCCGGCATCTATCAGCTGGGCGATACGCTGTCCACGGGACCGAAAATGCACTATGAGAATATCCCTGTGTTTGCACCGGAACACTTCAACCGTGTGCGGCCTGTGGATTCCATGAAGCGCAAGCAGTTCCAGAAGGGCATCAACCAGCTCGCCGAGGAAGGCGCGATTCAGACATTTACAAGAACAGAGACCGGCAAGGAAGAATTTCTGGTCGGCGTCGTAGGTGTTCTGCAGTTTGAAGTGCTGGAGCACCGCATGAAGACGGAATATCAGGCAGACATTGTCCGGGAAAGCCAGCCGTTCCATTATGTCAGGTGGGTTGTGAAAACCCCGAAGCCTGTGGAAGACCTGAAGCTGACATCGACTTCTGGCAGAGCCAAGGACAGCCGCGGACGCGATGTACTTCTCTTTGAGAACGAGTGGAGCATCCGCCTGGCCTGTGAAAACAATGAAGGACTTGAACTGACCGACACATCCACCAGAAATTAACCGCTGAAGTTTGGAAGGAAGATGATTCCCATGATTCGTGAAGATATTCGTAATATTGCTATCATTGCCCACGTTGACCACGGCAAGACCACCCTGGTTGACCAGATGCTGAAACAGGGCGGTGTCTACAGAGAAAATCAGCAGATGGTGGACCGCGTCATGGACTCCAATGACATTGAAAGAGAGCGCGGCATCACCATTCTTGCCAAGAATACGGCTGTCCATTATATGGGACACAAGATCAACATTGTTGACACTCCCGGACATGCTGACTTCGGCGGCGAGGTGGAGCGCGTGCTGAAGATGGTTGACGGCGTGCTTCTCCTGGTGGACAGCTTTGAAGGCCCGATGCCCCAGACCCGTTTCGTGCTCAAGAAGGCTCTGGAACTGAAACTGAAGGTTCTCATTGTCATCAATAAGATTGACCGTCCGGATGCACGCTGCGAGGAAGTCGTCAGCGAAATCCTGGACCTGCTCATTGACCTTGAGGCAGATGAGACCACCCTGGACAACCCGATTCTCTATGTTTCCGCCAGAAAAGGCACGGCGACCATGGATCTTGAAAAGCCCGGTGAAGATCTCCGTCCGCTGTTTGATGCCATCCTGAAGTATATCCCCGCGCCGGAAGGCGATCCGGAAGGCCCTGCCCAGGTGCTGATTTCCACGATCGACTACAGCGAGTATGTCGGAAGAATCGGTGTGGGCCGCATCACCAGAGGCAAGTTCTACGCCGGCATGAACGTGGTGCATACCAATGTGGAAACCGGTGTGACCAGTCCCATGTGGCGTCTGAGCGAACTGTACCAGTATGACGGCCTCAAGCGTGTTTCCGCTGAGGAAGTCAGCATGGGTGATATTGTCGCACTCTGCGGCATGTCGGACATTTCCATCGGTGATACCGTCTGCGCGCCCAACTGCGTGGAGGGTCTCCCGTTTGTCAAGATCAGCGAGCCGACCGTCACCATGACCTTCCAGGTCAATGACAGCCCGTTTGCCGGCAGAGAAGGCGAGTACGTCACAAGCCGTCACCTCCGTGCAAGACTGATGAAGGAACTGCAGACAGACGTCTCCCTGAGAGTCAATGAAACCGACTCCACGGATGCGTTTGAGGTCTGCGGACGCGGAGAACTGCATCTCTCCATTCTGATTGAAAATATGCGCCGTCAGGGCTATGAGTTTGCCGTCAGCAAGCCGAGGGTCATCTATAAGGTGATCGACGGCGTGAAGTGCGAGCCTGTGGAACGCCTCGTGGTGGATACGCCCCAGGCTACAGCAGGCGCCGTGATTGAAAAGATCGGCAGACGGCGCGGTGTGCTGGAACACATGAGCGGATATGATCGTGTCCGTCTGGAATTCCTGGTTCCTTCCCGTGGTCTGTTCGGCTACAGAAGCGAGTTTATGACCGATACCCGCGGTGAAGGCATTATGTCTTCCGTGTTTGAAAAGTATGAGCCTGTCAAGGGTGATATTCCTCACCGCAATGCCGGTGCGCTGGTTGCGCATGAGACCGGAACGAGCAATTCGTACGGCCTGTTCTATGCCCAGGAGCGCGGCACCCTGTTTATCGGTGCAGGCATTGAAGTGTATGAGGGCATGATCGTCGGACAGAATGCACGTCCGGGCGATCTGGTGGTCAACGTCTGCAAGCAGAAGCATGTAACCAATATGCGCAATGCTTCCGCATCCGAAGACTCCCTCCGCCTTGTGTCCGTTCATCCTCTTTCTCTGGAAGAATGCCTTGAATTCATCGATGACGATGAACTGCTTGAAATCACGCCGAAAAATCTGAGAATGCGCAAGCGCATCCTGAGCGCAGGCGATCGTTCCAGGCAGTGGCGTACGCAGTCCAACTGATCATGCAAACCCGCTTCGGCGGGTTTTCTTTTGCCCCTTTCGCCCTGACTGGCGGTGTCTGTTCTCTGTTCGTCAAATGTGATACAATCTCGCTGATGATTCGATGGAGGCGGGGAAAGGCATGATTGCAGAGATCCTGTGCGTTGGAACAGAGCTTCTCATGGGACAGGTGCTGAACACCAATGCACAATACATTGCGCGGCGTCTGGCGGCCCAGGGTGTGAGCATTTATCACCAGCAGGTGGTCGGAGACAATGAGCAGCGCCTGGAGGAAGCCTACAGACTGGCCCTCTCAAGGGCGGATGTGGTGATTACCAGCGGCGGTCTGGGACCGACCGTGGATGATATTACCAAGCGCACGGCGGCAAAGGTGCTCGGCAAGGAACTGGTCCTGAATGAGGAAGCCTACAGGATGGTCTGTGAACGCTTCCAGCAGTATCACCGCAAAATGACACTCAACAATCAGTCCCAGGCCATGTTTACCGCGGACACGCAGATTCTGCCAAACCCGAACGGGACAGCACCGGGTGCCATTGTACCGGCCGGGGAAGGCAAAGTGATCATTCACCTGCCGGGACCTCCGCATGAACTGGAACCGATGTTTCATGATCAGGTCGAGCCGTGGATTCAGGCGCGCTCGGGGCATGTGCTGGTCAGCCGGTATATCCGCATCTTCGGCATGGGCGAATCCGAGGTGGATATGCGGCTGAAGGACATGGAAGTGCGGGACAACCCAACGCTGAGCCCGTACTGCTCGCTGGGAGAAGTGATCCTGCGCGCAACAGCCCGCGCAGAGGATGCCGAGACCGCCGCGGCGATGCTGGAACCGGTGATCTCAGAGATCCGCAGCCGCCTTGGCCGTGTCATCTATGATGTGCGCACCGATGACGGGGGATCCCTGGCCGAGACCGCCGTGCATACGCTCCGGGACAAGGGGTGGACGATTGCCACAGCGGAATCGCTGACAGGCGGCCTGATTGCCTCCACCATGGTGGAAGTACCCGGGGCATCAAATGTGGTGAAAGGCGGCTGGGTCACGTATCAGACGGTTTCCAAAACCATGCTGCTGGGCGTGCCGGAGGAAACGATTGCGCGCTGCAATGTGGTCAGCGAAGAGGTCGCCTGCGCCATGGCAAAGAGTGCGCGCGAACAGCTGGATGTGGATATTGCGGTCAGTGCCACAGGCCTGGCCGGTCCGGACGGCGGAACGCCCGAGCGCCCGGTCGGAACGGTGTTCCTGGGCATTGCGACCCGGGAAAGAGTCTACGCCGTCCCGCTGCATCTCTCCGGCAACCGCGCAAGAATCAGAACACTGACGGTCAAGCATGCACTGCATGCGGTAACACGGGAAATCAAAGGGGAAATGGAAGGCTGACAAAACCAGTCCATCAGAGAACAGCCGGATCGGCTCAGTAGAGCGTCCGGCGCAGGGAGGTGAGGAGCATGAAAGCGGGTGCCAGGTTTTTTGGTCTGCTTTTCTTCTTCCTCACCCTTCTTTTTTTGTGCAGTGCCCAGGCCGAGAACCGCGCGCTGCTCATCGGGTGCGATCATTTCCTGTCCGGGCAGGACACATCCCCGTCCTCGGAAAACAATGTCATGGAAATGGCACAGGCACTCAGTGGCGGCGCGATGAACCTGGAAACACTGGTGACGCAGCGCAGCGGCATTTCCGGGTTCTATGAGCTCAGAAATCTGATTGATTACACATTCTCCACAGCGCAGGACGGCGACGTCAGTTACTTCTATATCAGCACGCACGGACTCTGGGAACCGGGGGATCCCGGAAACAGTATGACGCTGCTCCTCTCCAACGGCAGGTCACAGAGCGGTGTGACCGCCCAGCAGCTGCATGATGCGTTTGAAAGGATCCGGGGAACCAAGGTTCTAATTGTCGACGCGTGCCATGCCGGCGCAATGATTGCCAAGGGCATCCGCGACGAATTCAGCCATATCTTCGAAGGGGACAGCTACAAGATCATCTGTTCTTCGGGCGGCGCGGAGGAGAGCTGGTTCTGGCGCGGCGGCGCGACCGATGAAGGCGTTCTGGCCGGCGGCGGATATTTTTCCGGTGTGCTCAGCGCAGGGCTGTCCTTCCAGACCGGGTATGCGGCGGATGAAAACAGTGACGGCAGCATTACGCTCTCCGAGATCAAGCGCTATCTCCGTCAGATGCATGGCGCAAGTACCGTCCATACCTACCCGGAAGAGGATGACTTTCCGATCCTGACCTATGACGCTTCTTCCGTTCACCGGCGGACAGACGGGGTCGGCAATATTGTCTTTGAGGAAGGCCTGCTGTCGAAAGAACACCGGGAGATTGCTTTTTCTTTTACGGTCTACAAAAATGTGCGCGTGGCCTACCAGATTGTGCACCAGGTCGATGACCGCTGGGATTTTGAGCATGCGCAGATTGTGTATGACACCGGCGAATGGCTCGGCGGCAGCGGGGATACCGGAGGCTATCTGGTCCCCGGACGCAAGGAGCGGACGATCACGGTCAGTGACGAACTGCTCGACAAGGCGGGATATATCCTCTTTCAGATGGTGGTCACGCAGGATCAGCATGTGGAAATCGTTGCGAGTTCCGCGATCGGGGTTGCCCCGGAAGTCACAGCGGCAGAAACACTCACCGTCGATTCACCGGATGAGTTTACGCCCTCGGCAGGCGAAGAAATGGGGTTTGTCATCTCCCACCGGGGTCCGGCCCTGATCTCGGCTGTGATCCAGGATGAGGAAGGGCGTACGGTCCGCCGTCTTCTTTCAAGAAAACTGACGCGTCCGGAGCAATTGTATCCTGAAGGCACCACGCTCTACTGGGACGGAAAGAACCATCGCGGTGAAAGAGTCGAGGCCGGGACCTACAGGCTGTACGTCCGGCTGGAACAGGACGGGGAGGTCCAGGAAGTCCTGTCGAGGGACTTCCGCCTGCTCTCCATGGAAGACACGCCGGAAAACAACGACAACGCATAGAAAAATCGGGCAGGGATCACAGTGCGGATCCCTGCCCGATTTTCAAACGGAGGCTGAGTCAAGCATCTCAGAACAGATGCTCAAGGAGAATCTTTAAACCGATCAGAATGAGAATGATGCCGCCAAAGGTCTCGGCTTTTTTGTGGAAACGGCTTCCAAAGGAGACACCGAGGACAAGGCCGACACCGGAAATGAGGAATGTGGTCAGACCAATCAGGGAGCTGGCTGACACAATGTGCACATCGAGTGCCGCAAAGGCGACCCCGGTGGCCAGCGCATCGATACTGGTTGCGACCGCCAGGGGAATCATGCTTTTCGGAGAAAAAGACGCGTTGATGGAGCTTTCCTCATCGTCATCCTGCAGGCTTTCACGGATCATGTTTCCGCCGATGAGCAGGAGCAGAATGAAAGCCACCCAGGCGGCGACCGACGAAATGAAAGAGGAAAACAGGCTGCTGATCAGATAGCCGATCAGGGGCATCAGCGCCTGAAACCCGCCGAAATAAATGCCGACAGTGAGTACGTTGGCCGGTTTTGCTTTTCCGGCAGCGAGTCCTTTGCAGAGTGAAACGGCAAATGCGTCCATGCTCAGTCCTACAGCAATGCCGAGCAGTTCAAGAAAATCCAAGGTCAGGCCTCCCAAGATTTTTTACACAGGATGCGATTGTAGCATGTTCAGGGACGCAAGTCAAACCTCTTGAAAAAAACTCTTGACAGGCGACGCAATGCGTGGTATTCTTACTCCTGTTCAAGTAGAGGCTTGCCCGCCCCTCACCTTGTGTGACGAACGTCGCCGGGTTTATGGCATGAATCTTATCTGATAGGATTCTGATGACGCAATTGCGCGGCGGGTAGGTTGCCCGCCGCTTTTCTTGTGCGGGGATGTTTTGGGAGGTGTATGGATATCGCTTTCGAGCTGATGATCAATGAGGAAATTCGCGACCGGGAAGTTCGTTTGATTGATGAAAACGGCGAACAGCTCGGTGTGATGCTGACACAGAAGGCCCTGGAACTGGCTGAAGAGCGCGGGTATGACCTGGCGAAGATCCAGCCGACGGCCAAGCCGCCTGTGTGCAAGCTGCTGGACTACGACAAGTATCGGTATGAGCAGTCCAGGAAGGAACGCGAAAACCGCAAAAATCAGCGGGTCGTCGAAATCAAGGAAGTGCAGCTTTCTGCCACAATTGAGGAAAACGATGTGCTGACCAAGGCCAAGCAAGCCATCAAGTTCCTGAATGGCGGCGACAAAGTCAAGGTATCCATACGTTTCCGCGGCCGCCAGATTACGCACAGCGAAATCGGCACCACGGTTATGCAGGACTTCGCAGATCGTTGCAAAGACGTGAGCGTAGTGGAACGCAGACCGACGATGGACGGTCGTCACATGATTATGATCCTTGCTCCCAAATCGGCAAAGGCTTCGTTTGCTGAAAAGAAGGCAAACAGAGAGGCTGCCGATAAGGAGAAAAAGGCTTCACAGGAAGAAGCCTGAGGATAATTGGAACAGTCTGCAGTAAGCTGCAGACGGACAAAGGAAGGAGGACCACCCTATGCCTAAGCAGAAATCGCATCGTGGTGCTGCCAAGCGCTTCTCTTTTACCAAGACTGGTATCGTTAAGCATAAGCAGATGAATGCCAACCATCAGGTTCGGCTCAAGACCACAAAGAGAACCCGCCATCTTCGCAGCGACGGGATTGTCGATAACAAGGAAGAAGCCCGTACTATTCGTAAGCTGCTGCCCTATAAATAAGCCCTTTGGCTGGCAAGGAGGAAAAAAACCATGGCACGCATTAAGAGAGCTGTCAATGCTCAGAAGAAACGCCGTAAGGTAATGAAGCTGGCAAAGGGTTACTGGGGTGCTAAGTCCAAGCAGTATCGTGCTGCTACCGAACAGGTACGCCGTTCCCTTCGCTATGCATACATCGGACGCAGACTCCGCAAGCGTGATTTCCGTCGTCTGTGGATCGTCCGTATCAACGCTGCTGCCCGCATCAATGGCATGAGCTATTCTGTTTTCATGAATGGCCTGAAGAAGAAGAACATTGATATGAACCGCAAGATGCTCGCTGACCTGGCTGTGAATGATCCCGCCGGTTTCGCAAAGCTTGTGGAAATGGTCAAGGCGTAACATGTATTCGGCTGCGATGAGCAGCCGTTTTTTTTTCATGGATGGAGGATTCGGAATGATACGAGGGGTTCTTTTTGATCTGGACGGCACGCTGGTCAATACGCTCGATGACATTGCCTGCGCGATGAACCGTGCGCTTCGGCTGCACGGTCTGAAAGAATACGCGGTGAAGGATTACTGCTACATGGTCGGTAATGGGGCGCGGGTGCTGACCGACCGGGCTGTAGGCAGCAGAAAGGAACTTGCTGCGGACGTCCTGAAGGATTACCAGGCGTATTATGAAACGCATAACCAGGTCGTCTCGGCTCCGTACAGCGGGATTCCGGAACTGCTTGAAGCGCTCAGGGAGCAGGGGCTGCTCTGCATGGTCCTCTCCAATAAACCGGATGCGGATACACGCCATGTCATTTCGCACTATTTCGGTGACGGACTGTTTACCCTTGTCCGCGGCCAGAAAGAGGGCGTGCCGCTCAAACCGGACCCTGCAGCGGCGCTGGCGGAGGCCGCAGAGGCAGGTCTGAAGCCGGAAGAGATCCTGTATCTGGGGGATACGTCCGTGGATGTGACCTGCGCACGCAGGGCCGGCATGCATGCGGTCGGCGTGACCTGGGGATTCCGTGAGCGGCAGGAGCTCGAAGAGGCCGGCGCGGAGTACATCATCGACCGTCCGGAAGAAACTTTGCGTCTGATTGCAACAATCTTATGACATTTTGTCACAAGTGAAAGAAAATGTGCTATGCTACCGTTATATCTCTGAAAGGGGGACGTCTGCATGAAAAAGATTCTGGCCTGTCTGCTTGCACTTGTGGTGCTCTGCACCCTGTCATCTGCGCTGGCCATGACAGCGGCAGGCGGTCTGACCTACGGAGACAGAGGCGAAGAAGTGCTGAAGGTGCAGCAGGCACTGGATAAACTGGGATATAAAGTCGGGAAACTGGATGGCAGTTTCGGTGCCTATACAGAGAATGCGCTGCGCAAGTTCCAGAAAAAGTACGGGCTTGCCGTGGACGGCATTGCAGGCACCCGGACGCGGGAACTGCTGTATGAAAAGGCAAACCTTGCTTCGTCTTCCTCCGAACCGGTCACCGTTTCCACACCCACAGCGAGCGTGTCCACAGGGACCGTCTCCACGGTTGTATCTCCGTCTGTCACGGCAGCTGGTTCGGACGGATCGTTCTTCGGGGGCAACTATGCGTCGATCTATCCGGGACAGAGCGGCACACGCGTGGTGCTGCTCCAGAATGCGCTGCTGCAGCTCGGGTACCCGGTGGGCAGGGTGGACGGCAAGTATGGCACGAACACCAGGAATGCGGTCCGCAGCTTCCAGAAAGCGCAGAAGCTGACCCAGGACGGCATTGCAGGGAAAAATACGCTTCAGCGCATGGAAAAGCTCAGGTCCGGCACGCAGACCACCTCCACCGGCAGCTCTGCCATTGTCATCCCGACCACCCAATCCACGGCCGTCACAGGCACCACCTATAAGGAGGGCACCCTTGCCCTGGGCATGACCGGCAGCGCGGTGACTGATCTGCAGACACAGCTGAAGACCCTTGGATACTACACCTCCGGCATTGACGGCGTGTTTGGTTCCGGCACCCAGGAGGCTGTCCGGGCTTTCCAGAAGGCATCCGGACTGACAGCGGACGGTGTCGCCGGTGCGAAAACGCAGAGCAGGATTGCGGATGCGCTGACCAAAGCGTCCACATCCACGCAGGTCTCTGCGGCCTACCGCACGCTGAAGAGCGGTTCGAGCGGCACGGATGTGACCAACCTGCAGAACGCACTCAAAAATCTCTCGTATACGGTCAATGTGACGGGAAACTATGATGCTGTGACCAAGGCGGCCGTGACGCTCTTCCAGAAGCAGAACCAGCTGACGGCGGACGGCATTGCCGGGGTCAAGACACAGACCAAACTGTACTCCGGAAGCGCTGCAAAGGCGCCGGCGACAGCGGTGAATACAAACACTTCCAATACCAATACAAATCCCAGTGTCAGTCCCACAACGCCGCCTGCAACAACGGTGGCATCCGCAAGCACCGGCGGTCCCACCAAGAGCTCGATCCGGCTCCTGCACTGGTTCAATGATATCAAACCATCCCTCCGCTCCGGTCAGACGATTCTGGTGTATGAACCGGTCTCCGGGATTTCCTGGACACTGAGACTGTACTCCCTGGGCCGGCATGCGGACGCAGAGCCGCTGACAGCGGATGACACGGCAAAGATGCTCAAGGCCTTCGGCGGTCAGAACACGTGGAACCAGAAGGCCGTCTATGTCAAACTGCCGAACGGAACGTGGACGATTGGATCCACGCATGACATGCCGCACCTGAGCGGCGCGATCAGCAACAACAATTTTGAAGGCCACCTGTGCGTGCACTTCCTGAGAAATATGAGCGAGTGCGAGCAGAATGACCCGAAGTACGGCGTGTCCAATCAGAACACGATCCGGAGCGCCTGGAAGGCACTGACAGGCGAAACGATCAGCTATTAAAGCATGAAAAAAGCCGGCTGCAGAGCAAAATCTGCAGTCGGCTTTTTCAGGTCCGTTCAGGGAATGTCGAAGGTGATTTCACTGGCCAGCTGCCCATCGAGATAATAGGCCAGGGAATAGGTTCCGGAGAGTTCACCGGCGGACTGGGAGCATTCATCAAACAGCTCGGTCACATCCATATGCCAGGTATCCTCGGGCATGTATTCCGGTGCGAAGACAAACCCGCTCAGCGTGGAATAACAGCTTCCGTCGGGCGCGTAGAGCACGCAGATCAGATCGGCATAGAGCTCTTCGGTCACTTCATAGGTGCTGGTGAGCTGGAAGTAGAGCTGGAAGCCCTCGTGCGCAAACACGGAAGCATAATCCGTGACAGCGGCCAGGAGATCGGTTTCCGCAGCGGTCTGCTGATCCGGAAGGAAGGCGAGATAGGCGGCCGTGTCCTTGAAGCCGTAGCGTTCGATCCGGCCGCCGTCAGGGATCTGGACAGGCTCCAGCCCTTCCGGGAACCCGGGAATGGCGGGGTCCTCATCCTCAGAAGCGGTCTTTCTCACGCAGAACAGGTAGCTCCGGCCGGGCACGCAGATGATATCGTCCGTGCAGCCGTCCACAGAATGATAGACATAATAGCGGTTGGCGGTGTCACGCCAGTAGACATTGTAGGTGCCCTCCGCCTCTCCCGCCTCGGACCAGTCGAGGTGGACCTGGCTGCCCTGAACCGTGGCGGTGCAGGGAATAAAGGCGGTGTCCTGAGCGGACTCCGCATCCTCCTCAGAGAGCCGGGAATAGATCTCCGCACTGTCCAGCGCAAAATAGCGTCCTTCGCCTTCGCCGAGGGAGGCCGTGATCAGCCCGCACAGACTGTCATCCGCGCCGGTCAGCACGGCACCGGGCAGGAGGGAAGGAAGGGTGGTCAGCGTCGCTCCGTTGGGATAGGTCACATAGGAGATATGCCGGCAGTCACCCTGCACGAGTGTACCGTCGGGCAGGAAACCGGTGGCAGAAATGTCCTCCGCAGTCAGCGGCCCGAGCGTGAGCGGTGTGCCGGGCACCGGGCTTTCGGTGAAAACAAGGGACAGCAGTCCGTCTGTATCGACAAAGGCTTCCAGCGGGAGTTTTTCGTCCCCCGCCGCCAGGAACAGCTGATCCTCCCGGCTGATGGGTGCCGTGGTCAGGAAAGTGTTTTCTGAACCGACCATGACGGCTGTGCCGATGACTACGCCGTCTTTTTCAATGGCAAACACCGGAAGATCCGCGGCGCAGGCAGGCACTGCGGCAAAGAGTGCAAGCACCAGGGCGATCAGGACAAAACGTTTCATACAGACACCTCCGTTTGATACCCGGCTTATCTTGAATAGATCCCGGTCAGGACCTCGCGGATATAGGCTTCCTTTCGCGGAAGCCCGGGATCGCGCCGCGCGATGTCGGCGGCGGCCTCATTGTCATAGGGAACACAGATCACTGTGCAGAACAGCGGCTTCTTTTCCTCTCCGGGCGTGCCCTCCAGAAGGACCGCATGCGCATTGGGAATGCCCATGCTGTTGCCGACACTGCCTGTATTGATCAGGTAGCCGCTGGAGAGTGTGCGGAAAAAGGGACGGTGGCTGTCGGCGAAGATCGCGCCGCCGAAGTCTCCGCGCTCGGTGTGAAACACCGCTTCGAGAAGGGCTTTATCGGAGTCGGACTGGAGCAGGTCTGTGACCGGACGCCCGTGAAAGAGGCGGAAGCGTATGCCGGAGAGCATGAGCTCCGCTTCGGAAGGAAGCGCGCTGAGCCACTGCATGCGCTCGGGACCGAGCTGATTCCAGAAGTATTCGTCGGCCGGGAACGCCTTGTCGGCAATACCGTAGTCCCAGTTGCCGCCGATAAAATGACGGCAGTGTTCGCGGACCCAGTCGCAGGTTTCGTCGCTCTGCGGTCCTTTGCCGACCGCATCCCCGAGAAACCAGATAGCATCAGGCGAGATCTCGTGAATGACGTTTTCCAGTGCACGGGCTGCCACCATGTTGCCGTGCAGATCGCCGAGAAAGAGAATGCGCATGTTGACCCTCCTTGCGCAGGCGGTACTTCCGGATCGACAGTGCCGGCACGTGCAGACGCTGGCTCAGAGAGCGGATGACCTGGAAATAACAGGGGAAGAGGAAGAGGTCGGCCAGAACCCAGGCAGCCGGATTGGACAGGGACGCCCCTGTAAACCCGAGCGCAGGCACCAGGAACAGGGCAACCAGTGTGCGTGCGATCATTTCAAAGACGCCGGCCAGCATGGCCACCTTGGTATAGCCCATCCCCTGAATGGAGAAGCGCAGCACATTGACAAACATCAGCGGGATGTAGAACAGGCCGTTATAGCGGATATACGCCACCGCCATCCGCATGACTTCCGGCTCAGCGGCAGCATCCACAAAGATGGAGAGCAGCACCGGCGCGAACAGGACAATGACGAGCAGGGCGAGGATGCTGTAGAGGATGCCAATCATGCTCGCGGCGCGGACACCCTTCTGAATGCGGATGACCTCCCGGGCGCCCATGTTCTGTCCGCAATAGGTCGCCATGGTGGTGGCCAGGGCATCAAACACACAGCAGAAGAACATGCTCAGCTTTCCGCCCGCAGCGACAGCAGCCACGGCGCTGACACCCAGGCCGTTGACGGACCACTGCACCACGATGGAACCGATGGCCGTGATGGAATACTGCAGGCCCATCGGAAGCCCGACCAGCATCAGCCTGCGCATGAGTACGAAGTCCGGCTTTCTGTCTTCCGCGGAAAGGCGGAGAACAGGGAAGCGGCGGATCATGACCAGCACGCATCCGACACCGGAAACCAGCTGGGAGATCAGCGTGGCCACGGCGGCACCGGCGACATCCATGTGAACGTAGAGGATGAGCACCAGGTCCAGCACCACATTGACCAGAGACGCGAGAATCAGGAAATAGACCGGTGTTTTGCTGTCACCGAGCGAGCGGAGAATGCCGCTGGCCATGTTGTAGAGCACGGTGACCGGGATGCCCATGAAAATGATGCGGATATAGGAGACGGAAGAATCGATGATTTCCTCCGGTGTGTTCATAAGGCGGAGCATCCAGGGGCATGCGAGGCTGGTGATGATGGCGACGACAATGGAGAGCGCCGCGCTCAGATAGATGGAGGCGGAGACATATTTCCTCATGCCGGCCTCATCGCGCGCACCGAAGGCCTGGGCGATGGGAATGGAAAAGCCGGCGCACGCACCCTGAACAAAGCCAAGGACGAGGAAGTTGATCGAGCCGGTATCACCGACGGCGGCCAGCTTGGCGGCGCCGAGCACCTTGCCGACAATGGCGGTATCGACAAAACTGTAGAACTGTTGAAACAAAAACCCGAACAGCAGGGGCGAGGCAAAAGACAGGATCAGCCGCAGGGGACTGCCCTGGGTCAGGTTTCTGGTGGCTGTACGCGACATAGATGTATCCTTTCAGTCAAGCAAGATTGCCTTTGCGCCGTGCAGGCGCGAGGTGAGTTGTAGCACAAAGCCGGAAAGGATACAAGAACCTAGTTTCGGAAGCGGAAATACCAGATTGTACAACAAAGAAAAGCAGTTCGATAAAAACCCGTTTTTTCCTGCAAAAAAAGGCTCTGCCGGGAGGGCAGAGCCGTGAAAATATCAGGGAACGGATTGTAAAATTTGCATTACACGCGGGTGGAATCGTCAGCATCGGCTGCTTCCGTGTTCTGATCCGCTTCGCCTTCCGCCTGAGCGTCTTCTTCGCTTTCCGGCATGAAGCTGGAACCGGGCACGTTGTAGTTGCGTGCACCGCCCTCAGCGAGGTGGTCCAGAGCAGCTTCGGATTCCTTCTTCAGCTTGGAGCGGCGGATGCCGGCAGCCACAAGAACGATGAAACCGAGAGCAAAGAGTCCGAGCAGGACATAACCGGCCTGCATCAGGGGTTCCTGAAGCGCAGTCATGTTGGGATCCAGATCATCCCCGGTGGGCAGCGGCTTGAGGTCCGGCTGCGGCGGGGTTACGATCGGAGCACTCGTGGGTACTGCGGTGGGTGTGGCCTGGCTGATCACCAGAATATTGCTGTCGAAGGAAACCGTTTCCTTCAGCTGGTTGGCCACGCTTGCGACAAACTGGAACTTACCGCCCATGGAGATGATGACATCACGCGTGAAGTCGCGGGTTTCACCGGCCAGAATGGAGGGGAAGGTGTAGAGCGTCACGCCGGAGGCGGACACGGACACGTTCGAAACATCCACAGAGGAATTGTTGGTGACGGAGACCTTGAAGCGGACGAAATCATTGGCGGAATACACTGTATCCCGGTCAGCCTCGGCATAGACATTGAGCGTGATGGCCTGATCGGCGGGAACCGAGGTGATGGTCAGACGGTTGGACGCGGTCTCGATCTCATTGTCATTGGCATCGGTTGCGATGACCGCAAACTGATAATCGATGGTGTCCTCAATCGTGACATCCTTTTCCAGCGTGGTGGTCTTTCCGGCCTTGGCCGTTTCATTGGAGAACACAAGACCCAGGACAGGATCGGATACGGAAATATTGGTGTAGTCGGTCTTTCCGGAGTTGGCCAGTTTCAGTGTGAGCTTGACGGTATCTCCGGGCATGCCGCCCTTCTTATCGGAAGAAAGGGTGGCCTTCAGCTTGACTTCACCATACTTGATTGTAGCCGCTTCCTTGGTGGTGGTTTCCGTCTTGCCGGCCGCACGGTAGGAAATGTTGGACTGGCTGGTCAGATCCTTGGTGCCCATGGTCACCTTAAAGGTATAGCTGCCTTTTTCACCGACGGCCACCTTCTCAATGATGCCCTTGGCAGAGGAAATGCTCGCATTTTCCGTGATGGTGACATCGGTCACATCCAGGGTGCCGGTGTTGACGATGTCATAGGTAATGCTGACTTCCTGTCCCTTGCCGGCCGTGGTCGGGGTAATGGTGCGGTTGACTTCGATGGAGGCAACCCCGCCGGTATAGGTAATTTCCTTGGAGAAATTGCGGGACTTGCTGACCAGTTCATGAGCCTCATTATACATGGAATACTTGACCTTGAAGGTGATCTTTCCATTGTCAAGCATGGACTGTGTCACATCAATCATTCCGCTCCAGGACTTGGAAGCGCCGGCCTCAAGAACGGGTGCGCCGAATTCCTCGACCTGTTTTCCGTTGGGATAGAACAGGGTCACCGGTCCGGGAAGGGTTTCCGATCCGGTATTGGAAACACGGATGGACACCGTAATCTGCGTCGGCTCTGTAAAGGAATTCTGAGAGACCTGCATGGCGACACGCAGGGGATTGGCATCATCAGCCAGTGCAGACATGCACAGCAGTGCACACAGAGCAGCGACCAGAAGCAGCAGTGCAAAAAGCCTTTTCTTCATAATTAATATAACAGGCGACGCGTGATCGCCCATCCTCCTTCCACGCCTGCAGCGCAGGCAGGGTAAAGAAAATACACCAATGATATTGTACATGTTTCAGATGAAATTTGTCAAGGATGTGATGAAATTTGTGAGTGTTTGTGACATTTTTAAGAAAAAAATCATGCACGAGACACAAAACGGGCAGAAAAAAGCGATGGAAAAGCGGGAAATGCCCTGAAAAAAGCGGTCTTCTGCAAAAAAACACGAAGAGAACAGAAATGTGGCAGAAAAATGAGTATAATTCATTTCACATTCTCGAAAGAGTTTGAATATTGCATTTTTCATTGGGAGGAATCATCCATGAAGAAGTGTTTGGCTATGGCACTGGTTCTCGCACTGTGCCTGACCTCTGTGGCTGCTATGGCAGAAGTCAACATCAGCATTGCACATATCGGTCCCACGACCGGTCCTGCTGCTCTCTACGGCCTTGCCACTCTGCACGGCGCAGAGATTGCTGTTGAAGAAATCAACGCTGCCGGCGAGTTCAAGATCAACCTGATCAACGAAGACGACGAGCACAACGTTGAAAAGGCCGTGAACGCCTACAACGCCGCTATGGACGCCGGCGCTCAGGTCATTCTCGGCAACACCACCTCCAAGCCCTGCGAGGCTGTCAGCGCTGTGGCTGTTGAAGAGCGCGTCTTCATGGTGACGCCTTCCGCTTCCTCTGAAGCTGTCATCCAGGGCCTCGAAGCCGGCACCTACAAGGACAATATGTTCCAGGTCTGCTTCACCGACCCGAACCAGGGCCTTGCATCTGCTGAATACATTGTCGAACATGAGCTCGGCAAAAAGGCTTTCGTGATCTACAACAACGCTGACGTGTACTCCATCGGCATCCGCGACACCTTCGTGGCCAAGGCTGCTGAACTGGGTCTGGAAGTTGTCGGCGAGGAAGTCTTCAATGATGAAACCACCGACTTCACCGTGCAGGTTGCTGCCGCTCAGAATGCCGGCGCTGACATCGTGTTCCTGCCCATCTATTACACCCCTGCTTCCCTGATTCTCCAGGTGGCCGCAGCCCGTGAATACAAGCCGATCTTCTTCGGCGTGGACGGCATGGACGGCATCCTGAGCATCGAAGGCTTTGACACTTCTCTGGCAGAAGGCGTCATGCTCCTCACCCCGTTTGTTGCCACCTCTGAAGACGAGAAAGTCAAGAGCTTCGTGGAGAAGTATCAGGCTGCTTACGGCGAGACCCCCATTCAGTTTGCTGCTGACGCCTATGACGGCATCTACACCATCGTGGCTGCCTGCAAGGCTGCCGGTGTGACCGACGGCATGAGCGCTGAAGAGGTCTGCGAAGCCCTGATCCCCGTGATGCCCACCCTGACCGTGGACGGCATCACCGGAACCATGACCTGGGATGCAACAGGTGCTGTTTCCAAGACGCCTATGGCTGCCGTGATTGAAAACGGCGTGTATGTCATCGACGCTGAATAAGCTGAAGCTTCATGCTGCGGGCCGGCTCCGAAATCTCGGGGCCGGCTCGCCATGTTTCTCCGCATCTGCAAGAGGAGGGAGAAACGGATTGATGGTGGACATTCATCTTTTCGTGTGATAGGATGAACAGGAATTTGGGAAATCTAATCCTCAAAACGGGGAGGACCGTTCATGATTTTTCTCGATAATCTGGTCAACGGCATCAGCCTTGGCAGTATCTATGCGATTATCGCTCTGGGTTACACCATGGTGTACGGCATCGCCAAAATGCTGAACTTTGCCCATGGTGACGTCATCATGATGGGCGCCTATATCGCGTTCTGCGCGCTGCAGTACTGGAATATGCCGCCGCTGGTATCTCTGGTGGTGGCCATGGCCGCCTGCACGGTGATGGGTGTAGTCATCGAAGGCCTGGCCTACCGTCCGCTCAGACAGGCAGCCAGCCTGGCGGTGCTCATCACGGCCATCGGCATGAGCTATCTTCTGCAGAACCTGGCGCTGATGATCTGGGGCGCAAACCCGAAGAGCTTTCCGGGCAGCATGATCAATATTCCGACCATTTCCCTGTTCGGAGGAGAACTGAAGATTACGGGTGCAACGCTCGTGACCATTGCTGCCAACATTGTCATCATGATTGCGCTGACAGCCTTTACCAGCAAGACCAAGACCGGCAAGGCCATGCGCTGCGTATCGGAAGACCGCGGGGCAGCCTCGCTGATGGGCATCAATGTCAACCAGACGATCTCCATCACCTTTGCCATCGGTTCCGCGCTGGCGGCTGTCGCCGGCATCCTGCTGTGCTCGTCCTACCCGACCCTGCAGCCGACCACCGGTTCCATGCCGGGCATCAAGGCGTTTACGGCGGCCGTGTTCGGCGGCATCGGATCCATTCCGGGTGCCATGCTGGGCGGACTCCTGCTGGGCGTGATTGAGATTTTCGGCAAGGCCTATATTTCCACAGAGCTTGGCGACGCCATTGTCTTTGCCGTGCTGATTATTGTTCTCCTGGTCAAACCCTCAGGTCTTCTGGGCAAGCCTGTGCGTGAGAAAGTGTGAGGTGATGGGTATGACAAGAGCAAAGCGAAACCGTCTGATTTACAACTGTGTCACGTTTGCCGTGGTCATCATCGCCTTTATTGTGCTGCAGAGCATGATTGAGAACAAAACCATTACCCGCGCCCTCAAGGGTCAGCTGATTCCGATCTGCTGCTGGATTGTCATGGCCGTGTCTCTGAACTTGGTCATCGGCATTTCCGGTGAGCTCTCCCTGGGCCATGCCGGCTTCATGAGCGTGGGTGCGTTTACCGGCGCTGTGATCAGCGGATGGCTGCTCAACGCGCACGGCATGGAGAATGAAACCCTGCGCCTGGTGCTGGCCATTGTGGGCGGCGGTATTGCTGCAGGCATTGCCGGCGTGGTCATCGGCATCCCGGTTCTCCGCCTGAGAGGCGACTATCTCGCGATTGTGACCCTGGCCTTCGGCGAAATCATCCGCAACCTGGTCAATGTGACCTATATCGCTGTGGCGGACGGTCATCTGGTCTTCTCCTTCCTGAAGAAGAATGTGCCCGAAGGCGCAAGGATGCTGGTGGACGGAGCCTCCGGTGCGGTGAAGATTTCCAAAATATCGACCTTCACCATGGGATTTATCCTGGTGCTCTTTACTCTCATTGTGGTTCTGAACCTCATCAATTCCCGCTCAGGACGTGCGATCAAGGCCATCCGTGACAACCGGATTGCCGCAGAGAGCATGGGCGTCCCGGTGACGAAATACAAGATGATGGCGTTTGTGACAGCCGCTGTGCTCGCAGGCATGGCCGGCGCGCTCTACGGGCTGAACAGTTCAACCGTTGTTCCCAGCCAGTTCACCTTCAACCAGTCGATCAACGTGCTGGTTTTCGTGGTGCTGGGCGGACTGGGCAATGTGCTGGGCTCCGTCATTTCCGCCACACTCCTGACCGTGCTGCCCGAAGTGCTGCGTGCATTCGCTGACTACCGCATGCTGGTCTACGCAGTGGTTCTGATCCTGGTCATGATTTTCACCAACAATCCCACCATCCGCTCCTTCGCGGACCGCCTGATCGCTCCGGTGAAGAAACTGTTCGGCGGCAAGCATTCTGACAAGGGAGGTGCACAGGCATGACGGAAGTGAAGCGTCATTCGACAACCAAAATGGTGCCGGTTCCAAGCCACAGCATTGTGCCTGAGCGCGACCTCGGTCAGCAGCCTGTGCTGGAGACCAATCACCTGGGCATCGAGTTCGGCGGCCTCAAGGCTGTGGAGGACTTCAACCTGACCATCGGCAAGACCGAAATCGCCGGCCTGATCGGCCCCAACGGCGCCGGCAAGACGACCGTGTTCAATCTGATCACCAAGGTGTATGAGCCCACCAACGGCACCGTCCTGATCAACGGAAAGGACACCAAGGGCATGAACATTGTCCAGGCCAGCCGTCTGGGCATCGCCAGAACCTTCCAGAATATCCGCCTCTTCTCCAATATGACCGTCGAGGACAATGTGCGCATCGGACTGCACAATCAGATCCGCTACAGCATGATGGAAGGCATTCTCCGCCTGCCCAGGTACTGGACCAAGGAAAAGAAGATGCACAGGGAAGCGCTGGACCTGCTCTCCATCTTTGACATGCAGGACCTGGCGGATGTCCAGGCCGGCTCCCTGCCCTACGGTGCGCAGCGCCGTCTGGAGATCGTGCGCGCCCTGGCGACCAATCCGAGCCTGCTGCTTCTGGATGAACCGGCCGCCGGCATGAACCCGCATGAGACCGAAGAGCTCATGGAGAACATCATCAAGATCCGTGATCAGTTCCAGATCGCCATTCTGCTCATCGAGCACGACATGAACCTGGTCATGGGCATCTGCGAAGGCATCTGCGTGCTCAACTACGGCAAGATCATTGCCAAGGGCACAGCGGATGACATCCAGAACAATCCGGTTGTTGTGGAAGCCTATCTCGGGAAGCGGAAGGAGGAAGCCAAATGAGCGAAACCAAAAAGACTCCGCTTCTGGAGGTTAAGGACATTCACGTGTACTACGGCGCGATCCATGCCATCAAGGGAATCAGCTTTCATGTGAATGAGGATGAGATCGTCACGCTCATCGGCGCGAACGGCGCCGGAAAGTCCACAACGCTCAATACGATCACCGGTCTTCTCCGTCCCAAGCACGGCAGCATTTATTTCCAGGGAGAGAACGTCACCACGACGCTTTCCCATAAAATGATTTCCCGCGGCATCGCGCTGTGCCCGGAAGGCCGCCGCATTTTCCAGCAGATGACGGTCCGTGAGAACCTGGAAATGGGCGGGTTTACCCGTCCGGCGGGGGAAATCGCAGAATCCATGGAAGAGATGTTTGTCCGCTTCCCCAGACTCAAGGAGAGAGAAAAGCAGATTGCCGGCACGCTTTCCGGCGGTGAACAGCAGATGCTGGCCATGGCCAGGGCACTCATGAGCAAGCCCAAGGTGCTCATGCTCGATGAACCGTCCATGGGCCTCGCGCCGATCCTGGTGGAACAGATTTTCTCCATTATCCAGGAACTGCATGAAGCCGGCGTCACCATTCTCCTGGTGGAACAGAACGCACAGATGGCCCTGTCGGTTGCCAACCGCGCCTATGTGCTGGAAACCGGAATGATTACCATGGAAGGAAACGCGCAGGAGCTGCTGCACAATGATGCGGTCAAGAAAGCCTATCTGGGCTCCTGACCGTGCACGTCCTGCTGCCTTATGGCAGCGGGACGCATTTTTGTGCGGAATATGGAAAAAAGACAGCATGTCTGACACTTGTCAAACCTGAGGGATCGCGATATAGTACCGTGCGTATCTGTTGCAGGCAGTCGGAGGGGTGAACGATGCAAAGCAGGAAAGTGCACAGCGGCGCCATGACCGAAGGTGTCATCTGGAAACAGCTTCTTCTGTTCTTTTTCCCGATTCTCCTGGGAACCTTTTTCCAGCAGTTGTACAACACCGTCGACGCGATGATTGTCGGCAAGGCTGTCGGCAAGGAAGCGCTTGCGGCAGTCGGCGGAGCGACGGGCAATCTGATCAATCTGCTGGTGGGTTTTTTTGTGGGCATTTCATCCGGTGCCACCGTCATTATTTCCCAGTACTACGGTGCGCGCAGGGATGAGGATGTGAGCCGGGCCGTGCATACCGCGGCCGCGGTGGCCCTGCTCTTTGGCGCGGGTCTGACCGGGATTGGCCTGATCCTGTCTCCGGCCCTGCTCTCCATGATGCGCACCCCTGACACGGTCCTTCCGCATGCGACAGCCTATCTGAGAATCTATTTTCTGGGCATGATCCCGCAGATGATCTATAATATGGGGTCCGGGATCCTGCGCGCCATTGGGGACTCAAGGCGTCCTCTGTTCTTTCTGGTTGCCGCCTGCATGACGAACATCGTTCTGGACGTGATCACGGTCATCGGCATGGACATGGGCGTGCAGGGCGCGGCCTGGGCGACCATTCTCTCCCAGACCGTGGCGGCTGTGCTGGTCGTGGTGACGCTGATGCGCTCGCATGCAAGCTACCGCCTGATGCCGCGAAGGATCCGCCTGCACGGGACCATGCTCGCCAAGATTGTGCGCATCGGGCTTCCGGCGGGTCTGCAGAGCGTCATGTATTCCGTGAGCAATGTCCTGATTCAGACCTCGATCAACGGGTTTGACACGGATGTGCTCGCCGGGTGGACGGCCTATGGAAAACTCGACGGCCTCTTCTGGATGACGATCAACGCATTCGGCGTGGCCGCCACCACATTCTCAGCCCAGAATTTCGGCGCGGGACAGTATGACCGGATGCGCAAAGGTGTCCGGACCAGCCTCATGCAGGCCGCGGTGGGCTCGGGCATCCTCATGGTGTTCCTGTGGTTTTTCGGGGAACACCTGTACCGGCTGTTTACAACCGATGAAGCGGTGATTGCCCAGGGCATGCACATCCTGCGCCTGCTGGTTCCGTTCTATGAGACCTATATCTGTGTGGAAATCCTCTCGGGCGTCGTGCGCGGCGCAGGCGCTGCGCTGGTCCCGGCACTGATTACCCTGTTCGGCATCTGTGTGCTGCGCGTGGTCTGGATCCTCGTGGTTCTTCCCATGTTCCACACACTCGATACAGTGCTCTACAGTTACCCGATCACCTGGATTCTGACATCCATTCTGTTTATCATCTATTATCTGAAAGGTTCCTGGCTGAGCAAGGGCAGGAAGAGAATGAACATTGAGGAGGAAGCAGCATGAAGGAGTATACCAAGCCGCTGAACCTGAATCAGGTCCGGATCAGCGATACGTTCTGGAAGCATGAAATGGAACTGGTGCGCACACGCATGATTCCGTATCAGTGGGAAGCGCTCAATGACCGCGTGCCGGATGCTGCGCCGAGCTGGTGCGTGCATAACTTCCGGGCAGCCGCGCGTCTTCAGGCCCGCCGCCGTGCCGGTGAAAGCTGGCAGTATGAGGTCTGGAAGGGAACCTTTGAGACGCTGCCCCGGGACGGCGAGCAGCCGGATGACAATGCCTTCTACGGCTTTGTGTTCCAGGACTCCGATATGTACAAGTGGCTGGAAGCGGTTTCCTATTCCCTCGTGCAGCATCCGGATCCCGAACTGGAGAAAACGGCGGCAGAGGCCGTGGAACTGGTGTGCAGCGCGCAGGACCCGGACGGGTACCTCGACACGTTCTATATCCTGAAAAACCGCCGCGGCGCGTTCTCCAATCTCAAGGATCATCATGAACTCTACTGCTTCGGCCATCTCACCGAGGCGGCCGTGGCCTGGCATCAGGCGACCGGCAGAACCGACCTTCTGGAAGCGGCCGAAAAGTTTGCGGACTGCATTGCGGCGCATATCGGGCTGGGCGAAGGGAAAAAGCCCGGATACCCGGGCCATGAGATCGCCGAGATGGGCCTGCTGCGCCTCTATGAGGAGACCGGCGAGGAGCGGTTCCTGGATCAGTGCCGCTATTTCCTGAACCAGAGAGGCCAGAAGCCGCATGTCTTCCTCGAGGAAGTCAATGCGGAGCGTGCAAAGAAGGAAGAAAAGCCGCTGCCGGAAGAAGAGGACAAAAAACTCTTTGCGTATTATCAGGCGCATGAACCGGTGCGTCAGCAGAAAGAGGCGGTCGGGCACGCCGTGCGCGCCATGTATCTCTACAGCGGCATGGCAGACCTGGCCAGGCTTGACGGCGACGCAGAGATGCTCAGCGCCTGCGAAGCCCTCTGGAAGTCTACGACAAGAGACAAGATGTATATTACCGGCGGCGTTGGAGCCACGCATGTGGGCGAAGCATTCTCAAGGCGCTTTGACCTGCCCAATGATACCGCGTACTCCGAAACCTGCGCTGCCGTGGGCCTGGTGTTCTTTGCCCGGCGCATGCTGCAGATCGCGCCGAAAAGTGAGTATGCGGATGTCATGGAGCGTGCACTGATCAACACGGTGCTGGCAGGCATGGCCATGGACGGACAGAGCTTCTTCTATGTCAATCCGCTGGAAGTGGAGCCGGAAGCCTGCAGGACAGACAAGCGTCTGGATCATGTCAAGCCGGTGAGACAGAAATGGTTCGGCTGCGCCTGCTGCCCGCCCAATGTGGCACGTCTCCTGTCCTCTCTCCCGCAGTACGCCATGACAGCATCCGAGGACAGTGTCTATGTCCATCTGTATATGGCAGCGGATGCGGAAGTGACCCTCGGCGGAAAGAAAGCGGTTCTGCACGTGCGGGACGGCTGGATGAATGGAAAAGTACACATTGACGTTGAATCAGACGGTGCCTGCGGTGCACTGTGCGTGCGCCTGCCTTCGTGGTGCTCGAACCCGTCATGGAAGAGCACAAAGGGCGAGGGCACGGTGGAAAACGGCTATGTGAAATTCTGCGGCGAATGGAAGACCGGGGACAGTGTGGACCTCGAGCTGCCCTTCAGCGTGATGTGCCTGAAAGCGGACTGGCGTGTCCGTGAGGATGCGGGCAAGGCGGCTGTGCAGTACGGTCCGTTTGTGATGTGCACTGAGGAAAAGGACAACGGAAAGGATCTTCACATGCTGAAGATCTGCCCCGACAGCCTGGACGCGAAGGTCCGGACGGAGACCATCTGCGGTATGGACCTGCCGGTCATGGACGTGCACGGAAAACAGATCAGCCGCGAAAATGACGACGCGCTGTATACTCCCTGGCACAGGAGTCAGGAAGAAGACACGCGTGTGACCCTGGTCCCGTACTTTGCCTGGGGCAACCGCGGCGGCGGAGAAATGCGCGTATGGCAGAGAACAGAATAAGCCGGGCAGAGGACTGCCCGTACACTGAAAACAGGTGAAATCATGAGAAGATACCGCGCCGGCATGGATGTCGGCTCAACCACTGTCAAACTGGTCCTGCTGGATGAAGAAGGGAAGACGGTTTTCGGGGCGTATGAGAGGCACTGTGCGCATACGCAGGAAACCCTGGCCGAACTGCTCGCACAGGCAAGGAAAGAGCTGGGAAACTGTATCCTTCTGCCGGCCATGACCGGAAGCGGAGCCATGAATCTGTGCAAAGCGCTTGGGCTTCCGTTTGTCCAGGAAGTGGTTGCGGTCGCGGCCGCCATTGAAAAGGCGGCGCCGCAGACCGATGTTGCGATTGAACTGGGCGGCGAGGATGCCAAGATTATCTATTTCCGCGGCGGGCTCGAGGAGCGCATGAACGGCGTGTGCGCCGGAGGAACCGGTGCCTTTATCGACCAGATGGCGGCCCTGATGCAGACCGATGCCATGGGGCTGAACGAAGCCGCAGGGGATTATCAGGAAATCTATCCGATTGCCGCCCGGTGCGGCGTGTTTGCCAAGAGCGATATTCAGCCGCTGATCAATGAAGGCGCAACCCGTGCGGACCTTGCGGCTTCCATTTTCCAGGCGGTTGTCAATCAGACCATTTCTGGGCTTGCTTGCGGCAAGCCAATCCGGGGCTGCGTGGCGTTTCTCGGCGGCCCCCTGCACTTCCTTCCGCAGCTGAGAGAGGCGTTTATCCGCACGCTGCACCTGACGGAGGAGACGACGGTGATTCCGGAAAACTCGCATCTCTTTGCGGCGGCAGGCGCTGCGCTGGTGTGCGAGGACGCGAAGGAAACTGAGCTGGACCAGCTGCTGGAGCGGCTCAGGAGCGGGGTCAAAATGACCTATGAGCTCAAGCGCATGGATCCTCTGTTTGCCTCGAAGGAAGAATATGATGATTTCTGCTCCAGGCACAGCCTTGCCAAGGTCAGCCGGGGCGATCTTTCCCATTACAGCGGAGACTGCTATCTGGGGATTGATGCAGGTTCCACAACCACAAAGCTTGCGCTGATCGGGGAAAAGGGAGAACTCCTCTGGGAGTCCTATGCGAACAATCAGGGCTCGCCGCTGGTGACGGCCATGGAAGCGCTCGCGGAGCTGAAGGAAAAGCTGCCGGAGACGGCGAGGATCGCGCATGCGTGCTCCACCGGGTACGGCGAAAACCTGATGAAATCCGCTTTCTGCCTGGATGAGGGCGAAGTGGAAACCATTGCGCATGCGACGGCCGCGGCCTTCTTTGACCCGGACGTGGACTGCGTGCTGGATATCGGTGGACAGGACATGAAATGCATCCGCCTGCGCAACGGATCTGTGGACTCGGTCATGCTTAATGAGGCCTGCTCCTCGGGCTGCGGTTCATTCCTTGAAAACTTTGCCGTTTCTCTCGGGTTTACCGCGCAGCAGTTTGCGGGGGAGGCCCTGTTTGCGGAGCATCCGATTGATCTGGGCACCCGGTGCACCGTGTTCATGAATTCCAATGTCAAGCAGGCGCAGAAGGAAGGCGCGACGGTTCAGGATATTTCGGCCGGACTGGCCTACTCGGTCATCCGCAACGCGCTGTTCAAAGTCATCAAGCTGGCGGATGTCTCCCAGCTCGGGCGCCATGTCGTGGTGCAGGGCGGAACGTTCAACAACCAGGCTGTGCTGCGCGCGTTTGAAAAGATCGCAGACATTGATGTCATCCGCCCCGATATTGCGGGCATCATGGGTGCGTTCGGCGCGGCGCTCATTGCCAGGGACCGGTGTGCAGACGGCACGACCACCATGCTCAGTCTCGACGAGATCGCGGACCTTCAGTGGGACTCAGAGACCACGCACTGCAACGGCTGCGTGAATCACTGCATGCTGACCATCACCCGGTTCCCGGGCGGGAGAAAGCACATCACGGGCAACCGCTGCGAGCGGGGACTGGGAAAAACGGACACCGGAGAAAAAGGGCCAAACATGTCCGCCTATAAGCTCAGGCGCATTTTCCAGTACAAGCCGCTGAGCGAAGAGCAGGCTGCGCGCGGAACCATCGGCATTCCGCGTGTCCTGAACATCTGGGAAAACTATCCCTTCTGGTTTACCTTCTTCACCAGTCTCGGCTTCCGCGTGGTGGTGTCCCCGGTTTCATCCCGGGCGATTTATACCCTGGGCATGGAATCCATCCCCAGCGAGAGCGAATGCTATCCGGCCAAGCTTTCGCACGGGCATGTGCAGTGGCTGATCAATCACGGGATTGACACGATTGTGCATCCCTGCGTGTTCTATGAACACCAGGAGGTCAGAGGCGCGGTCAATCACTTCAACTGCCCGATTGTCTGCGCGTACCCGGAAAACCTCAAGAACAATGTGGACGATATCCGGGAAAAGCAGATCCGGTATATTCGCCCGTTTATCGCCTTTACCAATGAAAAAACAGCCGCAGACCGCCTGGTCCGGCTGTGCGCCAGGGAATGGGAAATTCCCGAGGACGAAGTCCGCAGGGCCGTGCACCTGGCCTGGGAAGAGGAAGGCCGGGCCAAGAAGGACATCCGCGAAGAGGGCAGGAGAGTCCTGAAGTGGATGGAGGACAACGGCCGCCGGGGCATTGTGCTCGCAGGCAGACCGTACCATGTGGACCCGGAAATCCATCACGGGATTCCGGATCTGATTGCCTCCTACGGTCTGGCCGTGCTCACGGAGGACAGCATACCGGAGGACTTTGTCCCGGTGCGTCCGCTGCGTGTGACGGACCAGTGGGTGTATCACTCCAGGCTGTATACCGCAGCGCAGTATGTCTGCACACGGGATGACCTGGAACTGATCCAGCTCAATTCCTTCGGCTGCGGCCTGGACGCCGTGACGGCTGACCAGGTCAGCGATATCATGGAGAGCGCGGGCAGGCTGTACACCATCCTGAAGATTGACGAGGTCAATAATCTGGGTGCAGCCAGGATCCGTGTGCGCTCCCTGCTTGCGGCGATGAACATGCGCCTCAGACAGGGCGTCCATGCCGTCCGGCAGGAGGCGGGCACCTATGAGCGCGTGCTGTATACGAAGGAAATGCAGCAGCAGGGGTATACCATCCTCTGCCCGCGCATGAGCCCGATTCATTTTGATCTGATCGAGGCGATTTTCCGTAAGGCCGGGTATCACCTGGTCATGCTCGAAAATGACACGCGCTCGGCGGTGGACATGGGACTGCGCTTTGTCAACAATGACGCCTGCTATCCGTCGATCATTGTGGTGGGCCAGATGATGGAAGCCGTTCTTTCCGGGCGGTATGACGTCAACCATCTGGCACTGATCATGTCGCAGACCGGCGGATGCTGCAGGGCGAGCAATTATGTGGCGTTTATCCGCAGAGCCCTGAAAAAGGCCGGCATGGAACAGATCCCCGTGATTTCCGCCAGCTTCAACGGCATGGAAAAGAATCCGGGCTTCCATATTTCCCCGGCCACCCTCATGGCCCTGGTCAAGGCACTGCTCCTGGGCGACCTGATCCAGCGCTGCCTCTACCGCATGCGGCCCTATGAACTCGAGCCGGGATCGGCCAATGCACTGGCGGAAAAATGGAGCCGCATCTGCATTGAGGACCTGACGGCCAAGAAACATTACGGACGCAGGGGCTACAGGGATATCTGCCGTGACCTGGTGGCAGAGTTTGACGCGCTCCCGATTGATGAGACCATCCGGAAGCCGCGTGTGGGTATTGTCGGGGAAATCCTCGTCAAGTATATGCCCATGGCGAACAATCATCTGGTGGAAGTGCTCGAAAGGGAAGGCGCAGAGGTCAATGTGCCGGACCTTCTGGATTTCTTCAATTACACCACCTACAATCAGGAATACAAGCATGAATATCTCGGCAAGCCTTGGACGTACGCCTGGTGGGCGGATCACGGCGTGAAGGCGCTGTCCATGTTCCGGAAGCCGGCAACGGAAGCTCTGAAGGCCTCAAAGCACTTTGAGCCGTCCATGGAGATTGACCGGATTGCGCAGCTGGCCAAGCCGCTTCTGTCCATCGGCAATCAGTACGGCGAAGGCTGGTTCCTGGCCGGAGAAATGGCCGAGCTCATTGAGAGCGGCTACCCGAATATCGTGTGCATTCAGCCGTTTGCGTGCCTGCCCAACCATGTGGTGGGCAAGGGCGTCATCAAGCAGCTGAAGGCGAAATATCCCCAGTCCAATGTGGTCGCGGTGGACTTTGACCCCGGCGCAAGCGAGGTCAATCAGCTCAACCGCATCAAGCTCATGCTCTCCAGTGCCAAGAAGAATCTGGAGAAGGAAGCAGCCCAGGGGGAGGATGCATGAAGAAACTGAGTTTCAGGGACGGACTCCGGCATGGAGTCCCGATAGGCCTTGGTTACCTGTCGGTGGCCTTTGCCTTCGGCATTCAGGCTGTCGCACTGGGCCTTGAGCCGGTGCAGGCACTGCTGATTTCCATGACCAATGTAACCAGTGCCGGCCAGCTCGCGGGGATTTCCCTGATGGCGGCCGGGGCTTCCCTGATGGAGATGGCGCTGACGCAGCTGACCATCAACCTCAGGTATGCACTGATGAGTCTTTCGCTCTCCCAGAAAATGGACGAGAGCATGCAGACCCTGCAGCGCATGATTTTCTCCTTCTGCAATACGGATGAAATCTTTGCCGTGGCGGCCAGCCAGGACGGACGGCTCGGGAAGCACTATCTGTACGGTCTGATGATCATTCCGTGGATCGGCTGGTCCCTGGGCACCATCCTCGGGGCTGCCGCGGGCACGCTACTGCCGGAATTCTTCCGCACAGCGCTGGGGATTGCGATCTACGGCATGTTCCTGGCCGTGATCATTCCGCCCTCGAGGAAGCAGAAAGCGGTGCGGCTCGTCGTGATCCTGGCCGCGGTGATCAGCGTGATCCTGAAGTATACCCCCGGTCTCCGGAATATTCCGAGCGGCTACGCGATCATCCTGTGCGCTGTGGCGGCGAGCACAATCGGGGCACTGCTCTTTCCTGTGCCCGATGAAGAAGAGGAGGGGAAAGAAGCATGACGTGGCAGACTTATCTCCCCTATCTTCTGGTGATGGCGCTGGTGACATACCTGATCCGCATGCTGCCCCTGACGCTCATGCGCCGGCAGATCCGGAACCGCTTCATTCGTTCGTTTCTCAAGTATGTCCCGTATGCCGTGCTCTCGGCTATGACGATACCGGACATCTTCTATTCCACCGGTTATACCGCAGGGGTTCCCGACGGCCTGATCACGGCTGCTGTGGGTTTTGCGGCCGCTGCTGTGGCTGCGTGGAAGGGCAAAGACCTTCTGACAGTCGCCATTGTGGCCTGTGTGGCTGTTGCGCTTGCGCAGGGCGTTCTGCTGATTTTCTGAAGCATCCATTCGGGTGCTTCTTTTTTGTGTAAGCGGCAAGCGCGTGGCCTAAAGGATGAGAGTCTCAAATTTACCTGACAACAGAAAAACGGATAGAGTCAAGTGCATATACGGGGCGAGTATTAAAGGAATGCAGAGGCAAAGGCCGTGTGCTGCAGGCACAGGAATTTATTACGCCATACAAAAAATAGAAAGAACAACATGGCAACTATGATGCCGCGAAGAAACAAACCTGAACAATGAAATGTTACGGTTTATTTTTTGCGTTGTATATACTTCCATTCTGAATAAATTCGTATTATAATGAGGCCAGTTGGAAGGAAAATATTCGTCCTGTTCATTGCGCATTATCATGAAGACAGAATTTTCCTGGAAAGTGAAAACCGTATTGTTCTCAAGCAACAGGAGCGACATATGATTTACTTTGCGAAATCAGTCCTGGCCAGTGGAAGTCAGCCAACCGTTCAGGAACACTTGGAAAAGGTGTCATCATTGGCTTCTCGCTTTGGAGAAGACCTGTCCATGAAAGAGGAGGCTGCGTTAGCAGGGTTATTTCATGACTTTGGAAAGTACAGTCTACAATTTCAAAGAGTTTTGTCTGGTGACGCGTTTCATATTGATCACGCGCTTCCCGGAGCAGTCTTTTTAAGCAAATGCTGGAAGCGTAATGGAATCATCCATAAACGGGGAAAACACATTATAGAGGCAATCGCGGGCCATCATGATGGTTTAAGAAACTTTATGTGGATAGCTTCTGAAACCCCTGCGCCAGGTAAAATATCCGCTATCACAGGAAATGAAGAGTGAATGCTGCATAATAAAAATGTAGGAAGTTGCAGAACAAAAATGTAGGAAAT
>R21__coassemble_478_pt1 | contig 32788 bp, 43 predicted proteins | sample R21__metabat2_high_PE_034 | metagenome-assembled genome bin R21 | reverse complement strand
GCTCTCCTCCCACGACTGAAGTCACGGGTGTCCGAGCCTAAATAACATGAAAAAGATTACGGTATGCATGAGCAGACTGCGGGATGAACACCGTGCGAAGATCACATCGGAGGCGGAAGCGGCCGGCTACAGCGTTGCATTCTTTGACCAGGCATCCCTGGCCGGAGCGTCGGCGGCGGAAAGCGAGATCATCCTGGCGGACGGAGATGCCCTGCTTGCAAAGGCCGAACAGCTGAAGTGGTTCTGTGCCTCGTTTGCCGGCGTGGATCATCTTCTGCGCAGCCCGTATCTGAAGGATGAGGTCCTGCTGAGCAATTCATCCGGTGCATACGGGGTGACCATTGCGGAGCATATCATCATGGTGACGCTGATGCTGCTGCGCAGGCAGATGGAATATACGGAAATCGTCCGCGGCCATCGCTGGGACAGAAACCTTCCGGTCCGTTCGATCCGCGGAAGCCGTGTTCTGATCATTGGAACCGGGGATATCGGGCATGAAACAGCGCTGCGTCTTCGCGCATTCGGACCCGCCTGCATTGAAGGCATCAACCGGTCAGGCAAAGGCAATGATGACGCGTTTGACAGCATTCAGTCCGTGGAAAATCTGGAGGCTGCGCTCCCTGAAGCGGATATCGTCATCCTGTGCATTCCGGGAACGAAGGAGACGCGTCACCTGCTCAATGCGGAGCGCCTGGCCATGCTTCCGGCGCATGCGATGATCATCAATGTGGGGCGGGGGCAGGCGATTGACCAGAAGGCGCTGGTCGGCATGCTCACGGAGCACAGGCTTGGCGGGGCTGCTCTGGATGTGTTTGAACAGGAACCGGTTCCGCCGGAGGACCCGGTGTGGACATGCCCCGGACTTCTGGTGACTCCGCACTGCTCGGGCAATACATCCCTGGGGTATACCGTGGACAGGATTGTGGACTTGTTCTGTGAGGATTTCAGACGGTATGTACAGGGCCTTCCGCTTCTCCGGACCGTGAACCGCACACTCGGGTACTGACGTATCCGAGAGCCGGACAATGCAGGATATATGAAAGAAGGAATTCTGTGATTCATGGATGCCGGATTGCCAAAAAGGGGAAAATCCTATAAAATAAAGGAAGCGGCAAATGCCGCGCCTTTGAGACCGGCTTCCGGTCAATAGCTTTTAGGAGGTGCTTCATGCAACACGGTACGCATCTGCGTGTGCCTGCACTTCTGATTTGTCTGATCCTGCTTTTTGCAGTCTGTGCGCATGCGGTAACGTATACTGAGGACGGCGGCATGATTGTCGGCGGCGATGGAAATGATGACTTTTCTGTTGTTGACGGAACGAATTCTTCCTATTCCGAACAGACCATTGTGACACCCCCTCCGGAGAGCCCGCAAGAGAAGGGACCCGGGCCTACGTTTGTAAAAAGTGAAAAAATGGACTTCTATTTCATGCTGGAAGACGGGTCCATGGAATGCGCAGAGATGATTTCTGCGGGCACTGTGCACTCACTGGTCGAACTGAACGGCGAAAAGACCTATGTGGATACCTGCCGGCTCATGTACGAGATCGATGAGGTGCCCGATGAACGGCGCTATGCGATGATCAATGCACAGAAGAGCGGCTATGCAACCCTCTTTAACCGGGCCAGCAGCAAGAGTGATGTGGTGGGACGGTTTATGACCAACCGCATCTGCCTGGTGCTTGATGTGGGCGAGAAATTCACCCGGATCTGGGTGGATGACAGCGTGGGCTATATTGCCACCAGCTCTCTGACCTTCCTGGAGGGAAGGGTCGAGAATCTTGTGACGGCTCAGGTTTCCTACAATGGGAAAACCAAGAGCGGCAACCGGATCAATATTCATATGAACGGCAAAAACAAGAGCCGGATTCTGGAAGACCTGCCATGCGGGACACACATGACGGTCTTCAGCACAACAGAGGACGGCTGGACAGAAATCGAAGCGAATGGATGGCATGCCTGGATCCTGAGTGAGTATGTCACCTACGACAGTGAAGAGACGGCCTCGGAATGATACATTTCGGACATGGACACTGCAAAAAAGACCGATTTCAGAAATGAAACCGGTTTTTTTATGGAAAAACCAAAAAAATGTGAAATTGAGGGGCAAAACAGGGCAAAAATGCCGCAAACATGCAGGATCTGGTAGAAAGCAGAACAAAAAGCCTGAAATATAGCGAATTAGACACACACGGAGACGTGTGCATGGAAGCGAGAGGCCCAGGGATAGAATGGATAGAGTATATAAGGGCTGAAGATGTGGGAAGACAAGGAAAAAACAAAAAATGGAGCAATATAGACACACACGAATCAGGGGATCAAAGCTTTATGCTGAAAGCAAGAAATCCCAACACTTTGAGAGAAAAAAAGTTCTAAAAAAGTGTAAAAGGCTATTGATTTTTTCTGGGATGTGTTTTATAATCCGAACGTTGTCTGTTTAGGGATGAAGCGGTAAGTTGCCGTCCGGCCAGACGGGTAATTACCGCGGACCAGCCCGATAATCGGGCGACGGACTCGAAAACGCAGACGTTCCTGCACCTGCAGTGGGGAAGTCAATGCGTACCGAGAACGATCAAGGAGGGTATTAAATGGCCAACCAGAAGATCCGTATCAAGCTCAAGAGCTACGAGCACAATCTTGTCGACCAGTCCGCATCCAGGATTGTTGAGACCGCCAAGAGAACTGGTGCCCGTGTGTCCGGTCCTATTCCGCTTCCCACGGAAAAAGAGATCGTGACGATCCTGCGTGCTACCCACAAGTACAAGGATAGCCGTGAGCAGTTCGAACGCCGCACACACAAGCGTTTGATCGACATTATCAACCCCAATCCGAAGACGGTGGACGCCATGATGAAGCTTGAACTTCCTGCTGGTGTCGAAATCGAAATGAAGCTGTAATGCGGGAGGAACGAGATCATGAAAAAAGCGATCCTTGGTAAAAAGATCGGCATGACACAGGTCTTCACCGAAGACGGCCGTCTTGTTCCGGTCACCGTGATTGAAGCGGGCCCCTGCACAGTGGTGCAGAAGAAGACCGTCGAGAGCGACGGTTATGAAGCGGTTCAGGTCGGCTTTGAAAAGCTGAGTGAGAACCGTGCAAAGAAACTCAACAAGCCTGAGCAGGGACACTTTGCAAAGGCAAATGTAGCTCCCATGAGGAAGCTGCGCGAATTCCGCTTTGACGACTGCACCTCCTACAATGTGGGTGACGAACTCAAAGTTGACCAGTTCGCAAAGGGAGATCGTATTGATATCACCGGCACCAGCAAGGGCCACGGCTACACCGGACCTATTGCCCGCTGGAATCAGCACACCGGTCCTATGGCCCATGGTTCCAAGTACCATCGCGGCGTAGGTTCCATGAGTGCAAACTCCGATCCTTCCCGTGTGTTCAAGAACAAGCACATGGCTGGCCAGTATGGTGTGGACCGTGTGACCGTTCAGAACCTTGAAGTGGTCGATGTGGACGCAGAACGCAATCTGCTTCTGGTCAAGGGCGCTGTTCCCGGCCCGAACGAGAGCCTGCTGATCGTCCGTGACACCGTGAAGGCCTGAGGCGGACAAGGAGGAGAATGAAACATGCCTAAGACTGCTCTATACAACATGGATGGTTCTGCCATCGGCGAAGTAGAGCTGAGCGAAGCCATCTTCGCTGCTCCCGTCAATGTGGCTGCCATGCATCTGGTCGTCCGCTCCTACCTGGCCGCACAGCGCCAGGGAACACAGAGCGCCAAGACCCGCGGCGAAGTCCGCGGAGGCGGCCGCAAGATTTATCGCCAGAAGGGCACCGGTAATGCACGTCATCATGGCAACCGCGCACCGCAGTTCCGTCATGGCGGCGTGGTCTTCGCACCGAAGCCCCGCGATTACGTCATCAATGTTCCCAAGAAGGTTCGCCGCCTGGCTTTCAAGTCTGCTATGACTTCCAGACTCAATGACGGTGACATCATCGTGGTTGACGAGCTGAAGCTTGCCGAAGGCAAGACCAAGCTGATGGCGAATGTTCTCAAGGCCCTCAAGGCTGAGAAGAAAGCGCTGGTTGTGCTGCCTGGCCGCGACGAGAACGTCGTCCGCGCCACCGCAAACCTTGAGCAGGCCAAGACCACTTATGTCAACACCCTGAATGTCTACGACATTCTCAATGCTGGCAAGGTTGTCCTGACCAAGGCTGCCCTGCAGTGTGTCGAGGAGGTGTACGCCTAATGAAGGATATGCATGACGTTATCATTCGCCCTGTTCTGACTGAAAAGGCGTATGATGGCCTTGAAGACAAGCGCTATGTGTTCGAAGTGCCGGTGACTGCCACCAAGACCGAAATCAAGATGGCCGTTGAAGCAGTGTTCGCTGAAGACGGTGTCAAGGTTGCCCGCGTCAACACCACCCGCACAATCGGCAAGATGAAGAGACAGGGCCGCACTGAGGGCCGTACAGCTGAAGTGAAAAAGGCCTATGTCATCCTTAAAAAGGACTCCAAGCCCATCAAGTTCTTTGATGGTATGGGTCAGTAAGACGGGAGGACAGCATAATGGCTATTCGAGTGTACAAGCCGACTTCGCCCGCCCGGCGCTTTATGTCGGTTCTGACCTATGATGAAATCACCAAGACCACGCCCGAAAAAAGCCTGACGGAATATCTGAAGAAGCATTCCGGCAGAAACAATCAGGGCAAGATCACCGTCCGTCATCAGGGCGGTGGCAACAAGATCAAGTATCGTATCATCGACTTCAAGCGCAACAAGAAGGACATTCCTGCCAAGGTTGCTGCTATCGAGTACGATCCGAACCGTTCCGCCAATATCGCTCTTCTGCACTATGCAGACGGCGAAAAGCGCTACATCCTTGCACCTCTTGATCTGAAAGTCGGCATGACCGTTGTGGCTGCCGAACAGGCTGACATCATGCCCGGCAACGCGATGCCCCTCAACAGCATCCCGGTCGGCACACTGATCCACAACCTCGAGGTCAAGCCCGGTCGCGGCGGCCAGCTGGTCCGCTCCGCTGGTCTGTCAGCTCAGCTGATGGCCAAAGAGAACGGATACGCTACAGTCCGTCTTCCTTCCGGTGAAATGCGCAAGCTCCCGCTCAACGCCATGGCGACTATCGGAACCGTCGGCAACTCCGACCACGAAAATGTCCGTCTGGGCAAAGCCGGCCGTGTCCGTCACATGGGCATCCGTCCTACTGTCCGCGGCGTTGTCATGAACCCGAATGATCACCCGCACGGCGGCGGCGAGGGCAAGAGCCCCGTCGGTATGCCTGCTCCTGTGACTCCCTGGGGTAAGCCTGCACTGGGTTACAAGACCAGGAAGCACAAGAAGTATTCCAATAAGATGATCATCAAGCGCGCGGGCAACAAGTAATCGCGCATCCACAGGAAGGAGGCAGCAATAAAAAATGAGTCGTTCGATTAAGAAAGGCCCTTATGTACAGGAAGCGCTGCTTAAGCGCGTACACGAAATGAATGCTTCCGGCAAGAAGGCGGTTGTCAAGACCTGGTCCCGCGCTTCCACCATCTTTCCGGAGTTCGTCGGACACACCATCGCAGTGCATGACGGCCGCAAGCATGTGCCGGTCTATGTAACTGAAGATATGGTTGGTCACAAGCTGGGCGAGTTCGCCCCCACCCGCACCTTCCGCGGCCATGCCGGGGACAAGGCGAGTGCAAAGAAGTAAGCGAGAGGAGTGAGATAGTATGGCAACCAGATCCAAGGAAAAGAGCGCAGCACGCAAAGCCAATGCTGACAAGCGCCCTCAGGCCCATGCCAAGTACATCCGCATCTCCCCTCGCAAGGTGAAGATCGTTATTGATCTCATCCGGGGCAAGAGCGCGGAAGATGCCCAGGCCATCCTGACCTATACCCCCAAAGCCGCAGCTCCCGTTGTGCTGAAGGTGCTCAACAGCGCGATCGCCAACGCCGAGAACAATCAGAACCTCAACAGAAAAGACCTTTACGTTGCTGAGGTCTATGCCAATCCGGGTCCCACGCTGAAGCGCTATGTAGCCCGTAGCCGCGGCAGCGCGTCCCCGATGCTCAAGCGCACCAGCCACATCAGCGTGGTGCTCGATCAGAAGTAAGGCGAAGGAGGTTATTCCATGGGTCAGAAAGTAAATCCCCACGGCGCACGTGTTGGCGTGATCTATGACTGGAGCACGCGCTGGTACGCTGATAAGAAGGATTTCGCGAATAATCTTGTGGAAGATTTCAAACTCCGCAAGATGCTCAAAGAAAAGTATTATGCAACCGGGATCAGCCGCATTGATATTGAGCGTACCGCTTCTACCGTGACGGTGAACATCTTCACCTCCAAGCCCGGTATGATCATCGGCCCCAAGGGTGCTAACATCGAGCAGCTGAAGAAGGAAGTCACCGATTTCCTCGGACATGCCGCTCACATCAATGTTTATGAAATCAAGCAGCCTGACGGAGATGCCCAGCTGGTTGCTGAGAACATTGCACAGCAGCTCGAAAAGCGCATCAGCTTCCGCCGTGCAATGAAGCAGTCCATTCAGCGCGCCATGAAAGTGAATGGCGTCAAGGGAATGAAGTGCTCCCTGGGCGGCCGTATCGGCGGCGCCGATATCGCCCGCAACGAGCATTATCACGAAGGTTCCATTCCGCTGCAGACCCTGCGTGCCGACATCGACTATGGCTTTGCTGAAGCCAAGACGACCTATGGCCGCCTGGGTGTCAAGGTCTGGATCTACAAGGGACAGAAGCTCCCCGCCGCCAAGAAGGCGCCTGCTGCGAAGGAGGTCAAGTAATCCATGCTGATGCCAAAGAGAGTCAAGCGCCGCAAGGTTTTCCGCGGACGCATGAAGGGCGCAGCCCATCGTGGCAACTTCCTTGCTTACGGTGATTATGGCCTGCAGGCCACCGAGCCCTGCTGGGTGACTTCTCAGCAGATTGAGGCTGCCCGTATCGCACTGACCCGTTACACCAAGCGTGGCGGCCAGGTGTGGATCAAGATTTTCCCTGACAAGCCTGTCACGGAAAAGCCCGCTGAAACTCGAATGGGTTCCGGCAAAGGCTCCCCTGAGTACTGGGTAGCCGTTGTGAAGCCCGGCCGTGTCATGTTTGAAATCGCGGGTGTTCCTGAAGAAACTGCCAAAGAGGCACTGCGTCTCGCAGCTCACAAGCTGCCTCTGAAGAGCAAGATTATTACGCGCCAGAACGAGGCGACGACTGCTGCAGGTGGTGAACAGTAATGAAAGCGAAGGAAATGACCAATATGACTACTGAGCAGCTGCAGGCTCAGGTTTCCGAACTGAAAACTCAGCTGTTCAATCTGCGCTTCCAGCTGGCCACCGGTCAGCTCAGTAATCCGAAGATGATTACGGAAGTCAAGCGCGATATCGCTAGGACGAAAACCGTACTCCGCCTCAAGGAACAGGCGTAAGTGAACTTGAAAGGAGGCAGCCGCTTCAATGTCTGAAGAAAGAGGACTTCGCAAAACCAGGGTTGGCGTTGTGATCAGCGACAAGATGGACAAAACATGCGTCATCCAGATCAAGACCCGTGTCCGCCATCCCCTGTATGGCAAGATTATGAACCGCACTTCTAAGCTGAAGGTTCATGATGAAAATAACGAGTGCGGCGTAGGCGATACCATCCGCGTGATGGAGACCCGCCCGCTGAGCCACGACAAGCGCTGGCGCCTGGTCGAGATTATCGAAAAGGCCAAGTAAGCTGCTGTCATGAAGGAGGAAATACCGAATGATTCAGCCGCAAACGCGACTCAAGGTAGCCGATAATTCCGGCGCCAAGGAAATCATGTGCATCCGTGTGCTGGGCGGTTCTTTCCGGCGTGATGGCTCCATTGGTGATGTCATTGTGGCCAGCGTCAAAACCGCTACCCCCGGTGGACAAGTGAAAAAGGGTGACGTTGTCAAGGCAGTCGTCGTCCGTACCCGTAAGAACCGTCGTCGTTCCGATGGCAGCTACATCCGCTTTGATGATAACGCTGCTGTGATCATCAATGATCAGAACCTGCCCCGCGGAACCCGTATTTTTGGACCTGTTGCCCGTGAACTGCGTGAGAAGGATTTCATGAAGATCGTTTCTCTCGCTCCCGAAGTACTGTAAGGAGGATAAGACGATGAATGTAAAGCAGAATGATACCGTTGTCGTCATCTCCGGCAAGAATAAGGGTGTTGAGGGCAAGGTTATTGCCTGCTTCCCCAAGCAGAACCGTGCTACGGTTCAGGGCGTGAATGTGGCAACCCGCCATCAGAAAGCCCGCAATCAGGCTCAGCCCGGCGGCATCATCCATAAGGAACTGCCGATCGACGCTTCCAACCTGATGGTAAAGTGCCCCAAGTGCGGCAAGGCTACCCGCCTGACCCACAAGGTCACCCATGAGACCAATGATCAGGGCAAGCAGGTTCGTAAGATGATCCGTGTGTGCAAGAAGTGCGGCGCGGAGCTTGATTAAAGGAGGAAAAGCTTGTGGCTACACGTATTAAGGAAAAGTACCTGGCCGAGGCTGTTCCTGCTTTGAAGCAGAAGTTCGGCTACACCAACCCCATGCAGGTCCCGAAGCTGTGCAAGATCGTGATCAATATGGGTCTTGGTGATTGCAAAGATAATGCCAAGGCGATGGAACAGGCTATTGCTGAACTGGCAACGATTGCCGGCCAGAAGCCCATGATCACCAAGGCTAAGAAGTCCATCGCAAACTTCAAGGTTCGTGCTGGACAGAACGTTGGCGCAAAGGTAACTCTGCGCGGCGCGCGTATGGAAGAGTTCTTTGATAAGCTTGTCTCTGTCGCGCTTCCTCGTGTTCGTGACTTCCATGGCGTTTCTGCCAAGGCTTTCGACGGCCGTGGCAACTATGCCCTTGGCATTCAGGAACAGCTCCTCTTCCCTGAAATCGAGTATGATAAGGTCGAAAAGATCCGCGGCATGGAAATGATTTTCGTGACCACCGCCAATACCGATGAAGAGTGCAAGGAACTGCTCGCTGCAATGGGCATGCCCTATGAGAAGGCGTAAAGAAGGAGGAAAATAACAGTGGCAAAGCTGAGCATGAAACTCAAGCAGGCTAGAGAGCCGAAGTACTCCACCCGCGCTTATACCCGTTGCCGTCTGTGCGGTCGTCCGCACTCGGTTCTGCGCAAGTATGGCGTATGCCGTATCTGCTTCAGAGAGCTGGCCTATAAGGGCCAAATCCCCGGTGTCCGCAAGGCCAGCTGGTAAGCGGGGAGAAGAACGGAAGGAGGTTCTATCATGGTTGTGAATGATCCCATTGCCGATATGCTCACCCGCATCCGCAACGCACAGGTCGCAAAGCATGATACGGTAGAGATGCCCTCCAGCAAAGCCAAAAAGGCGATCGCTAAGATCCTGCTGGAAGAAGGCTATATTAAATCGGTTGATAATATTAATGACGGTGTCCAGGGCGTTCTGAAGATCACTCTGAAGTATGTCAATGGCAAACAGACACCTGTTATCGCAGGGCTCAAGCGCATTTCCAAGCCTGGTCTGCGCGTTTATGCCAAGTGCGAAGAACTGCCCAAGGTTCTCGGCGGTCTCGGAATTGCTATCATCAGCACCAGCAAGGGTCTGATGACAGACAAGGAAGCCCGCAAGAACGAACTCGGCGGGGAAGTACTCGCCTACATCTGGTAACCGACACGTCATGGAGGTGTGAAACATGTCTCGTATCGGAAAGCTTCCGATTCAGGTACCCGCGGGCGTGACGGTCACGGTGAATGACGACAACCTGGTTACGGTTAAGGGCCCGAAAGCGACTCTTTGCCAGCAGGTAGACAAACTCATCACCATCAAGCAGGAGGCCAATGTGCTGACGCTTGAGCGCCCCAACGATTCCAAGCAGGCAAAGTCCATGCATGGACTTTACCGTGCACTGCTCCACAACATGGTCGTCGGCGTGACCACCGGTTTCGCCAAGACCCTGGAAATGGTTGGTACTGGCTACAAGGCCAAGGCCAACAACGGTGGAAAGCAGCTCGATATTGCTATCGGCTTCTCTCATCCTGTGATCATCGCTGCTCCCGAAGGAATCTCCTTCGAGACCCCCAATGACACGACCATCGTGATCAAGGGCGCTGACAAGCAGGTTGTCGGATCCATGGCAGCTGATATCCGTGCCATCCGTAAGCCGGAACCCTATCTGGGCAAGGGCATCAAGTATCAGGGTGAGCACATCCGCCGCAAGGAAGGCAAGACCGGTAAGAAGTAAGAGAGGGAGTGACTGCAAATGTTCAAAAAGCGCGACCGTAATGAAGTTCGTGAGATTCGTCATGAGCGTGTCCGCAAAAAGATCAGCGGCACCCCTGAAATGCCGCGTCTGTCTGTATACCGTTCTAACAAGCACATTCAGGCCCAGGTTATCGATGATACAAAGGGCGTAACGCTTGTTGCAGCATCCACCATGGATGAAGCAATCAAGAGCCAGCTGGATGAGGTTGACAAGAAGGGTGCTTCCAAGCTGGTAGGCAAGCTCGTCGCAGAACGTGCGCTTGCTGCTGGCATCAAGTGCGTCGTGTTCGACCGCGGCGGCTACGTCTACACCGGCCGTGTGGCTGAAGTCGCTGCAGGTGCCCGTGAAGCCGGACTCGAATTCTAAGAGAAGGAGGACACACGCAATGCAACGCTACGAAGAAAAGAGCGAATACAAGGATCGCCTTGTTGCCGTTAACCGCGTTTCCAAGACCGTTAAGGGCGGCCGCAACGCCAGGTTCTCCGCACTCGTCGTGATTGGCGATGAGAATGGTCATGTCGGTGCCGGCATGGGCAAGGCGGTTGAAATTCCTGAAGCCATCCGCAAGGCTAATGAAGACGCTAAGAAGGCAATGGTTCAGGTGCCGCTGGCCGGAACCACCATTCCTCATGAAATCACCGGTTACTACAGCACTGCCAAGGTTGTGCTGCTGCCTGCTCCCGAAGGTACAGGCGTGATCGCCGGTGGTGCCTGCCGTGCCGTTCTGGAAATGGCCGGTGTGAAGGACATTCGTACGAAGTCTTTCGGCACCAACAACCCCATCAACATGGTCAAGGCTACCCTGGAAGCCCTCAAGCTTCTGCGCAGCCCTGAACAGGTTGCCGCTATGCGCGGAAAGACCGTTGAAGACATTCTGTGAGAAGGAGGAAATGAACGATGTCACTCAAGATTACCTTGACCAAGTCTCCCATTGCCTCCCTGCCCAAGCACAAGGCCACTGTGGCCGCGCTTGGCCTCAAGAAGGTCGGCCAGACGGTCGTTCGTCCCGATAATGCCGCGATTCGCGGACAGATCTTTGCCGTGAAGCACATGGTAAAGGTTGAAGAAGTCAACGAATAAGGAGGGTAAACCCTATGAAACTGCACGAGCTGCGTCCTGCAGAAGGTTCGACCACCGCTGAGAAGCGGCTGGGCCGTGGCGTGGGTTCCGGACTGGGCAAAACCTCCGGCAAAGGCCACAAAGGTGCAAAGGCCCGCTCCGGTGGTGGCAAGCGCCCCGGATTTGAAGGCGGCCAGATGCCCCTGTATCGTCGCGTCCCGAAGAAGGGATTCACCAATATCTTTGGCACCGACTATGCTTCTGTTAATGTCGAACGTCTGAACGTATTCGAAGATGGGGCCACTGTCGATGCAAAAGCACTGCTTGATGCTGGCATCATCAAGAAGACCCTTGGCGGTGTCAAGATCATGGGCAACGGTGAGCTTCAGAAGAAGCTGAACGTCAAGGCCGCCAAGTTTACTGCCTCTGCAAAGGAAAAGATCGAGGCTCTCGGCGGGAAAGCCGAGGTGATCTGACATGCTGGATTCCCTGAAAAAGATGTGGGCCAACACAGAGATCCGCAAGAAGCTGGTTTATACCTTCCTCATGCTGCTTCTCTATCGCCTTGTCTCCGTGATTCCGGCACCGGGCATTGATCCCGCCAGAGTCGGATCCACCATGGATCTTCCTTTGCTGCAGCTGGTCAACATGATGACCGGTAACAGCTTCTCCAACATGACCATTATGGCCATGGGTATCACGCCCTACATTAACGCATCCATCATTATGCAGCTGCTCTGCATTGCCATTCCGGCACTCGAGCGGCTGAGCCAGGATGAAAGCGGTCAGGGCCGTGAAAAAATCAACCGCATCACCCGCTATGTGACCGTCGCTCTTGCTGCTCTGCAGGCGGTCGGTCTCGTAGCCGGCCTGAACTACATGAAGAGCGGCTGGCTGAATTACCTGCTGGTCGGTATCTCCATGGCTGGCGGCACTGCGTTCGCAATGTGGCTGGGTGAACAGATCACGGACAAGGGTATCGGAAACGGTATCAGCCTGCTGATCTTTGTCGGTATTATCTCCAACCTCTTCAATGGCATCGTCAGCGGTTTTACCAATGCGAGTGCCAACGGCACCACCTCCGGCTGGGTGACCGTGATTGTCGTGATCGCTGTTGCGATTATCATGACCGTCTTTGTCACCTTCGTCGAACTGGGCGAGCGCCGCATTCCTCTGCAGATCGCCAAGCAGACCAAAGGTCGCCGCGTGTATGGTGGACAGAATACCCGCCTGACACTGAAGGTCATCTCTGTTGGCGTGATGCCCCTGATCTTCGCTTATTCTTTCATGGCTTTCCCGTCCACCATCATTCAGCTGGTTGACCCGCAGGCCACGAAGGGCTTCACTCGGTGGTGGCTGACGAACATGAGCAATGGCAGCGTGCTGTACATTATCATCTCAGCCCTTCTGATTATCGCCTTCACCTATTTCTATTCTTCCATCAGCTTTGATCCGAAGAAGCAGGCTGAACAGCTGATCATGCAGGGTGCTACCATCCCTGGTCAGCGCGGCAAGAATATGCGTCAGTATCTCCAGTCGACCGTGAGTCATCTGAATCTGTTCGCAGCTCTGTTCCTTGCCATTCTCTCTGCTGTTCCGACTCTGCTGACCCGTGGCCTGAATGCAAGCGTGCCGTATGCTGCATCTTCCATTCTGATCGCGGTGTCCGTGTCGCTCGAAACCATCCGCACGATTCAGGGCGAGATGAGTGTCCGCGGCATCGACATGGATGTGGAAAAGGGCGGTTTCATGTAAGACGGTTGGTCCGTGCGTGAAAACGCACGGACCCATCATGATGTAAGAGACAGGAAGTGAACTGGAATGAATATCATCTTTCTCGGACCTCCCGGAGCAGGAAAAGGAACCCAGGCTCAGCGCGTATGCGATGAACTGAAGATCCCTCAGATTTCAACTGGTGATATCCTCCGCAGAGCAATCAAAGAGGAAACGCCCGTAGGTCTTAAGGCCAAAGCCTATGTGGAATCCGGTAAACTCGTGCCTGATGAAATCCTGGTGGAAATCATCAAGGACCGTCTGGCACAGGACGACTGCAAACCTGGTTACATTCTGGATGGCTTCCCGCGTACAGTGCCTCAGGCTGAAGCACTCGAGAAAATAGCAAAAATCGATGTAGTCGTCGAGATCGCCGTGGCTGATGAAGCCCTGGTGAAGCGTCTGAGCGGACGTCGTGTCTGCCTGAACTGCGGCGCAACGTATCATGTGTCCACTCTCGGTGGAAAGACCACATGCGACAAGTGCGGCGAAGAACTGATCCAGCGCAAGGATGACAATCCTGAAACGGTGCAGAATCGTCTGAATGTCTATCATTCCCAGACGGCCCCGCTGATCAGCTTCTATCAGGAACGCGGTCTTCTGAAGACTTTTGACGGCATGCAGGACATCGACGTTGTCTATCAGTCGATTATGGATGCACTGAGGAAAGCTGAATGATACTATTAAAAAATTCGGAACAGATTGCCGGCATGCGCAAAGCTGGCGCACTTCTCTACGAGGTGCTTCAGACGCTGAAAGAAGAGGTCAGACCCGGAATGACAACGATGGATCTGAACCTTCGGGCTGACGAACTGATCCGTAAGGGAAATGCAGTTCCGTCCTTTCTCAACTACAATGGATTTCCCGCAAGCCTTTGCACATCTGTCAATGATGTGGTTGTCCACGGCATTCCCAGTGAAACGGATGTCCTGAAGGAAGGCGATATCATTTCGCTTGACTGCGGACTGGTCCTGGAAGGCTGGCAGGCCGACAGTGCGCTGACCGTTCCGGTTGGCAAAGTGTCGAAAGCAGCGGAAAAGCTGATCGCCGTGACCGAACAGTGTTTCTTCGCCGGAGCGTATGAAGCTAGGGTAGGGAACACACTGGGCGATATCGGCGCAGCGGTTCAGCGTCTGGCTGAATCCCAAGGGTATGGTGTTGTGCGGGATCTGACCGGTCATGGCATCGGCAGAGACATGCATGAGGATCCAGCTGTCTACAACTTCGGCATCCCGGGGATGGGCGTTCGCATCCGCAAAGGCATGACGATCGCCGTCGAACCGATGATTGTTGAGGGTGACTGGCACGTGGATTACGGCGATGACGGCTGGTTTGTCAGAACGTGTGACCATAAGCTCTCATCCCATTATGAACATACACTGGCGATTGTAGATGACCAGCCACCGGAACTTCTCACATATCCAGGCTATGTCTGGAAGGAGGAGAACTGATGGAGCGGATTGCATTGGAATCCGGGCGTGTTGTTCAGTCACTTGAAGGACGCGACCGTAAGCGGTACTATATTGTACTGGAGGTTCCGGATGAAGGACATGTCGTGATTGCCGACGGGCTCACGCACAAACTTCATCATCCAAAAAAGAAAAACGTAAAACATGTAAAAGCCAAACCGGTCAAGATGAATCTGGACCAGACGTTTCCCAGCGGACACCTGCTGGACAGCGATCTGAGGACATTCCTGGAAGAAAACGGGTTTGGTCTGGAACGGCCCCTGTGCAAGGAGGACTGAAAACTTGTCAAAGGATGACGTCATCGAAATGGATGGAAAGGTCGTTGAGGCCCTTCCGAACGCCATGTTCCGCGTGGAGTTGCCCAACGGCCACCAGATAATGGCGCATATCTCGGGAAAGATGCGCCAGAACTTCATTCGCATCTATCCCGGTGATAAAGTTACTGTCGAGCTTTCGCCCTATGATCTGACCCGCGGTCGGATCACCTGGCGCAGCAAGAGCTGATCTGAAGAGTCAAAGGAGGAATCCTCATGAAAGTCAGGCCGTCTGTCAAGCCGATCTGCGAAAAGTGCAAGATTATTAAGCGCAAAGGCAAGGTCATGGTGATCTGCGAGAATCCCAAGCATAAGCAGCGCCAGGGCTAATATCGGTAAAAGCAAAAGACTGTTGCATCAAAGCAGCAGTCTTTTTTTGTCCGGAAGAGGGAAATGCGGGTGTGCTTGTGAGAACGATTTTACCGCATATTAGTCATATGAATCATATATAATCTGTAGTACATTTTGACCATTTGTGCTAAACTATATCGTACCCGAGAAATTCAGACGTGGAGATTGCAGGTATGCTGAGACTGTTTCAGGAACACCGGGTTCGGGACGTAGAAGATCTCTCCGGCGTATGGAAATTTGCCCCTCAGGGAAATCCGGAATGGGTACAGACTGTGGTTCCGGGCGTGTGGGAAACGATGCCGGACTACAGAAGGTACCGCGGGGAAGCGGACTATGTGCGTGAGCTTGAGATCCGAAAGCCGGGCAATTATCTGCTTCGTTTCGGCGGCGTCAGTCACACGGCGGATGTATTTCTCGACGAAGTGCATATCGGGCATCACTATAATGCCTTTACCGGGTTTGACTGTGTGCTTGAACAGCTGAAAGCAGGCAGGCATACGCTGCGTGTGCATGTCGACAACCGCTATACGGAAGACTCCTGCCTGCATGTGCCCAACGATTACGAAACCTACGGCGGCATATCACGTCCTGTGGAACTGCATTGTCTGAGCGAAGTGCAAATTGAACGGATGTCCATTCAGACCTTCAGAACGGATGAAGTCTGGAAGGCGGAAGTCACGGTCTTTGTCAGAGCTTTTGAGGAGACCCGCGATGCAGTCCTGCTGGTGCACGCCGGTCCGTGCACGGAGCAGATCCGATTTTCCCTTGGACGCAATGAAGAAAAGGCACTGCCTCTGACCCTGACATCCCGGGAGTTTGCCCCCTGGGCCCCGGAACATCCGGTGCTCTATACGGCTCGGGCGGAGATCCGGCTTGGGGAGCGCACAGTGGATGACCTGCAGGACCGTTTCGGATTCAGGGAAGTAGCGGTTCAGGGCGAGGGCATCCTTCTCAATGGACAGCGTATTCAGATCCGGGGCTTCAACCGGCATGAGGATTACGGCGATTTCGGATGCAGTGTCCCAGTCCAGGCCATGATGCAGGATCTGAGCATGATGAAAACCATGGGGGCCAATGCAGTGCGCACCTGCCATTATCCCAATGACATGCGCTTTCTTGACCTCTGTGATGAGCTGGGCATGATGGTCTGGGAGGAAAACCATGCACGCGCTGTTCCGGCCAGTGTATTTCACAGCCCGCGCTTCATGGAGCAGTGCCGGCAGTGCAACGAAGAGATGGTGCACCAGCATGGCAACCATCCGAGCATCCTCATCTGGGGCCTGCTCAATGAATGTGAGAGCGAGACAGAAGCAGGGCGTGCCATTTATGCCGAGCAGATCGCTCAGCTTCGCGCGCTGGATCCAACGCGGCCCGTTTCATTTGCCTCGTGCAGATGCTACACGGATATCTGTCTGGATCTTGTAGATATTGTGTCGTTCAACATTTATCCGCAGTGGTACCAGATGGAGAGTGTGAAAACCTATATGGATCGTCTCCTCTGCTGGATGGAGGAAAACGGGGCGGCAGGCAAACCGATTCTCATCACGGAGGTCGGTGCCGGTGCCATCGCCGGTTTCCATGATCCGTTTGGGAAAGCCATGTGGAGTGAAGAGCGCCAGGCGGATATTCTTGAGGAACAGCTGACCGTGCTTCAGCATGAGCAGCGACTGTCGGGAACGTTTATCTGGCAGTTTGCCGATGTGCCGGTCGATGAGAGCTGGGCGCACCGGAGACCCAAACAGCAGAACAACAAAGGTGTTGTGGACCGTTACCGCCGCCCCAAGGCAGCTTTTGAAACGGTCCGAAAGATTTACGGGGAAACACCGAATGAAGGCAACAGCAGAGCAGGAACGCTCTGAAAAAAATATATATTGTTGCAAAAATATCGAGGAAAGCGAGGTTAAGCCTTTGGCACTCTGTGCGGGAGGGAAGGGCCTGTACAGGGGGAAGAGCAATCTTCCATGGAATACTGTTTTCCAATCTGAATCCCTAATTGAAGGAGAATGAAGAAAAATGGTTAAAGTCTTGACAAGCCTGCTTAGTCCGATTTTTACCCCGATGGGCGTGAGTGCTGCTGACCTTTCCAGTTACATTGAAATGGTCAAAGGCTATGCATGGGCCATTGTGATTGCGCTGATTCTTCTGGTCGTGGTCCTCGTTCTGGCCCGCCACGCCAAGAAGGGCAAGAAGCATCTGGTCCGCTGGACCGCTGTTCTTTCCTGGGTTGGCATTGTGACGCTTCTTGTGAACATGATGTGCTACGGCCCGCTGTATGCCAATGTTTCCGGTTTCCTGAATGCTTCCAAGGCTGAGCTCACAGAAGAAACTGTGAAAGCCAGCAAAGATGTGATTCAGAAGGTCGGCGAAGAAGGTCTCGTTCTTCTGAAGAATGACGGGCTTCTGCCGCTTTCATCCGACACCAAGGCTCTGAACGTGTTCGGATGGGCTTCCACGAACCCCATCTTCGGCGGTACCGGTTCCGGTTCTTCTGACGGTTCTTCCGCTGTCGGTGTTCTGAAGTCTCTCCAGGATGCCGGATACAAGACCAATGAGGAACTGACCAAGCTGTATAAGGATTACAGGACGGACAGACCCGGCGTTGCCATGGGTGTTCAGGACTGGACGCTTCCGGAACCCACTGTGGACAAGTATACGGACGCAGTGATGACTCAGGCGACCGGATTCTCTGATACGGCTGTTGTGGTGATCTCCCGCTCCGGCGGTGAAGGTGCTGACCTTCCCAACGATATGTATGCGGTGATTCATGGAACCTACAATCCTGCTCAGGCAGTGTCTGTGGCTCCTGAAAAGTTCAACTACTACAATGCTTCCTACACCAACAATGGCGATTATGATGATTTCGAGCAGGGCGAGCACTATCTTGAGCTCTCCGTGACGGAAGAAAAGATGGTCGAGAAGGTCTGCTCCTCCTTTGACAAGGTCATCGTCGTTGTCAACGCGAACAATGCCATGGAACTTGGCTGGGTTGACAGCTATGATCAGATCAAGGCTGTGATTTATGCTCCCGGCGCAGGCAACACCGGCCTTTCCGCTCTGGGCAGCATCATCTCCGGTAAAGTGAATCCTTCCGGCAGAACCGTGGATACCTTCGTCAAGGATCTGACGGCGACCCCCACCTTCAAGAACTTCGGCAACTTTGCCTATACCAATGTGGATGATCTGAAGAAGACCATCGCTGCCAACGACGGTGCCTATGAAGGCAACCTGGCACAGGTGAACTATGTGGAAGGCATCTATGTCGGCTACAAGTTCTACGAGACCGCTGCTGAAGAAGGTCTGATTGATTATGATCAGGCTGTGCAGTATCCGTTCGGTTATGGTCTGAGCTACACGACCTTCACCGAGGAAATGCAGAATTTTGCCTTTGACGGCACCAAGGTCACCTTTGAAGTCAAAGTGACCAATACCGGCAAGGTTGCGGGCAAGGATGTTGTGGAAGTATATTTCACCCCGCCCTATACCAACGGTGGCATTGAAAAGGCTTCTGTCAATCTGGTTGACTTCGGCAAGACCGGCGTGCTTGCTGCCGGCGCTTCCGAAACCCTGTCCTTCTCCATCCCGGTGGAAGACCTGGCCAGCTATGATTCCGACGGCATCAAGGTGGCCGGCGGCGGATACATCCTCGAAGCCGGCGAATACACGGTTTCTGTCCGCTCCGACTCTCATACTGTGAAGGCTTCCGAGTCCTTTACCGTTGACGCTGACATCGACTATTCCAAGGAAGGCCGTTCCACTGATAAGCAGGTTGCGGTCAACCACTTCCAGGATTACTCCCGCGGCAATTTCGTCCAGCTCTCCCGTGCGGATGGCTTCGCCAACTATGAAGAAGCAACGGCTGCTCCGTCGGCTGAACAGCTGACCATGAGCGCTGAAGTCCGTGCAGCAGTTGAAAAGAATGCTGTGGGCATCTATGATCCCACCCTGTATGACAACGCTGATGACGTGATGCCGACGCTCGAAGCCAAGAACGGCCTGAAGCTGGCTGACCTGACCGGCAAGAGCTATGATGATCCGCAGTGGGAAAAGCTGCTCGATCAGCTCTCCTTCAACGACATGGCGACCATGATCAACATCGGCGGCTGGAGAACGGTTGAAGTCGAGTCCGTGGGCAAAGTCGCGACCTCTGACTGCGACGGACCTGCAGGCCTGTCCAACTTCATTACCGGCGCTTACGGTACCGCTTATCCTTCTGAAGTCCTGATGGCCCAGACCTGGAACACGGCTCTGATTGAAGAAATGGGCACCTGCATGGGTCAGGAATACCAGGATGCCAAGAACTTCGGCTGGTATGGACCTGCCATGAACACGCACCGCAATGCCTTTGCAGGCCGCAACTTCGAATACTTCTCTGAAGACGGCGTCCTGGCTGGCAAGATGGCAAGCGCAGAAATCAACGGCGCATGCACCAAGGGCGTCTATCCCTACATCAAGCACTTTGCTCTGAATGATCAGGAAGGCAACCGCTGCTCGTTCCTTCTGACCTTCGCTTCCGAACAGGCGATCCGTGAAATCTACCTCAAGCCGTTCGAGACTGCGGTCAAGAACTATAAGGGCACACCTCTTGCCGTCATGAGCGCCTTCAACTGGATCGGCACGCTGCCCTGCTGCGCCAACCCGAACCTCCTCAATACCGTTCTGCGCGGTGAATGGGGCTTCGTGGGCATGGTCGAGACAGACTATGACGGATCCTATGGCTACATGATCTCTGACCACTGCGTGCGTTCCGGCAACGACCTGATGCTGGGCTTCGCAAGCGCAGCTTCCAACCAGTTCACGGACAACAGTGCCACCGCAACGCTCGCGATGAGACAGTCCAGCAAGAACATCCTCTACACCATCGGCAACAGCGGATACTACACCCTCTCTACCGACAACGGTGGCATGAGCAATATGGACCGCCTGTTCCTGATTGTGGACGTCTGCATCGGCGTGGCTATCCTTGCGCTTCTGGCCATTGTCTTCCTGCGCTACTTCAACAAGAAAAAGAAGGCAAAGAAAGCTGCTTAATGGAAAGGCAGCCTCGTGCCCGAAATGATCGGAAATCCTTCTGCTGAATGACAGATATTCAGCAGGAAGCCCGGCCAAAGGCTGTCACTCCGGTGATGCCCTGGCCGGGCATTTTCATTGAAAAACACTGCTGTGCTGCCAAAAGGGCAGATCTCGTGACCCTGCCTTGTTGCAATCGGATCATTGCATTTGCAAAGGCAACAGGTTACAATACAGATACAAACAACAGAAAGGATGGGTCGATCCATGGGAATGACCACCAATACAAACAGCACTTCTCTTGATGCACTGGGATATGCCAAGGCAGCATGTGAAACGATGATGCGCAAATTTCAGGCTGCAGATCTTCCGCCGAAGGGGCATTTCCATTATCACCAGGGCGTTTTCCTCTCCGGCATGATGGAAACCTGGAAGGAAAGCGGGGACGACCGTTATTTTGAATATGCCAAGGACTGGATTGACAGTGTGTTCAATGCAGACGGCAGCATCAAGGAAGTTTCGTTTGCTGACCTGGACGATATTCAGCCCGGTATTCTGCTGTTTCCGATTCGCGACAAAACCGGAGATGCATACTATGACAAGTGCATCGCGAGCGTTGTAGAGGAAGTTCGTGCCATTCCCCGTACGCCGGAAGGCGGATGGTGGCATAAGACGTATTCCACCAACCAGATGTGGCTGGACGGACTGTATATGGGCGGACCGTTCTGCTCAGAGTATGCCAGCCGCACAGGTGACCGGGAGATGATGGCGGACGTCATTCGCGAAGCGCTCATGATGGAGCAGAACACGAAGGACGAGAAGACTGGTCTTCTGCGCCATGCATGGGACCGTGACCGTATCGAGCCCTGGGCAGACCCGGAGACCGGAAAGGCACCGGAATGCTGGGGACGCGCCATGGGATGGGTGCCCGTCGCTCTGCTCAACGACCTTGATTTCCTTGATGAGGATCTGGAAAACCGGGATGAAGTGATCCGCATGGCCTGCGATCTGCTCAAAAACCTCTGCCGCTTCCAGTCCGAGGACGGAAGATGGTATCAGGTGGTCGATAAAGTCAACGAGCCCGGCAACTGGCTGGAGAATTCCTGCTCAAGCCTGTATGTCGCAGGCCTGTGCAAGGCAATGCGCAAGGGCTATCTGCCGGATGACTATGCCGAGCATGCAATCCGCGGCTATGAGGGCGTGATCCGCTCCCTGACCTGGGAAGGCGAAGACCTGCAGATCGGCAATGTCTGCATCGGAACCGGTGTGGGCGATTATGCTTTCTATATCGCACGTCCTGTGAGTGTCAATGACCTGCATGCGGTGGGTTCTTTCCTGATCATGTGTACGGAAATGTACAGATGGCAGAAAAGCCGCGGCTGAGATGAAGAAAGCCGGGAGGTGAGCGCACATGGCAGGAAACAGAGGCAATTCCATTGAGATTGCGAGATCCTATATGGATTCGCTGTATGTGGAGGGGCGCATCGTCGGCAGTGTTCATCCGACGACGGAATTCACCCTGTTTGGTAAAAGATTCAGGACACCCGTCATGACAGGGGCACTGAGCCATCTGAACCGGATTCATCCGGACGGCGTACCGGAGATGGCCCGCGGAGCGGCTCTGGCCGGCGCATGTGCGCAGATCGGCATGGGCGATGTCGCTGAACTGGAGCGCGCTGTCAGCATGGGCGACGGTGTGATCAAGGTGATCAAACCGTACAAGAATACCGATGCGATTCTTTCGCGCATTGAAGCCGCGGAGAAAGCCGGCGCGCTGGCTGTGGGGATGGACCTCGAACATGCAGTCAACACGGATGACGATAAGGATTCCGTGGTGGTTGACCAGCAGATGGAACTCAAGAGCATTGAGCAGATCCGGGAACTGGTGCAGTTCACGCATCTCCCGTTTATCGTCAAGGGTGCGCTGAGCGTTCAGGATGCGGTCCGCTGCAGGGACCTGGGTGTGGAAGGTCTGATTCTCTCACACCACAACAGCCTTCTGAAATGGGCTGTCCCGCCGGTTGCCCTGCTTTCGGGCATCCGAAAAGCAGTCGGCAGCGATCTGATCCTGATCGTGGACGGCGGAATTGAAGACGGAACAGATGCCTATAAGGCACTCGCGCTTGGCGCTGATGCTGTCTCTGTCGGGCGTCCCCTGATGGGACCGCTCGGTGAGAAAGGCGCAGAAGGCGTGCAGCAGGTCATCGAACAGATGACCGATGGTCTGAAAGCCATGATGGTCCGCACCGGCGTGGCCGATCTGAAGCATATGGACCCGACCGTGATCTGGCAGTCGGTGCAGCTTGTACAGAAGACATGACAGATCCGTGCAGGCAGCAGCCGCTGCATACGGGATAGAGACCAGGGAACCAGAGATACAAGAGAAAGGACAGAGGGGATTATGATTCTCAGGCAGGCAAGACCGGAAGAACTGGATGCGGTGTGTGCACTTTACGAACTGGTCAGCAGGGAAATGGAGGAGCAGGGGCTTCATCAGTGGCACTGGGGAGATTATCCGAACAGAGATCTGATTCGCGAAGATATTGAGAAAGGGGAGCTGTACTGCCTGTATGGTGAACCCGGCATGGTCATGGCTGTGACCGTGTCGACCGGGGCGGACGAAGCCTACAGTGAGATCAACTGGCTGTTTGGCACGCATCCGGGCAGCTTTTATCGCCTGGCTGTGCACAGAACGCTCCAGACGGAAGGGTACGGCACACGTGCGATCGAGGATGTGGAAGAAATCCTGCGCATGAAAGGCTGCGACGCTATGCGCTGCGACACATACTGTGAGAACTCCATCTCCATCAAGCTCTTCGCCAGGCTTGGCATGCGGCAGGCCGGGAAGGCCAAAACCCATAACCGGCTCAAGGAATGCATTTTCTTTGAGAAACGGCTGATTGAGGATTGTCCGCTGCTGCCTTTGCGCATGCATCCCGCCTTCCGCGGCGGCGCGCTGACCCCCTGGGGCGGGGATAAGCTCATGACGGTCTATAACAAGCCCATTGAGGATATCCCGACCGGCGAAAGCCTGGAGTGCAGCTGTGTGAAGGAATTGGAGAGCACGGATGATACCGGTATGACGCTGACCGCGCTGGTTGAGAAATACGGCATGCCCTTTGCCGGGCGGTTTGAGCACGAGCCGTTCCCGCTGCTGCTCAAGCTGATTGACGCAAAGGATAAGCTCTCCGTGCAGGTGCATCCCAATGACGCCTATGCGCATGAGCACGAGCACGGGAAACTTGGCAAAACAGAAGCCTGGCTGATTCTGGATGCACCGGAAGGCAGTCAGCTGGTGTACGGCATCCGGGAAGGGGTTACACTCGATCAGCTGCGCAAAGCCTGCGAAGCGGGAAGCGCAGTGGAGGAACTGATCCGGCGCGTGGATGTCCATCCCGGCGATGTCTGCATGATCCCGTCCGGCTGTGTGCATGCCATTGGCGCAGGCATCATGCTCTATGAAATCCAGCAGTCCTCGGATATCACGTACCGGTTCTATGACTGGGACCGCGTGGACAGCAAGGGCAACCGCCGCGAACTGCATCTGGAGAAGGCACTGGCTGTGACCGACCTGACCATTCAGCGGAACCCGATCCCGGCTCCGGATGAACCGTGCGTGCGGGTGCTGGATGAGACCTATTTCACGCTGGATCTCATGCATGTGACCGACACGGTCAGAGTCCCCGCAATCGGAGAATTCGGCATCCTGACGGCGCTTGACGCAGATCTGACCCTGCTATGGGAAGGCGCAGAGATCCCGATGAAAAAAGGTGAGACCTTCTTTGTCCCGAAGACCGCACCGGCCCTGACGATCAGGGGTGAAGGCCGCGCAGCACTCTCCATGCCACGCTAACCGAATAAAAAACTCCGGCAGTCAGGTGTGGAAACCTGGCTGCCGCTTTTGTGGTCGTTTTTGGTCACTTCAGTCCCCAAAAGAAGAAAAGTTGGTTTGACACTGGTGATTTCATCGTTTATACTTTCATATAAATTCACAGAATGTGCAGGGCTGCTGTACTCTGCACAGGAAAGGCAGATCATCGATGCGCTATTGTCTTGCTGTAGATATCGGTGCCTCTTCCGGAAGGCATATTGTGGGATGGCAGGAAAACGGCCAGCTGCAGACACGGGAAGTCTATCGTTTTCCCAATGGTGTCACAGAACAGGACGGGCACCTGACATGGGACCTGGACGCGCTTGTCGGACATGTCCGCCAGGGTATTGAGGAAGCACGCAAAGCATACGGCTCCATTGAGAGCCTCTCGATTGACACCTGGGGCGTTGATTATGTGCTGATGAAGGGCGATCAGGAAGTCCTTCCGTGCTATGCCTACCGCGACAGCCGGACAGAGGCTGTGATTCCGAAAGTCCACGAGAAAGTCAGTTTCGCCGAGCTTTACCGGCATACCGGCATTCAGTTCCAGCCGTTCAACACCGTATATCAGCTCTGCGCTGATCAGGCGGCCGGCAGGCTGGAAGGCGTCACAGACTTTCTGATGATGCCCTGCTATCTGATGTATAAGCTCTGCGGGGCCAAAGCCCATGAATATACCAATGCGACGACCGGCGGTCTCGTCAGTGCCGTGACAGGCGAATATGACCGGGAAATCATTGATGCACTGGGGCTTCCCGGACATCTCTTCCCGGCGCTCAGCCAGCCCGGAAAAGTGATCGGGGAGTACGAGGGCATGAAGGTTGTGCTCTGTGCCACGCATGACACGGGAAGCGCCGTCGAAGGCATTCCCATGGATGAGGATGCACTGTACATCTCATCCGGAACCTGGTCGCTCCTGGGTGTGAAGATCCCCAAGCCCATCACGGACGATAACAGTGAACAGTCCAACTGGAGCAATGAAGGCGGCGTCGGCTACACGCGCTACCTGAAAAACATCATGGGCATGTGGCTGGTCAACCGTCTGCGCGATGAACTGTGCCCCGGAAAACCGTTCGGTGAGATTGTGGAAGCTGCGCAGAAGAGCACCTTCACCGGCATGGTGGATGCCAACAGCCAGGTCTTCATGGCGCCCAAGAGCATGAAGGAAGCCTTTGATGCCGAGCTGCATGCGGAGCATATGGAGGTGGGCGACTATTTCCGGTGCGCCTACTGCTCCCTGGCTGCATGCTACGGGAAATCCATTGAAGAGCTGGAACACAATACCGGAAAAACTTACCGGAAGCTGTACATTGTGGGTGGCGGCGCAAAGAACGCCTTCCTCAATGAGCTCACGGAAAAGGCAACAGGCAAGCAGGTCGTTGCGCTGCCCATTGAAGCGACAGCGCTTGGCAATCTGAAAATTCAGCTGAAGGCTGCAGAGTAAGAGGAGGTTGTGTCATGTTAGTCAACACAAAAGCAAGGGTCGGTGTATTTGCCATTGCACTGGGTGCTTATCTGCCCCAGTTCCCATCCCTGGTTCCCGAATTTGAGAGCCAGTATGCGGATTTCAAGACGAGGATTCCGGATTCTGTCGAACTGATCGACGGCGGGATTGTGACCACCAAAGAACTGGCCATGGCGGCCGGCGACAAGTTCCGCGCTGCAGACGTGGACCTGGTCATTCTTCAGCTTCTGACGTATGCAACCTCTTATAATATGCTTCCTGCCGTCCGTGACCTGGATGTCCCGGTCGTGCTGGTCAATGTGCAGAAAAAGCGTGCCCCCGAGTATGCCACCACGGATACGCCGACCTGGCTGGGTGAACTCTACGCCTGCGGTGCTGTGGGCGAGATGGTGGCCGACCTTGAGCGTGCCGGCAAGCGCCATGCCGTGATCACCGGCGTCGTTGAGGGCGGAGACCCCGAAGTACAGGCTGAGATTGAGGACTGGTGCCGCGCGGCTCAGGTGCGCCGCCGCTTCCGTGATACGAATATTGCCCAGATTGGCCGTCCGTATCCCGGCATGATGGACCTGTATATCGACGAAACCAACCTGTATCATCGCATGTTCCTCTATACCAAGCAGTTTGACTGGGAAAAGATGTGGGCGATTGCCGACAACATCACCGATGAGGACGCGATCCGTGCCAAGGCCCAGGACATCCTGGACTCCTTCGAGATTGAAGGCGGCGGCACCATCGAAAAGGTATGGGACATGGCCAGGTATGTCGTGGCCTTTGAGCAGTGGGTCAAGGATGAGCAGCTCGCTCTGGTCGCTTCCCACTATGACGGCTATGCTCAGGGCATTGCCGGCAAGCTCGACAGCATGCTGATTCCTGCCTTCTCCATGCTCATCAAGCAGGGAACGGCCTGCGCTGTGGAAGGCGACATCAAGGTGGCCATGGCAATGAGCATCATGAAGACCATCTGCGGAACCGGCCAGCTCTCCGAAATGTATTCCATTGACTTCAATGAGGATATCTGCATTATCGGACACAGCGGCTCGGGCGATGCCGATATCTCCCAGGCACACAAACCGACCATGAAGATCGTTCCCGTCTTCCATGGAAAGACGGGCGGCGGTTATCTGACCCAGTTCTATCCTCCCGTCAATGAACCGATCACCTTCCTGGGCATCACCCAGGACCGGGACGGCCACTTCAAGTTTGTCGTGGCGGAGGGCGTGAACGAGGAAGGTCCGATCTTCATGTTCGGCGACACCAACATGCGCATGCGCTTCACCTGCGGCGCGCGGGATTTCTGCAACCGCTGGAGCGAAGCAGGCCCGACCCACCACATGGCAGCCGGTGTCGGCAGACATATTGACACCATTCTCAAGGTGGCCAAAATCTTCAATATCCCCGTAGACATCATTACCCGCTGAACAACACACCACACACAGAACAGATGAATTTGGAGGAGGATCATTATGGCTGGTATTCTTGATCTCGACATCATGCAGCGCTACATTCGCATGTGCAACGACGGATGGCTTCAGGGCTGGCATGAACGCAACGGCGGCAACCTGACCTATCGTCTGAAGAAGGAAGAAGTCGAACAGATGCGTCCCTTCTTTGACGAGACCCCGCGGCCCTGGGTCAACATGGGCGTGACGGGTGCCAACCTGGCAGGCGAATACTTTATTTCAACCGGCAGCGGCAAATATTTCCGCAATGTGATTCTCGATCCCGCCGACAGTCTGTGTGTAGTGGAGATCAATGACAAGGGTGACAGCTATCGTGTTGTCTGGGGTCTGGTGAACGGCGGACGTCCCACCAGCGAATTCCCGTCCCATTTCATGAACCATTCTGTCCGCGTGGCAGCCACCAACGGCGCAACCCGCGTGATCTATCATGCACATCCGGCCAACGTGATTGCCATGACCTATGTGCTGCCGCTCACGGACCGTGATTTCAGCCGTGCTCTGTGGAAGAGCGCAACCGAATGCCCGGTCGTGTTCCCCGGCGGTGTGGGCGTGGTTCCGTGGATGGTTCCCGGCGGAGCAGATATCGCGCTGGCCACCTGCGAGAAGATGAAGGAATTTGAAGCTGCGGTCTGGGCACAGCATGGGCTGTTTGTTTCCGGTCCTGACTTTGATATCACCTTCGGTCTCATGCATACCATTGAGAAGTCTGCCCAGATCTGGGTGCTTCAGAAGTCCACCGGACTGCCTGAGCTCCAGACCATTACCGATGACGCACTCCGTGCCATCGCCAAGGAGTTCGGCGTGACTCTCCGCGAGGAATTCCTCGACTGAGCGCACGGCCTGAAAGACTGAAGTGAACGACTGCGGGAGAGGAAAGAAAAAACCTCTCCCGCTTTTTTGGAGGAAGGTGGAGCTGTGACGGCCAGGGAAGCTGTAGAGAAGGCCAGGGAATGCCTGGAAAAGGTGACGCCGCTGGAGAGTGACTGCGGGGAACTGTGCGCGGCCAGGTGCTGCCGCTCCCTGGAAGGGGAGGAAACCGGCATGCTGCTCTTTCCAGGGGAGGAAGAACGCTATGAGCACATGGAAGGCTGGAAAGTGCTGTCCGGCTCAGCTGGAAACGTCGTGATCTGTCCGGGCCGGTGCAATCGAAACGAGCGTCCGCTTTCCTGCCGCATTTTTCCGCTGCTGCCGGTTGTGAGAAAGGGAGAAATCCGCGCAGCCATGGATCAGCGTGCATCTGCTGTCTGTCCGCTGGCCGGGTACGGCGTGAAAGGTCTGTCGGAAGCATTCCGGGAAGGGGTGCGTGAGGCAGGGCGGCTGCTGATGGAATCGGAAGAGACCCGGCAGACGCTTGAAGAAATGACCAGGCGGCAGGACGAACTCAAGGCCCTGCGCGCCGCATTCGGTGCGAAGTAAAAAGGCACAAAAAAACAGCCGGCGCAGTGCCGGCTGTTGGCATTTCTGTCAGTCAGGAATCATGGAGAGGGCGCCGTAGAGGATGGAGTCGTCTCCGAGTGCGGCGGCCTTCAGCTGAACCGTGGAGCGGATGCTGGGCATGCAGTACTTGTCGACTTCGGCCTCAATCTTTTCGAGGAAGATCTTGCCGACGGCTTCAATGACGCCGCCGCCGTAGACCACCATATCCGGGGAGAAGGTATTGATCATGTTGCCCGTTGCGATGGCGAGGTAATGGCAGGCGCGGTCCACCGCTTCCATGGTGACGGTGTCGCCGTCTGCGAGTGCCTTTTTCAGGGCACGGCTCTTGAAGACGCCGTTTTCAATCTGGTCGGCCAGCTGGCACTTCCTGCCGCGGGAAGCCTGCTGAAGAATATAGGCAGACATGCCCTTCTTGGCAGAGAAGATCTCAAGACAGCCGCGCTGTCCGCAGTTGCAGACCGGGCCTTCGGGTTCCAGAACCATATGTCCGTATTCCGCTGCTTTGAACCCGGTGCCTGTAAAGAGCTTTCCGTTGAGGATCAACCCGCCGCCCATGCCGGTGCCGACGAAGAAACCGACAACGTTGTCATAGCCCTTGGCTGCGCCGTAGGCATGCTCGCCAAGAATGCCGACATTGACGTCATTTCCGATATAGAAGGGGACGTCAAAACGGGACTGGATGGGTGTGCGGATATCGTAATCACGCCAGGGCAGGTTGGGAGAAAACAGGACAATGCCGGTATCCTGATTGATGACACCGGGGGCGCCGGCGGCAATGGCATGAATCTGGCTTTTTTTCACGCCGGATTCCTTGATCATCTCGTCCACAACGCTGATAATGAGGTTTTCGACGTTGCCGGCATCGTCGCCGCCGGACTTGGTCTTCTTCTTCAGGCGGTAGATGATGTTCTTCTTGCTGTCAAAGATGGCACCGAGGGTTTTTGTGCCGCCGATATCCAGACAGATATTGTAGGATTCTCCCATGAATGCTGCCTCCTTAAGACAATGATTGGGTTCTGTTTTTGAAGATGAAACCATTATAGCAGATTTTGCTGTGTCTGTCACAGTGTCTGAATATTTGCGATTTTTGCTTGCGAAGCACGGGGAAAACGCTATAATGCAAATGGCCTGTGAAACAGGCAGAGAATCGGAGATGAGCGCATGAAACGCAGGGATGTTATCCAGGCAGTGAAGTTCACACTGTTTTCCATATCCGCCGGGCTTGTGCAGGTGGCGAGCTTTGCTCTGTTCCATGATGTGCTGCATTTTTCGCAGTACTGGCTGAGCTACCTTCCGTCGCTTGTTCTCAGTGTGCTGTGGAATTTTACCTTCAACCGGAAGTTTACCTTTCATTCCACGTCCAATGTCGGCAGGGCCATGGCGCTGGTCGCACTCTATTATCTGGTCTTCACGCCGCTGTCGAGCTGGTGGGGACAGCTGCTTTCCAACGCCGGAGTCCATGACTGGCTGGTGGAGGCCATCAACATGCTGATCAACTTCACCACAGAATTTCTGTATCAGAAGTTTGTTGTGTTCCGGGATGCCATGGAAAAAGAAAAGAAAGAATAAAGGATAAAGGATAAAGGAAACGGCTGCTCCGCAAAAACGGGGCAGCCGCTTGTTTGTCTTATTCAACCTTGGTGAATGCATCCTTGCCCAGTCCGCAGGTGGGGCATACCCAATCCTCGGGGACATCTTCCCAGGCCGTGCCGGGTGCGATACCGTTGTCGGGATCGCCTTCTGCAGGATCATACACATAGCCGCACGGGCATTCGTATTTATCCATGTCTGTATTCTCCTTTCCTAAGAATGCACGATACCGGAACACTTCCGATATCCTTAGGCAGATTGTACCATAGGCGATTGCGGAATGTAAAGAGAAAGGGAAAAGTGTGACGCATGAAAAACGCACCCTCGGGAGCGGTGTGCGATCCATAGAAAAAACCAATGCCTCCCTGCCGCGGGGCAGGGAGGACACAAACGCATCATGTCAGCGATGCGGGAAACGGGGGATGTCAGAAGCGGCCGCCCATCCAGGGGCCGCGGGGATGATCGTGCATTCCGAAGGGACCGCCCATGGGAGGCCGTCCCGTGAAAGGACCATGCATCCAGAAGGGATCGCCCATGAAGGGACCGCGCATCCGGGGACCGTACATCCACGGATGCCATCCTCCGAAGAAACCCCACCTGCGGGGAAACAGACAGGCGCGGAAGAGGGAAGAGAGAATGAAGAGAAGAATGATGAATGAAAGCATTTGCTGTACCTCCTTGTGTGGTGTTCATGCTTTCTGTACGAAAAAAGACCCGCACAGAATACTCTGAGCAAGTCTTGCTGTTTCATTTGGAACGGATGCTTTCGCATCGTGCTGTCGATTCCAAATTCACCGTTTCCGGTGATGCGCTACTCCCTTGGCACGGTTACATTATACGGGACAGGGCTGTGCATTGAAAGCGCGAAAGGGATGCTTTGGAACCGCTGAAGCGACAGTTGGGACGATGCGCGCCGTGCAGCACATCGGTCCTTCACGAAAAAGAAAACGACCGGAAGCGTGCTGATGATCAGGTCTCCCATAGGGGAGATCATCTGCGGATTGGAGAGAGCGGGGAAGATTGTGAACAAATTGACAATAATTTGTCAAACCCTTGTCAAACACAGGAAAATGGCGTATACTCCCCATGCGATCAAACCTAGGAGGTATTGAGCAATGGAAATCACGAAAGCTACGACCATGGGCGAAATGCTCAGTTATGACATGGGGATTGCCGGTGTTCTGATGCAGTGCGGCATGCACTGCGTTGGCTGCCCCTCTTCTTATGGTGAGTCTCTGGAGATGGCCTGCATGGTGCATGGACTGGATCCGGACGAAGTTCTTGCCACTATCCAGGAGTACCTTGCAGATAAGGAATCCAGCAAGACCGAGGCATAAGAAAAGCGGCGCAAGCCGCTTTTCTGCTTTCTGCCCCTTTTTTAGGAAAAGTCTGCCAGGGAATGCGGTGCGCATCGTGGCAGGCTTTTTTTCAAGTCGGCGGACAGCCATTCTTATGCAGAGAGGACAAAACTGCTCAATCTGCTGTAATAAGTTGCCGGGGCGGAAGAAAGCGGCAGTGAACTGCGTTATGATAGAGGGTGCATGAAGGAAAGAATCGGAAAAGCACCCGTCCGCTTCAGGAAAAGGCAGGAAGGGACAGCCGCCTGAGCGGAGCAAAGAGTATGAATGAAACAGCACGCGGAGGATGCCGCTGGGGCGGGGCTCCGTGTGTGGGGAAAAGGAGAAGACTGTGCGAAAGAAAGGCATTTGCCGCCTGCTGGCGGCAGGTATCACGGTATTGATCCTCGGCACACTGCTGCCGGGGCAATACAGGGATTTGCCATTCGCTTTGGGCGAAGAAGTCGTGACAGCGCAGGAAGCGCCGGATGCAACGGAGACTCCGGCAGTCACGGAAGCACCTGCGACGCCCAAACCGGTCGTGACGGAGGCACCAGCAACGGCCAAACCGGTCGTGACAGAGGCGCCGGCGACTGAGAAACCGGTCGTGACAGAGGCGCCGGCGACCGAGAAACCGGCCGTGACGGAGGCGCCTGCAACTGAGAAGCCGGTTGTAACGGAGGCACCGGCGACCGAGAAACCGGTGGAGCCGACTCCGTCTCCGACAGCGGCGCAGGAGACAGAGGATCCGACGCCTGGCGCGGACCCGACCGCCACAATCACCCCGTCTCCGACGGAACAGCCGGGAGAAACAGGAGAACCGTCCGCCACAGACTCACCGAAACCAACCGACGATCCGGATGCGACGCCGACACCGCTTCCTTCGGAGGACCCGGACGCAACGGAATCGCCGTCACCGACACCCGGTCCGGATGCAACGCAGACCCCTGCACCGTCAGAGGAACCTGAGGAGGAATTTGTGACGGACGGGGATGTGCTGGTCCGTTATACGGGGACCGGCAAAGTGGTCAGTGTCCCGCGCGGTATCCGGATCATCGGACCGGATGCATTTCTTGGCAATGAAAGCCTGGAAGCCGTGATCCTGCCCGACAGTGTGGAGGAAATCGGGGAAAGGGCATTCGGCAACTGTCCGAAACTGAAGGAAGTCATTCTTTCCACCGACAGCCTGCTGAAGAAAATCGGGAGCCGGGCCTTCCTGAACTGTGTCAAAATCAGCCGGGCGTTTGCGGAGAACATTGAACAGGTTGCAGCAGATGCCTTTGAGGGGGTACCGGAAGAAACGCCTGTGCCGGTGCCGACGGTTCCTGTCACCCCGGAGCCGCAGCCGACAGAGGACCCCTGGGAGGAACCGGACGATCCCGAAGATCCGTATGAAGACATTGAATGGGAACCGCTTCCCGTACCGGGCGGCGG
>R21__coassemble_471_pt1 | contig 33164 bp, 26 predicted proteins | sample R21__metabat2_high_PE_034 | metagenome-assembled genome bin R21 | reverse complement strand
GATGCTGCGGGCATGCACGTTCACATTTACGGCAGGCAATGCAGCGGGAGGCATCCGCCTGTTTCTCGACAATCTTCGCATACCCGGCCTTAAAGCTGCCGCCTTCACGAAGGAGGGACTGATCATATCCCCTGAAAATATCCGGAATCGTAATCCCCTTCGGGCACGGCTGGCAGTATGCGCAGCCTGTGCACTTCGTCTTCATGCGGCTGAGGTATGTCTGCTTGATGTCCTTGTACAGCTGTTTTTCTTCATCCGACACCGCATCACGGGAAGCTCTGTCGAAAATAGCCAGATTATCCTCAACCTGCGCCATATCACTCATGCCGGAAAGGATTGTGATCACTTCAGGCATCGTATAGAGAAAGCGGAAGGCCCATTCCACCGGCGTGCGCTTTTCCGGATAAGCGGCATATTTTTCACGCACATCGGCCGGCGGCTGTGCAAGGAGACCGCCTCTGAGCGGTTCCATGATCACAACGCCGATGCCCAAGCGTCCGGCTTCCTGAATTCCCTTGACACACGCCTGATTTTCATCATCAAGGATGTTCATCTGCACCTGGCACATTTTCCAGTCATAATCATGGAGAATCTCATCAAAGACAGGATAGTCATCATGGAAAGAGAAGGAAGGATAACGGATTTTGCCCTCACGGAGAGCCTGGTCAAAGAACTCCTGATATCCAAGTTCTTTCATCTGATGATATCTGTCTTTGCCCAGTGCATGCAGAAGATAGAAATCCACATGGTCTGTCTGCAGCTTTTCGAGCTGCTCATCCAGAATGCGCATCATGTCCTCATGCGTCTTCACCTGCCAGCAGGGAAGCTTTGTCGCCAGAATCACTTTTTCACGGTAACCGTCCTGCAGTGCCTTTCCAACAACACGTTCGCTTTCTCCACCATGATACGGATACGCTGTATCAATATAACGGACACCGCGGTCAATCCCTTTTCGAATCATGGAAATGGCCAGTTCCTCATTGATCGCACCATTCTCAAGTGTCGGCAGACGCATGCATCCGAATCCCAATGCGGATGACTCTCTGTCAATCGTCGGAAAAACTGTCTTCAGCATCCTGAGTACCCCCTTGATTTTCATCTGGAAAGTCGCTTTCGGTAAAACCGAATCAGATTATAGAAAAGCAGTAAATAAAAATCAATATGTGAGAAACAACTACCAAATACTTATTTTTTACTCTTTGCTGCACGAACTCCATCTGGATAGGATTCACATGTTCACCAAAGGAAACCCGGAGTGTCACACAGGCCTTTGACGGGAGAAGGCACTGGTCAAACCGTGTTGTTTGGTGTATACTCGAATTTGTCGGAATTTATCATCCGGTCCCTGCTTCATGCATCAGGGGGCCGCCGCTTCGGAGGATTGCATGCCCGAAAAGAAAGCAACCACACAAAGTCTTCCACTGATTCCGCTCCGTGGAATGATGCTGTTTCCTCAAATGACCATTACATTGGATATTGCGCGCACCCGTTCCCTCGCCTCACTCGACAAGGCCATGCACGGCGATCAGCGCGCAGTATTTGTTGCCCAGAAAGATCCGGACTGTGATAGTCCGGTGCTCAGAGATCTGTACACAGTCGGCACCATTGCCGTCATCAAGCACGTCATGACCCTGCCGGGCGAGATGCTGCGCATCATGGTTGAAGGCATATCCAGAGCCAAAATCGTGAGGCTGAAAGATGACGATGCCGCCATTCTTGCTGACCTGCGTCCTGTTTCTTCCCGCACGCAGGAATCGCTCGAGATGAGCGCGCTACTCAGGGCCTGTCAGGATACCCTCAAAGAGATCGGCAATCTCACCCATCGTTTATCCGGCGATGTTCTGGATTCCATTCTGTCCATTCAGGACCCCGGCCGCTTTGCTGACATCTGTGCCTCCAATATTTTCCCGAACCTTGATGACCGAATGGATATCCTCTTGGCCTGCCCGGTCTATGAACGCCTGGAGAAACTTCTCGAAAAGCTGATGAAGACGCTTGAGCTCGAGAAGCTTGAGATGGAGCTCACCTCCAAAATACACGCTGCCATGGAAAAAAGTCAGCGGGAATACTATCTGCGTGAACAGATCAAGGCAGCACAGTCTGAACTGGGCGATACTGATCTCACCGATGCAGATGAGCTTCGACGTCGTCTGAAAGAAACGCCGCTCAATGATGAAGCACGCGAAAAATGCGAAAAAGAGATCGAACGGCTCTCCCGGATGACACCCGGAACCCCTGAGATCACGACAAGCCTGACCTATATTGAGTGGATTCTGGACATGCCCTGGGGAAAATGTACAGAGGATAATCTGGACATCACCCGTGCCCGCTCCGTGCTCGACGATGATCACTACGGTCTGGAAAAAGTCAAGGAGCGCATTATTGAATATCTGGCGGTCCTGCAGGTGAAAAAGGATATGAAAGGTCCTATTCTCTGCTTTGTCGGCCCTCCCGGTGTCGGCAAGACCAGCATTGTGCGCGCCATCGCCAAGGCGGTCGGACGCAAATTTGTTCAGATGTCCCTGGGCGGCATCCGTGATGAAGCCGAAATCCGCGGTCACAGAAGAACCTATGTCGGTTCGATCCCAGGACGCATCATCTCCGGTATCAAGCAGGCCGGCGTGATCAATCCGGTCTTCCTGTTCGATGAGATTGACAAGATGGCATCCGATACCCGGGGAGATCCTGCATCGGCTATGCTCGAAGTCCTTGACAGCGAACAGAACATGGCTTTCCGCGATCACTACATGGAAATCCCGTTCGACCTGAGCAAGGTCATGTTCATTACCACGGCCAATTCTGCAGACACCATTCCCGGTCCGCTCTATGACCGCATGGAAATCATTGAGGTCCCGTCCTATACCGAGGAAGAAAAGCTGCATATCGCCTGCAAGCACCTGCTGCCCAAGCAGGCGAAGGCACACGGCATTGAACCCGAATCCATCCAGATGACCGAGGATGTCATGCGCTATCTGATCGAGGGGTATACGCGTGAAGCCGGTGTCCGCTCCCTTGAGCGCGTCATCGCCAAGGTCGTAAGAAAGAGCGTGGTGGACATGCTCGATACCGGCACGCATTCTGTCAGCGTGACGCCGGATGTGCTTCACAACTATCTGGGTGCTGTCCGCTTTACCCGGGAAATGCCGGAAAAGGAGCCCCGTGTGGGCATTGTCACCGGTCTTGCCTATACATCGGTGGGCGGTGAAACCCTGGAAGTCGAGTGCACCGTCATGCCCGGCAAGGGTGTCCTGAAACTGACCGGCATGCTGGGCGATGTCATGAAGGAATCGGCGGAAGCCGCCTTCAGCTGGGTTCGTGCCCACTCCGAAGACCTTGGGCTTGAGAAGCATTTCTACAATGAATGTGATGTGCATATCCATGTGCCCGAAGGCGCCGTCCAGAAAGACGGTCCGTCTGCCGGCGTAACCCTGACCACCGCCCTGACCTCTGCTTTCACCGGCATTCCCGTGCGTCAGGATGTCGCCATGACCGGCGAAATCACCCTCCGCGGCCGTGTTCTGCCCATCGGCGGGCTGAAAGAAAAAACAATGGCGGCCTACCGTGCCGGCACACGTGTCCTTGTGATTCCCAAGGAAAACGTCAAGGACCTGGAAGAAATTCCTTCCCATGTGCTCAGTCAGTTCCGCATCGTTGCGGCCGAACAGATTGAAGAAGTTCTTCAGGAGGCTCTGGTCCGTCTCCCCGAGCATCTCAAGGTGAAACAATAAGGAGATACCATGGAAATCAAACGCGCCGATTTTGTCACTTCCCTGCCTGCCTATCGCGATTTTCCGGGGCGTGGTCTTCCGCAGATCGCGATTGTCGGAAAGAGCAATGTTGGAAAAAGCAGCCTGATCAATCGCCTCACCCGCCGCAATAAGCTGGCAAGAACCAGTGCCACCCCGGGAAAGACGCGGCTGATCAATGTCTTTCTGATCAACGAGCAGTTTCATCTCATCGACCTGCCCGGCTATGGATTTGCCAAGGTCGACAAGCAGGAAAAAGCCCGCTGGGGAAAAATGATGCAGGACTATTTTGAGGCTTCCGATGAGCTTCTTCATGTCTTCTGCCTCGTGGACATCCGGCATGACCCCACTGCTGACGATATCCAGATGAACACCTTCCTTCGCCAGATGGGGATCCCATTCACTGTCATTGCGACCAAGTGTGATAAGATCAGCCGCGGTGCACGTCAGAAGCAGCTCGCCCCAATCTGCAGAGCCCTGCTCGTGCAGCCCTGGCAGATCATCTGTTTCTCCAGCGAAGACGGTACAGGCCGTGATCAGCTTCTGGAAGAAATCGATAAAGTACTCACACCCGAAGAAGAGCCAGAAGACATCCAGGATGCATCGGACCTGTCCGATGAACCTGAGACCGTGCAGTGATTCCTGTACGGAAGCCGATCTTCACTTGCTCATTCCCACAGAGAAAGCCTTCCGCATCACTTCAGATGCCGGAAGGCCTTTTCTTTATGCTTTTTTCGAAGAAGGATCATCCTTCTTTTCGTCTTTCACAGTGCTGAGTCTGTCCAGTGTCTCCATCAGATAATCCACGGTTTTCTCTGCACCTGCCCCGATATGGCACCAGGTTTCACGCCTTGCCTGATCGCGGGCCTCCTGGTACGCGGGATTTTCGATGCATTGGTCGATGATCTCTTTCAGTTCAGGAAGTGACTGTTCTGAGATATGCATGCCCAGTTTGGGCAGGATTTCGAAGGTCCAGAGCTCTTCATTGAGCCACCATGCATCATACGGTCCCTTGTCAAAGGAGGTATCTGCATACAGAACCGGTTTGTCAAACACGAGCGTAAAGTCGAAAATCACACCCGAGAAATCAGAAATCAGGATATCTGAGCGCGACAGCACGTCAAAATTGTCATTATCCCTGTTCCACTCAAGCTGATCGCTGTCCGGATAAGCCGCCTTCAGCGTATCCAGCATCTCTTTTTCAGAGGTATAGGACTGCGGATGCGGGCGGATAATGATATGGTATCCTGTTTTGAGCAGTGCATCCAGTATGGCCGTTCCATACCGTTTCAGAATGCCGCTGTCTCCCCAGGACGGAGCGAGAAGAACGGTCCGCGTGCTTCCCTGTTGCTTGGCCGGGGCGGCGTCCAGTCTCTTTTTCATTTCATCCATATAGGGAATGCCAACCAGCTTCAGTTCCTTCTCCGGCAGTCCCCGCAGCTTTTCAAGCTTTCGAACCTGCTCCACCTGATACTCACCCGAGAGCAGAATGGCGTCATAGTAGTCAATGCCAAACATGCGGTAGAGTGTAATATCATTGGGAGCGTGAGGAATGTGAACATACCATGACACATCCCTGGATCTCTTCCACTGATACACATCCAGGCTGGGTGTTGTGGAAAGCATGACCCTGGCGCGCAGGAAATTCAGTCTGGCAAACGCACTGTTGCCTTCCCCGATGTATTCCGCATGAATATGCTGATAGTTGCGCTGGAAAACCGGATCATCCTGTGATTCAGACAGATACAGTGTCGGCTGCCCTCTTTTTTCCAGTTCGTCGCAGATCGGTGCAAAGGTCGTCCAGTACCGCTTATGGTCCGAAAAGATGACCAGCGGCGTTGCCTGTGCATGTTCCGCCTTCCTGTCCCTTCGGATCAGCGATCCGATCTTCAGTTTGAGATTTCTGAGCAGATATACCAGTGAACCCAGTACAGCAATCAGAATCGTAAACAGCATGCTCCCCGTACCGGGATCGATATAAAAACGCATTCCCTTTTCCCTCCAGATTCAGCCGAGACACTGCAGGATGACCTGCACTCAGCCAGGTGAACCTTGCTTATTCATCATCTCAGTACTCGCCCGCGTCAATCCATGCCTCCGGACGCAGCGCTTCATGATCGACCCGGTACCATTTGGAGCGGATAAACCGAATCCCATTATTGACGCCGGTTCCCCACTCAAAGGAAGCCGTCACCATCTGATCTTCTTTTTTATCCTCGCGGCCGTTGATGACGCGCCCGGTAAACGGATTCACCGGCTCTTCAAACAGCCCGTCCGTGGCCAGGGTCGGTACATCGGCATTTGTCATGAATGTATCGTCTGAATCCAGCGCACCGTGCTCTTCAAAATCCTTAACCAGCAGCAGGGCATTGAATCTGAGCAGATCCTCACCGTCCGCCGTGATGGCATCTTTCCGCAGCTCCAGATTAGCTCCATGGTCAGACACAAAGATGATCCTCGTATTATCATAGACACCGTCTGCCTTCAGCTGATCCAGCCAGTCGGCAATCTTGATCATAGCAACCATGTTTGCATGATAATGCGCCATCTGATCATCATTGGTCACTTCAAGCGGAACCGCTACATCGGTGAAGCGTGATGTATGCGCCGCATCATATTCCACATTGTCCACAAAATACTGAGGCTCATAGGACGGTGTCTGCAGCAGCTGCGGCCGATGCGGGATTTCATTGTTCATCACCAGCAGCGTATTGGTCTCATCATCCAGAATCTCTGTCATCTCACTAAGGTTGCACAGCACATTGTAGTTTTCATTGAAATCAGCATCCGACCCGGTGGATCTGGACATGCCGTCCCTCACCTGCAGTGTCATGGTGACATTGGTTTCATTGTAGTAACCCACGTTGTACAGCGTGCCATAAAGCGCCCACGGTGCCGTTTCGCAGAGTGCATACGAGAAAAAGTTGCGCATCCTCAGCTTTTGTTTCCCTTCTGCTGAGCCGCTGGAGCCAAACTCCCCGACCGCACGGTAGGCTCTGGTATGCTCGAGGTCATCATAGATTGAGAGATCCGGATAGAATGCGTAGGATCCGGCGTAGGGTGGATCAATCACAGTGACATCATACCCGGCACGGCTGTAGAGCGTCGGGAGGACCAGCAGGGCTTCATTGTGCTTTTCCGGGATTGCCTTGTCAGTCCGTTCATTCATCTTCCAGGGCGTGTATTCATAACCGCCGAAAAGTCCCGGTGTGCCGAAATTTGTAAAGCCGCCGTGCGCAATGGTATTGGGATACCAGGTAAATCCATCAAAACTGTCTGCGAGTTCCGGTTTTTCTTCAAATATGGAAGGCAGATAGGTGCTCACCGCTCTGTCCAGCATGAAGACGACGACATTCTTGCCTTTTTTGCTCAGGTTGAAATGGACTCTGTCTTCCGCTCCGCTCTTCAGCGCTGTCATACCTGTCCGAATCTCGGGCATGGCCTGCACTCCGTTGATCACCGTCATTGCGGACACTGCAATGACGGCGGTCAGAAGAACGCCCCGGGTAAGCTGTTCCCAGCGAATGTGCACAAGCAGAAAAACAGCTGCCACCACGAGAAGAACGGCGAGATTGATGAGCTTTTCTTTTCCGGTGAACGCAGGGATCGTTTCAAACTTGAGTGTTGAGGAGAGGATGCCGAAATCCCTGTGAAACGCCATATAATTGACCGTCATCACGCCGGCAAGAATCCAGATGATCACTTCCATTCCTTTCTTCATCCGATCCTTGCCCAGCATATAGAAAATGCCAAACCATACGACAAATGTGCCGGTTGAAAGCAGAAGACTGTTGACAATGTACCAGAACGGGTGCAGCACAGCCCCGGCATCCAGAAATTCAGAGGGGGATGAACTGATCACAGCAGAAGGAATCAGCGCACCGGTCAGCAGAGCCAGAAATGCCGCTGCCAGGAAAAAGTATCCCGGGCTGGGCTTTCTGTTCAGGAAAGCGGGCCGTGTCCAGACATGCTTTTTTCCGCGTCCCGCGAAAAGACGCACAATCAGGTTCTTGACCAGAGAAAACAGATTGTTCAGTGTCCAGTACATGGTCAGCCCAGCCGGCGAGGAATACAGGAAAAACAGGAAAACAAGCGCCATGACATAGAGCTGAAGCTTGCTTTTCAGAGGTGCTCCATGCATGTAGATCTCACTGGAGATCAGATTGATCATCGTCATGAGAATAGGCAGGACATTGATGGCCACGCCCGCAATTACCAGCAGCCCGTCCGGAGCAGACAGATCCTGAATCGGACCGAAGGATGCATTCTTCAGAAGATTCAATCCGGACAGGAACTGATAGGCTGCGATGAAAAACGGTATTTCCAGTACCAGGGGCAGCGCGCCTTTCAGTGCATGGGTCTGACTGTAATGATTCTGCCGATAATACGTCTGAAGCGTCATGAAGCGCTGATCGCCGTGGAACGTCCGGCGGATATGCTCAACGCCCGGCGCCAGTCTGGCTTCGGCTTCCCGTTCTTCGTCCTGAATCGCGTCTGCGCGCCGGTAAAGCGGCAGCACCAGAAGATTCATGCACAGGCTCAGAGCCACAATGGAAATCCCGGGGCTTCCAAATCGATTGATCAGTGCAAAAATCAGTTCAAAGAGCATTTTCAGGGGCCCAATGATGAGATTGAAGAGCATTGTCAAAAAGGACATGTTGCGCTGTCTCCTTCACATAGAAAACAGCCGGATCTGTCGCAGTACACACCGGCTGCAATTCAGTGTGAAGTATAGCATACGGTTTCCATGAAAAGCAAGAAAACTCCTTTTGTTCGGGCCCTCACCTCCAGGGTCTGACATCGCCGGAGGATATGCTCTCTCCTGTCGTCATCGCAGCATATCTGCAGTATCCGTACTATTTTTTTCCATTTCTTCCATTTTCCTGCGAGTTTTTCCCTGATTGCCGGTTGATTCATGATGTCGCTTATGTTATAATTTTGACAATGAAAATCAATGTCCCCTTCTAAAAGCAGTGTCTATGACAGCTTCTTCTTTCAGTTTTCGAATGTCTTTTGGCACATTCATCAGGCATTCCGGCTGATCACAGATCCACCTGAGAAGAAAGCAAGGTTCCATAATCCTTTTCTCTCTCGTCTTTGGATCCCATTTCTCTCCGGTATCTGCCCGTGGGACAAATCGCTTTTCTTTCCATTCTGCTGTTTTTCATCCTGCCGGGTTTCTGCCCGGCGCCTGGAAACACCTGAAGAAAAACTGAGGGGGTATCATCTTGGGCGAAACAGTCATTTCGAAGCAGCAGAAAAAGCAGAAGAAAACGTTCCTGCAGCGGATGCAGGGAAACTGGGATCTTCTGTTTTTCTGTCTGCCCGGCATTATCCTGACGATTGTCTACCACTATATCCCGATCTATGGCATTCAGATTGCTTTCCGCAATTACAAAGCCAAAAGAGGCATCTGGGGCAGTCAGTGGGTCGGACTCAAGAACTTTCAGCGTTTCTTCACATCCGCATTTGCTTTTACGACCATCCGGAATACCCTGGTGCTCAGTCTTTATTCGCTCGTAGCATCGTTCCCGGTCGCCGTTATTCTTGCTCTGATGCTCAACTCACTGCGGCACAAGCGTTACCGCAAAGTGATTCAGGCTGTCACCTATGCACCGCATTTCATCTCTGTCGTTGTTATGTGCGGTATGCTGATTCTGTTCCTGTCCCCGCGCGTCGGTGTCGTCAACATGGTCATCAAGGCCCTGGGCGGCGAGACCATCAACTTCATGGGCAAGAGTTATATGTGGCGTCACATTTATGTGTGGAGCGGCATCTGGCAGTCCATGGGCTGGAGCAGTGTCATCTATTTCGCAGCCCTCGCCGGCGTCAGCCCTGAGCATCATGAAGCAGCCATCGTGGACGGCGCAACCAAGTTCCAGCGAGTGATTCACATTGATCTCCCCTATCTTGCACCGACCATGACCATGCTTCTGATCCTGAACTGCGGCAGTATCCTTTCCATCGGTTTTGAAAAGGCCTACGCCCTCCAGAACGATCTGAATATCGGCGTTTCTGAAATTATTTCCACCTATGTTTATAAAGTCGGTATTATTAACCGCGATGTTTCTTTCTCCACTGCAATTGACCTGTTCAATTCTGTTGTCAATTCCATTCTGCTGATCACCGTCAATGCCATTACCGGCAAGATGTCCGGCAACAGTCTGTGGTAAGAAAGGAGGAAGAAGAATGCAGACAGCTCATCATCACATGAAACGATCCCGCGAAGATGTGATCTATGACGTCATTATATTCTTTATACTGACGCTGATCTTTCTCATCGTCGCATACCCGCTTTACTTTGTTGTCATTTCTTCCTTCTCCGACCCTGTTGCCGTCGCCGGAGGCAAGGTCATCTTCTACCCGATCGGCTTTACGCTGGACGGCTACAAGGAAGTATTCAAGACCCAGGCTGTTATGCGCGGCTTTCTGAATTCACTCATCTATACCGCCGTTGGCGTCTGTGTCAACCTTGCAGTCACTATCCCCACTTCCTATGAGCTGAGCCGCAAGGATTTCCCCCTGAACCGTCCCATCACGCTGTTCTACATCGTGACCATGTTCGTCGGCGGCGGCATGATGCCGACCTACCTCGTTGTGCGCGACACCGGCCTGCTCAACACCATGTGGGCATTGATTCTTCCTGGTGCACTGGGTGTGTATAACATGATTGTTGCACGCACCTTCTTCACAACGAATATCCCCTCGGAGCTGATGGAAGCCGCAAAACTGGACGGCTGCGGAAACACCCGTTTCTTCGCCTATATTGTCCTTCCGCTCTCCGGTGCCATCATGGCCATTCTCTTCCTGTATTATGGCGTCGGTCACTGGAACAGCTACTTCAGCGCTCTGATTTACATCACTGACCGCGACAAGTTCCCGCTTCAGCTCGAGCTGCGCAATATCCTTCTTCAGAACTCCGTCAACATGACCAAAACCGTGATGACCGAAGAAGAGCTCGCAGAAAAAGAACGTCTGGAAGCACTCAAGGAAATGATGAAGTATTCCCTGATCATCATCTCTTCCATCCCCGTTCTTATCATCTATCCTTTCGTGCAGAAGCACTTTGTCAAAGGCGTCATGATCGGCTCCGTCAAGGGCTGAGCGCCACACATTCCATCGCATGTTAACGCTCTGAGGAGCGTGACATAAAATAAAAAAGGAGGCACCCCTATGAAAAAACTGGCTCTTGTGATGGCAGTTCTGATGATCTTCACCTGCACCTCTGCGCTGGCTGATTTCCATGAGACCAACCTGCCCATCACCGACGAAAAGTACGAGTTCTCCATGATGATCGACGACAGCGGCTATCCTGAAGACAAGATCATCTACAACATGCTGGAAGAACAGACCAACGTTCATGTCAACCTGAACCTGGCTCCGTACGCCCTGCAGGTTGAAAAGCTCGGCATCGCTCTGAACACCGGCGACTATGCCGATGTCATCGCGGGCTGGCTGCTCGGCACGAAAGACATCATCGATCTGGGCATGGGCGACCAGACCTTCCTGCCTCTGGAAGACCTGATTGCAAAGTATGCTCCCAACATCGAAGAAGTGCTGAACATCCCCGGCGTCCGTGAATCCATGACGCTGCCGGACGGCCACATCTACTGCATCCCCTACGTTGTCGGCGAGCCTGAAGCCACCTTCAAGCCCTACATCAACCAGGTCTGGCTGGAGAGAGTCGGCATGGAAATGCCCACCACGCCTGAAGAGCTCAAAGCTGTTCTGATTGCTTTCCGTGATCAGGATGCCAACGGCAACGGCGATCCCAGCGATGAAATCCCCTTCTCCGGCGACCCGAACAACCTGAGCCTCGGCATGCTGGCCGGCTGGTGGGGCGTTGACGCCAACAGCGGCAACAGCGACTATCCGTATTTCGCACTTGTTGACGGCAAGATCCAGTTCAACGCCAACAAGCCCGAATACAAGCAGTTCATCGAATTCTTCGCTGATCTGTACAAAGAAAAGCTCATCGACCCTGAAATCTTCACTCAGGACCTCGAAACCTGGAAGGCAAAGGGCAAGCAGGATCTGTACGGCGTGTCCATCGCCTACGGCCCTGGCGACTATTTCGAGAACTTCAACAAGGGCACCGAAGAGTATGCCAAGTACGGCGAGAACGCTTTCACCTATCTGCCGGTGCTTAAGGGCTGCGAGAATCCCATCTATCACCGCAACTCCTACGGCGTAACGCTGTTCCGTACCCAGGCTGTCATCACGGATAAGTGCGACGAAGAAAAGGCCGCCATCATCATCCGCTGGTTCGACAACCTCTACACCAACGACAACAGCCGTCAGTCCGTTTCCGGCCCGTTCGGCATCAAGATCGAAAAGCTCGGCGAACACCTGTATCGCGAACTCGACACCTCCAACTTCACCGACGAGCGCAATGAAAAGTATGGCTGGGCCAACATCTTCACCCAGTCCCTGTGCCGTTACTATCATGACGACGGCGTTCTCGGCGCCGGCAAGACCGAAGTTGAAAAGTCCTTCAACGATATCGGCGACGAACTCTATGGACCGTATCTGAACGAACACTTCCCCGCTGTCTGGTCCACCAATGAAGAAGACGGCAACCGTGCTTCCATCCTGGCCACTGACATCAACACCTATGTCAAGAGCAAGATGGCACAGTGGATCTCCGGCGAAGCCAATGTCGACGAAGAATGGGATGCTTACCTCGCACAGCTCGACGCCTATGGCCTCGAAGAGCTGACCGAAATCCATCGTCGCGCACTGGGCGAAGCTCAGTAATCTTCAGTAACCCATGGACCCTGCCCGAAAGGGCAGGGTTTTCTTCTTGTGTTTCCGGAAAAAGTACTGTACTATACCATCAGCACAAGAGTATGGGAGGCATTTTCATGTCGGACAACATCATTCAGGGAATGCACGGCTGCAGTCAGGAAGAGGATTATGTCGTTCCTCAGGACCCGCTGATTCAGGAAAGGCTCTCCTGGTTTCAGGATCAGAAACTGGCACTCATGATGCATTTTGGCATTTACACGCTGCCCGGAATCTGCGAATCCTGGCCGCTTTCTGAAGAAGATGCTGAATGGAGCCGCAATGAAATCGACTGGGAAAAGGACCCTGAGATTTTCCGCAGGCAGTATGTGGATTTAAATAAAAGCTTTAATCCTGTCCGTGTCCGTCCTGAAGTCTGGGCCGATATTGCCGCGCGCAACGGCTTTAAATACCTCATCTTTACCACGAAGCATCACGATGGATTCTGTCTTTTCGACACAGCCTATACGGACTATAAGACCACATCCCCTGACTGCCCTTTCCATACACACCGTCATGCCAATCTTGTAAAAGATGTGTTTGATGCGTTCCGCGAAAAAGGGCTTGGCATCGCAGCCTATTTCTCCAAGCCGGACTGGCACTGCCCCTGGTACTGGGCAGAGGGGATGGATAAGCCGGTCGGTGCCTGGCGCAATCCGACTTATGTCCCGAAAGAGCATCCGGAGCTCTGGGAAAAGTTCGTCACCTTTACCCACAATCAGATCATGGAGCTGGTGCGCGATTATGGACGCATCGACATTCTGTGGCTTGATGGCGGTCAGGTCCGGCCAGATAACGGTCAGGATATCCGCCTGAGTGAAGTCGTTGCGAAAGCCCGCCAGATCCAGCCCTGGCTGCTCACAGCGGACCGGACCGTCGGCGGAGAAAACGAGAACTATATTACGCCCGAACAGAGTGTCCCCACCTCCCCCATTCATGTGCCGTGGGAAAGCTGCGTCACGGTAGGCACGGCATTCTCTTATCGCTATAACGAAAAGTACAAGACACCGCGTCAGCTGGTCCATCTGCTGATTGATGTCGTGTGCCGCGGCGGCAATCTTGCCCTGAACATCGCCCCGCAGCCTGACGGCAATCTTCCGGCTCCGGCTGTTGAAGCGGTCGATCGTCTGGGCGACTGGCTGCGCGATAACGGCGAGGCAATCTATGGCACCCGAATGGCTGAGCCCAATGAGCTCGGAGCAACAGCCTTTACAAAGAAAGGCTCGGTGCATTATGCACTCTATCGGCTTCCTGAAGGCGAAACGCTCAGAGCTGAACTGATGATTCCCTGGCCGCATCCTGCTGAACACCTCACCCTGCTTGGTCTGGAAGCTCCGCTGCATTTCTCCAGAACCGATGACGGCTATCTGGTGAAAGTTCCAGAAATCCTGCGCGGAACATCCCCTCTGGCTCTCGCCATCCGGATGGAATAAAACGTATCTTCGTCTGCCTTACAGAACGCCCCATGTTGCACTGCATGGGGCGCGCTGTATATCATATGATCCACAGTGTACAGACATGCCAAAAAAAGATGAACGGAGGGATCGCTGTGTTTGCCGGTATTCTGGCGGGGATGACATGGGCTGTGGAAACCATTCTTCTGGGCATTGCACTTTCCATGAACCCGCTGTGCAGCACACCTCAGGCCTTGGCCCTGGCTCCGTTTGTCAGCACCTTCCTGCATGATCTTTTTTCTGCGCTCTGCCTGTGCATCATCAACGGTGTTCGAGGCAGGCTGCCGGACGTCGCAGCAGCATTGAAGACAAAAAACGGGCGCTTTGCCGCACTGGCAGCCATCGTCGGCGGACCTGTCGGCATGACCGGCTATACGCTTTGCGTGGCAAACCTGGGCGCCTCAATCGGTGCAGTGGCGAGTGCAGTCTATCCTGCCATCGGTGCAGTCCTTGCCTTTTTCTTTCTCAAGGAAAAGATGCCATGGTATCGCTGGCTTTGCCTTTTCCTCTGTCTTCTGGGTGTGTACGGGTTAAGTTACAGCCCTGAGATGAGCATCCATCACTTTTGGCTGGGTGTGTCCGGCGCACTGATGTGTGCTTTCGGCTGGGGAATCGAGGGCGTCATCATCGCAAAGTGTGTCAGGGATTATGCAGTCAGTGATGACATTGCACTGCAGATCCGCCAGACCACGTCTGCACTTGTCCACGGTGTCGTCATTCTGCCCCTCGTTCGCGGCTGGAACTTCACCTTTTCTCTTTTTCACGGTACACAGTGGCTGATTCCCGTCATCGCTGCAGCCGCCGTCTTTGCCTCGCTTTCCTATCATTTTTACTACCACGCAATCCGCGAGGTCGGCACATCCAGAGCCATGGCTTTGAATATTTCCTATTCCGCCTGGGCCGTGATCTTCAGCATCCTCTTTCTGAAAGACTACGCAATGCTCAATCCTGTGACCCTTGCCTGCACTGCCGCAGTCCTGCTTTTCGGCATTCTTGCAGGGACTGCCAGCAGGAGTTCTCAGGTTTGAGCGCATATTTTCAGAAAAAATGCTTTTCAGTTTCAGATACCGTATGGGGTTTATTCTTTTTTTCTCCGCAGAAAAGCGTCGAAAGGCTTGTCCTGCACAAAAAACCAGTCATTTGAGCTTCAGGATCTTTTATGAAAAAAAGCACTTGCACAAATCCTGATTTTATGATAGTATACCTCCTGCTGAAGCGCACGGGGTTTTAGCTCAGCTGGTTAGAGTGTCACGTTGACATCGTGAAGGTCGATGGTTCGAGTCCATTAAACCCCACTTTCAGTAAAATCGTCACAGCGATAAGCTGCGACGATTTTTTTCTGTCTGTCTTTTCCAGGCATCAGAAAAGCTCTGGGCAGAAAGACTGCCAGAGCCTGAATCATCGTTTGATTGCCCGTCTACCCGATGTGCTTTTCCATCATGGATGTTCTGCATCGCTGGTAAAAAACGATTCGATCTGAAGAATTGCCTCATCCATTTTTTTCGGGTCGTGAAACCGGTGATCCGCGCCTTCCACGGGAATAAAATCCAGAAAGCTGTTTTCCGCAAACTCCTTTACCGGCTCCATCGGAACGATCTCATCCCCTGTCCCATGAATGACCAGAATATCATACGCATAATCGCTGTAGTCATACTGCGTCACATCATTTGCGGATATCTCTTCAAGGAAGGTTCTGTCCACGCGCACTTTGCGGTCAAACCCGACCATGACTTCCTTTTCCTTCTCAATCCGCTGCTGTTCGTCCGGTGAAATGATTTTCCCGAAGACCTCGTGCATGGGAACAGCCGGGCATCTCAGCACGGCCTTTCGAAACAGCATGCCTCTTTCATGGATGAACAGCAAAAGAATGTAGCCGCCAAAACTCGTCGCATAGGCACAGATTTCCTCCGGGTGCATGGTTTCCTTTGCCCAGTCATGCACCTCCTGCAGATAATTCATGCAGTCCTCAAGACGAAGAATATGCCTTGCATCCTCTCCATGGCACGGAAAATCAAACGTCACCACGGCCACGCCGCGGTTCTTGGACAGAACATATTCCGCGTAGCGTGCGGCCGCATGATTATCCTTGTGTCCGCCAAAACCGTGACAGAAAATCACAACCCGTTTTGCCGATCTTGGTTCTTTTGAATACAGCTTGCAGCGGATACTGCAGCCATCCTTATTGATCGTAAAAAGCTTTTCCATCCCTGTCCTGCCTTCTTTTCTATCTCTGTGCTTACCCGCTTCCGGTCGATGAGTCTGCTCCGAAACCGGTCAGCCCGTTGCATTCTGATTGATCCCCTCAGGGCGGCGAGATGATACCAGAATGATTCCCGAGCGTCAAGCAAACCTTCCCGCAAGCCTGATCCTCTGCCTGTTTCCGCGTTCATGTTGCTGTTTTTTCCCCGTTGTACTACAATCAGGCTATCATCATGTCACTCAGAACGGATACCAGAGGGCATCAGTATGCAGGCGATGCCTCTGATCATCACTGCCTGACAGACGGAGGTGTTCACAATGCCCAATGATGAATCCCCTGCTTTCGATGCTGCTGAAGCCCGCAGACAGAACCTTGTCGGCAAGCGGATCGCAGAGATCCGCAAGGCACGAAAAATGACGCAGGCCGAAGTCTGCGAAGCATTAAAACGCACACACCATATTTCAGTTCAGCCGGCTGCCATCAGCCGCTGGGAAAACGGAATCACAGAGCCCAATGCTGAGGAATTTCTGGCCCTTTATGATGTGTTTGATCTCAAGCCATCCTTTCGTTTTCTTGAAGATGATATTTCCTCCCTGGAAATCCACAACACGCCCGCCAGTGCACGGCTCAGCCGCAGTTTTGTGCAGTACCTGAAGGACAATCACGTCTATGATTCCAAAAGAAAAAACATCCGGTCTGTAACACTGCCCCTCCTTGTACCCATCCATCATGGCCTTCAGCCCAATGTGTCTGCTCGCTACACTTATTCGCGGATCACAGTGCCGGAAACAGAGGTCCCCTACGGAACCGATTTTGCACTGCAGATGCAGGACAGCAGCATGGATCCTGCCATCCCCCGCCATGGTTTGGCCTTCTGTTCCTATGCCAGCAGTCTGATTCCGGCAGATGTCGGCGTGTTTGTTTATCAAAATGAAATCCTTGTCAGGTCTTATTATACCTATGAGGGAAATGATATCCCGATTGCGCTGTATCCTTCCAATCTGGATTTTCCCATTCTTCCCGTCGATTCCGCATCACTGCTGACCATTATCGCACGCGTGCTCGTATAAGCCCGCATGCCGCATCATCCGTTCGCAGCACCAGGATTTGCAGGTTTCCTCTGTTTTTCCTGAGCATCTGATGCCTTTCCTGCTTTTTGTACTTTCACTGTTCTCGCCTTTTCTGTCTATGGACACTGCAGAAACACGAGTGCTATGATAGTCGTACCAAAAACTGCAAAGGGGGGCTTCTGTATGAAAAGAGTGTTGTATGTTGGGAATAATGCGAATATCCGTACACGTCTGAAATCGGACTGGGAGATTGGTACTCAGCTGAAATCCGCTGATATAGGCCTCCACGCAGTGATCCAGGACGCTGTGCTCAGTGACTGTGATGTTGTGGTTTTTGAATCTCCAAGTGTCCTCAACGAGTTTCAGATGTATCCTGAAGCCACCTGGCCGCGCATCAAACAGTATGCTTCAAACTATATGGAAGCAACCGGCTGGGTCGTGGAGCTTTTCTGTGAAAACGAGCTCGGACAGAAGCACATCGGATAAATGCTTTTTCCACTCTGTCTATCCGGAACCATTTCATCTCTGTATGCTATCGCCTGTCCTGCATGCCTGCGTGAAGGACAGGCTTTTTCTGTTCCGTTTTGACTGCGGACCGGTATTGTCGCGCCGGCACGATTTGACTCCGTCCCGCTTTTGGAGTAGCATACTCCCTGCATTACTCAGACAGGAAGAGGACGATTATGGACCTGAAAGCCATGATTTCAAAACTCATCGGGCGTGAAAAGCCGCAAAAGACCGCCGGTATGACCTTTCCGGAGGATTCTCCTTACATCCTGCGCCATCGGCTTGAATACCATCTGCTTCCCTCTCTCCTTTTCCCCGCGCATCTTGACAGCAGCGAAAAAATCGTTCAGCTGTGGAGGAACGTCTACGAAAAGGATCAGGCAGCGTTTCCTTATCAGCCGGATGCGTTCGATCTGGAAATGCGTACCGCAGGCGATGGGACACAGATTGCACGCATCGAACTGCCGCCGCCTGAAACAGAAGGTCTGTGCTGGAGGATCTACTGCCTTTTCAACGCGAATGACCGTCTGCTTGTTTCCTTCGTGCTGGAAAAAGGAAAGAAGCCCGGCAAGACACCGGTTACCGCCATCCGCGCAGATGGTCAGGCCTTTCCTCTCGGCACATTTCCCCTGTATCTGCCTTCCGCAAAAAACTACAGCTCCATGATGGAGGCAGAGACGGTCATGATTCTGAATTATGTCGGCAAGACACTGTAAATTAAAAGGAAGCAGGAATCCCATGATCAACTGTGAAGATATGGATTCCTGCTCTCTTTCTGTTTACAGTCTGGTGTACTTGTCAGAGCGTCCCTTCGCCTTATCTACCGGATACTTTTGTTCATTGAGATCCATTTTCCGGTGAATGATCTCATCCTCATCCAGCCCCAGCCGGTCGAGCATATTTCTGCAATAGACCATGACATCGGCGAGTTCTTCTGCGACATGCTCTATATCATAGCCTTCATCACTCCACTGAAAGCATTCCAATAGTTCATTTGCCTCAATGGAAATGGATTTTGCCAGGTTGGCCGGCGTATGGAACTGCTCCCAGTCCCGGTCCGCGGTAAACGCACGGATTCTGTCGATTGTATCCTGTCTCATCTGTGTTTCTCCCCTTCTCACGTTCAGCAGTTCCCGGAATAGACATACTCCAGTGACTGTTTCGCGGTCTCCACGAGTTCCCGGATCCGTCCTATATCTGTCGGCGGCCGGTCTGTCATATGAAATCGAGGAAAGAACCTGGAGATATGAAGCGGGATGGACCTGCCGATCACATTTCCCGAGCTGTCTTTCAGCCCTGCCACCCATGCCGATAAGCTGCGCATTTCTTCCTGCGTGTCATTTTCTCCTGGAACAATCAGCGTCGTCAGTTCCACATGACACACCTGCACGGCCCTGGCGATAAACGTCCTGACCATGTCCAGACTGCCGCCCAGCACTTTCGTATAATAGCGGTCCGTAAAGCCTTTCAGATCGATATTCATCGCATCCACCCATGGTGCAAGCGTCTCCAGAATCGGCAGTTCTGCTGTGCCGTTGGTGACAAGAACATTGACCAGTCCTGCCTCATGGGCAAGTTTTGCTGTATCCCGGACATATTCCCACCCAACCAGCGGTTCGTTGTAGGTAAATGCAAGCCCTATATTTCCCCTCGCCTTCAGCCGCACGGCTGTACGGACCAGTTCTTCCGGTGAGACGTTCTCGGCCCACTGTGCACCGCGCAGGGCATGCTCTGACCAGGAAATCTGATCATTCTGGCAGAATGGACATCTGAGATTACAGCCATAGCTGCCCGCCGAAAGAATCAACCGCCCGCTCTGAAAACGCCGGAGCGGTTTCTTCTCTATGGGATCCAGAGCCAGTGATGTAATCCTTCCATAGTTTTCAGCGCGCACTTTTCCCTTCTCACAGATGCGTGCCCCGCAGAGCCCCCGCTGGCCTTCATCCAGCTGGCAATGATGAAAACAGACATCACACGCTGTCATCCTTTTTCCCTCCTCAGGTATGGCGAATCACTTCAAAGCGCTGAAGCGTCACCTTTTCATCCGGGGAGATTCCGGCTTTTCTTCTGGCAATGGCGATCTGCTGTTCCACCGTATCTACACCGTCAAGATCCGGCAGCAGAAGACCGCGCCGACTGCCCCGGCTGACGATGACACCATACTTCCTGACATCCAGCTGCTCTTCCGAATCGATGGCTTCGGGCACCCCGAGCACATCCACATGGATTTCCAGCCATTTGAGCTCATCCGGCCGGATGGGATCAAAACGCGGATCCGCGGATGCCGCACTGACCGCGTTATGAATAATCTCCTCAGCAAGGTTTCTTCGCGTCGGCAGAATGGTTCCGATGCAGCCCCTCAGCCGCCCCTGCTTGTGAATGGAGACAAACGCACCAGCACGACTGTCTGTCAGTTCCCTCGGCAAATCCTTCGGAAGTGCGGGCATCCTGTGATGAAGCACATACTCCTCAATGGTCTGCCCTGCCAGACGGACAAACGGGTCCCTGGCTTCTTTCTGCTTCCGGAGACGTTCTGTTTCTGCGCGTTCTCGGACTTCGAGATACTGTCTGTCTGCATCAGGCCCAATCGGATGGAACGTACAGATGCCGTATCCCACACCGGTGACATCTTCATGCGAGAGCTGCCTGGGTTCGACGGCCATGCCGTCGAGCGCACCGGCCATGATCACAAACGACCGATGCCCGCATTCCGCGGCCCGATCACAGAAAGCCTCTGTAAAATCAAACAGTTCCCCAAACGCTCCCCGGCTGCATACATCCATAATCCGTCCGTCATACTCCGGGCCTTCCGGCGCGAAACCGTAAGGTCCCTCGGCACGCAGTTTGTGGGACAAATCCCCGCTCGCAACAAACACTGCCCTGCGTCCAGTCTGCTCGACGGCCTCCTGAATGATTTGACCCAGTCGGTAATGATCCTCCAGAGGAAGACCGGACAGTCCAATGCGGACAAGCCTGAATGTCTGCAGCTTCTGGCGGATAAAGTACAGAGGAACCATCGTTCCATGATCCAGCGCCGGCTCCCTCTGTCCACGGGTTCCAGCCGGTAATCCATGTTCATCTGCCAGCGCACAGATCACTTCGACCAGTTCCGTGTCATATTCTTCCCGGAAGCGGACATCGGACGCATGGAACCGTGCGAACGAGCCTTCTGCTTGTGCGCCGGGTGAGATATGGAAATAATCTGCGTACATCGTCGCATGCGGGCTGGTCACAATCACCGTTTCCGGCCTGCACGCTGCGATCTCCTCAGCAACCTGCATATATGCTGTGCGTGTTGCCTGAATCATTCTTTCACTGCCTCGTCCCACCTGAGGAACAATCATCGGCGGATGAGGCACCATAAATGCCGCTGTAATCGACATAGCCACACGATCCTTCCCGGACACCGGACACCACTTTGAATCTCCGTGAATACAGCGTAAAAACGCTGCATTCATGCAGTGCATCCTGTGAATCCTATACAGCCGTCCTGTTGATAGACCTATTATAGCACGCATCTGTGTGAAAGTCGTCTGCCGCTTCCGTTTTTCCTGTCCGCATGCATTCCCCGCTATGTTTCCAGCGCCTCTGTGCGCCCTGTTATCTTGCACAGTCCCGCAGTGCATGCTAAAATGCTCTTGAATGGGAGGCTTTTTATGTCCATGCATATTGTTCTGGTCAATCCTGAAATCCCGCAGAACACAGGGAACATTGCCCGTACCTGTGCTGCCACCGGGGCTGTTCTTCATCTGATCGAACCGCTCGGCTTTTCCCTGTCGGACCGCTATCTGAAGCGCGCAGGACTGGATTACTGGAATCTCATGACTTATCAGGTCCATCCGGACCTTGAATCTTTTTTCCGGGCCTATCCCGGCGCCAGGATGCACTTTGCTTCCACCAAAGCACAGCACGTTTATACGGATGTCACTTATCAGGATGAAGACTTCCTTGTCTTCGGCCGGGAGACGCGCGGGCTTCCTGAAAATCTGCTTGAAAAGGTTGCAGACCGCTGCATCCGGATTCCCATGATTCCCGATGCCAGGAGCCTGAACCTCTCCAATTCTGTCGCCATTGTCCTCTATGAAGCGCTGCGTCAGCAGCAGTTCCCCTCCCTCCTTGGCGAAGGCCATCTGACCGGGCGGGATGAACCGGAAGCCCCATGGCTTGATTATGTCTGAACCTGATCTCCTCGTGGAAAGAAGGGATGTTATGGCCTATTTTCGCAATCATTCCGAACCGGAAAAAGAACACGAACAGCAGTTCGTCTACCCTGTCCAGGACACAGACCCGGAACAGTCTGAAGACTGGGACGAATGGGAGGAGGAACAGGAAGCCAAAGAAGCCCGTAAAGACCGCTATCGGCTGATTTTCGCGGTGCGCGACCTTTTCGGAACGCTTCTCGGTGCCATTTGTATCCTCTTTCTCTTGATGCTGCTCATTTCTCTTTTCTCCTGGGTTGAAAATGATCTGAAACAATCCTTCAGCCTATTGGACAGACTGTGAGGCCTATGTATGTCTGAGATTTCATGGGACCTGTTTCACGAGCAGGTCAGTGCCTGTACCATGTGTCCCCTGCATGCCACGGTCACCAACAAGGTTCCCGGACAGGGGGATATCCACTCACCTCTGATGCTCATCGGGGAAGGTCCTGGACAGCGTGAGGATGAGGAGGGCATCGCTTTTGTCGGCGCTGCCGGCCAGCTGCTCACCAAAATGCTCAGTGCGATCTATCTTCCCCGCGACCGCGTCTACATCTGCAACGTCGTCAAATGCCGCCCACCCAATAACCGGGTGCCGACAGAAGAAGAAATGCAGGCCTGCATGCTCCATCTGCGCATGCAGGTTGCGCTTGTGCGCCCCAAAGTCATCGTTCTTCTGGGTTCCACCGCGCTCAAAGCGACCCTTGGACCCAACCACTACATTACGCATGAGCGCGGGAGATGGTATGAGCGCAAAGGGGTCTGGATGATGCCGACCTATCATCCTTCCGCCCTGCTGCGTGATCCGGAAAAAAAGCGGGATGCCTGGGCCGATATGCAGTCTCTTCGCGACCGCCTCATGGATCTTTCCCTGTATCCCGATATTTATCAGCAGACATCTTCGCCTGACATTTGAGACTCCGGAATGCATGATTCAGACAAAATCACTTTATTTGCTTTTTTTCTCTGCTATACTTGCATTGTCGAGAGGAGGTTCTCAAATGGATATCTTTATGATTGTGCTTCTGGCAATTGTTGGTGTGGTGCTCATGGTCGTCGAGGCGTTCATGCCCGGATTCGGGATTCCCGGTCTTTCCGGCATCGTCCTTGAAATCATTGCCATTGCCATCACCTACTTTAAGCTGGGCTCAACCAGTGCCCTGGTGTTTGCTCTCATTGTCATCAGCGTCATTGCCGTCGCCATCTCCATTGCTCTTCGCAGTGCAGCCAAGGGACGCTTTGCCAAGAGCAAAGTGGTGCTCAACACTGTGGAAGGCAATGACGAGGGCTTTGTTGCCAGCGAAGACATGAAGGTGTTTGTCGGACGTGAAGGTGAAACGACCACCACACTGCGTCCTGCAGGAATCGCTGAATTCGATGGCGTCCGCCTCAATGTCGTCAGTGAGGGCGATTTCATCCAGCCCGGCACACGCGTGCGCATCACGTCGGCAGAAGGCAGCCGGATCGTCGTCAAACCTGTTTGAACCCAAAAAATGTTCCATATAACTTAAGGAGGTTCGTGCTATGTCTGAAACACTGTTTACACTGGGTCTGATCATCTTTGTTGTCCTGATTCTCCTGATTGTTCTGTTCCACTATATCCCGTTCGGCATGTGGATTCGCGCCATGGCCAGCGGTGTGCATGTATCGATCTCTTCCCTGGTCGGTATGCGCATCCGTCATATTGCTCCTGCCCGTCTGGTGGATCCTCTGATCAAAGCCAACAAGGCCGGTCTGAATCTCAACATTGCCCAGCTGGAAACACACTTCCTCGCCGGTGGTAATGTGGACCGCGTTATCAACGCCCTGATCGCTGCTCAGCGTGCCAATATTCCGCTCGCATTCGAGAAGGTCTGCGCCATCGACCTGGCCGGACGCGATGTTTTCCAGGCTGTCCAGATGTCTGTTACCCCCAAAGTCATTGAAACCCCTGTCGTAGCTGCTATCGCCAAAGACGGCATTGAGCTGCGCGCCAAGGCCCGTGTCACTGTGCGTACCAATATCGAACGCCTTGTCGGTGGTGCTGGTGAAGAGACCATCATTGCCCGTGTTGGTGAAGGCATTGTTACTACAGTCGGTTCTGCTGAAACCCATAAGGAAGTGCTTGAAAATCCTGACCGTATCAGCCGTACCGTTCTTGACAAGGGTCTCGATGCAGGCACTGCCTATGAGATTCTCTCCATTGATATCGCTGACGTCGACGTCGGCCGCAACATTGGTGCACAGCTTCAGATGGACCAGGCTGAAGCCGACCGCAGAATTGCTCAGGCCAAGGCTGAAGAGCGCCGCGCCATGGCTGTGGCTCACGAACAGGAAATGAAAGCTGCTGTTCAGGAAATGCGCGCAAAGGTCGTCGAGGCCGAGGCCGATGTGCCGCGTGCCATGGCTGATGCCCTGCGCTCCGGCAAGCTCGGTGTGCTGGATTACTATCAGATGAAGAACGTCATGGCTGATACAGATATGCGTGAATCCATCGCAAAGGCCAGTGTTCCGCAGAATGCCCCTGAAAATCATCCCAAAAAGTGAGGCGATGACACGTGGGCTCCGCACTCCTGTTTGTCTTTCTGATTATCTACCTGATTGTGAAAGCTAGTTCCAAGAACACGAAGCAGCAGCAGTCCCGCAGAAGTTCGGCAGCTGCTATGCAGCGCTCCGTGCGCTCACAGTCTGTACGGCAGCCAGCCGTATCTCATCCGCCAGTGGAAGTCATTGAGGACGACCCTGAGGAACCCGAGGAGATGATTCCGGAAGCACCGGTTGAACGTGCACAAGTCACCGTCCGCGTTTCCGAACATCATCATGAAAACATGTATGAAGGGAGCATGGGCATCGCGGAATTTCAGGGAGATCCTGATGCCTACGATGAAATGCCCAGTGAACACAGTGCTGAACTGTTCGTCGAGCAGCCCGAAGAGCCTGAGACGAAACAGGAGGGGCTGCATCTGGATTTCACCGCTTCCAGCCTTGTCAATGCTGTGATCATGCAGGAAGTTCTGCAGCGTCCAAGAAACAGACGCTTCTGAACCTGCCCCGTATGCTTTTGAAGGTACAGCCGCTTTCCGTGCGGCTGTACCGTTTTTTTTCTCCGTCCTGTCCGTGATCTTTGAAGCGTAAATCCTGACAATTGGTCCATTATCTGTTGCGCACAAACCGGAACCTGGTTATGCTCTCCCCGTACTCAATGAAAAAGGAGGAAAGTTTCATGAGCAACGAACAGGAAATCAGGGAGGCCATACAGGCAGCCGACAGTGCACTTTTTCACCTGCACAATGCACAGCAGAAGCTCCGTTCAGCAAGAAACTGGGGCATCTATGACCTGCTCGGCGGCGGCTTTTTCTCCACCCTCATCAAGTACTCCAAAATGGACAGGGCACGAGACGAAGTGGAAGCAGCCCGCAATGCGGTATGCCGCTTTTCAAGAGAGCTGAGTGATGTGGCCGGCTCTGCCCAGTTTGAGATGGACACGGACGATTTTCTTGCCTTCGCCGACTATTTCTTTGACGGTTTTCTTGCCGACTATATGGTGCAGAGCCGAATCGGCCGTGCACGGGAGCAGATCGACAGAGCCATCTTCCGCATTTCCCGAATCCGGGATCAGCTTTCCAGCCAGCTTGGGAGGTAATCCTGCCCCGCCTGTCTGATGATTGACCAGTAAAAACACAGATCCTGCCCGTTCATTGCGGCAGGATCTGTGTTTGCCTGTTTGCGGCAGGATTTGGATGCACTTTCTCGAATCCATAGGAGGAATTGTATCCCAGCGAGGAGGAATGCATATGAATCCCATCACGGTCATCATCGCCGATGATGATGCAGGCATGCGGCTGATTGAACGCAAAATCATTGAGAAGGCCGAGGGCTTCGAACTGATCGGTGAAGCCGTAGACGGCCTGCAGCTGCTCAGCCTGGTTGAGGAAAAGCGCCCCAATGTCGTGTTTCTTGATGTGGAAATGCCGGGAAAAACCGGGGTTGAGTGCGGACGCCAGATCCAGGACCTTGATCCGTCCATCATCATGATTTTTGCCACGGCGCATGACCAGTACATGGGAGACGCATTTGAGGTCTACGCTTTTGATTACCTCATCAAGCCGTTTAAAGTCGAACGGGTGCTTCAGACTCTTGACCGAATCCGCGGGCGGTTCCTTCAGGACGAGACGCCGCTCCCTCCCCTGCGCCATCCGACCGCTCAGGCCACAGGCCGGCTGATGCTCCGACATAAGGACGGCGTCAGTTTTATCGCAATGAACGATATCCTTCTGATTCAGCGTGAAGACCGTTCAACGGTGATTTACACAGAGGGCGGCGGACGCTACATGACCTCTGATACGCTTTCTGAAACCGAAGCACGTCTGGACCCGCAGGTCTTCTTCCGCTGCCACAAGAGTTATATCATCAATCTCAACAAAATCACGGATATTACGCCGTACGGCCGCTGGACGTATGTGGTTCACCTGAGCGGGACCCGTCAGGATGCGCTGATCACCCATGAGAAATATGAGGAACTGGAGAAGATGTTCTCCTGAGTGCTTTATGCAGTGCGCAGATCATCGCCTTCGTATGAATGGGCATTGAAAAACAGCCATGCAGTGTGCGTGGCTGTTTTTTACGGGGTGTTTTTCACACCCTTTTTCTTTGGGCTTCTGTGCTTCCGCTTCTGCATCTCATGCGCAAGACCGCTGATGCCGTCAAACATCAGAAGATTGCCCGCCATGCTGGCATACCATGAGATCTCATGCTCTGCACTGACCATGACAAAGAACCCGACAAACGCAAACATCGCCGTCATCATCAGGTGCCGGATCCAGGGCACTGTCCATAGCTGGCAGCTTCGCAGAACAATCGCATTGTTGTACGCCAAAACCAGAAACAGAATCCCGAAAATCGTGGTGGAGAGATTGAACAGAGCCTGTTCTTTGACAAACAGCACATAGGCTATGGCAATCATCATAATGCATGTGTTCACGCGGACATGCTCACTTTTCAGGTCCCAGTGACTATCCAGAAGATGGCGGAGGGTCACCAGAACTTCAAAGGTGACAAGGCTTGTCAAAACAAGGCTCACAATCACGCCCATGCTGTGAATTGGCAGCATATGCAGGAGAAATCCGCACACCAGCAGCAGGATATCCGCTGCAGTATCGCTCGTTCTGAGCCAGCGAATCAATCGGAGATTCCATACTTTATCGGTATATTTTCCAAACAGCGCCGCAAAGGGCAGCCGTGCTGTTGCTTCCAGTGTTTCCTTTCCTGCGGATGATCGGAAAGTGGCAAGCATGCTGTCCACACTGCCGCTGCTCAGATCCTCCACCGTCCTGGCCCCGCCTGACTCCACGGCCCTGAAGACATCATCGACGAAGTGACGCCGCTCTTCGGTGCTGACGCCCTCCAGCCAGCCCTCAGCCGTTTCCACGATTCTCTCAGCCGCAGGGTCCGGTGCAGCGGCCAGAAGCAGGTCGCCATGATCCACGCCCCAGGTTTCAATGTCGTGCTGCATAATGCCATCTGCTGAAGACTGCACAAGACGTACATCCGGCATCCCCGGATCAAACAGACGTCCGATCACACTGAAGGCCGGGCGCATGCTGATGCACTTTGGCCGGATCCGCTCCAGAGAAGAAACATCCATCACATCCGGGCAAAGCCCCGGCGCATCCTGAAGATAGATATGCCGGACCTGTCGAAGCTTTTCGTCGCCGATCCGGGATAACGCATACATGGCCAGGTTGCCGCCCTTGGAGTGTCCCCCAATATCGTACCGGATCCCGGGCCGGATATGACTTTTGAGATACGTGAGCGCCATGCGCTGACCGCCTGTCAGCGTGAAACAGGTCATGAAGTCTTCCTTCCAGCCTGTGAGTGTGTTGTCCGTTCCCCGGAATGCAATATAGTGCAGATTTTTGCGCACCTTAAAGAGCATCACACAAAACTGAACATCTTTTTCTTCCTGAAGGCTGTCCTTATAACTGCCAATGACGACCGGTCCAAACCGCCTTGAATCTGCCAGCGCTTCATAGAGTGCCTGGTGATGTGCACTGAGGCTTTCAGGATGCGCAAGCAGTGCTCTGCAGCACTGTGCCACCGTCATCTGACGGCCCTTAGTGACAATCCCCTTCAGGTTCATATACGAGAGAAAGGAGAAGACAATGCTGTCGACTTCCGTGACATCCTTCACTGAAAACGGAACATCCCGCATCCAGCGTATGTAGTCAAGAATCGTATCCACATGCCTTCCCCTTTTCTCATCAACTGTTCACTGCTTTACTGAAAATGCCAGGTTTCCCGGATACCGCTCCAGCGGCAGTCCTTCTCTGACAGGTTCAGCGGGGTTCCGTCTTCCAGCGTGTACCCGGAAGGATCTGCGCTTCCTGTATAGGCGCCCTTCACCTGCGGCCATTCGATGCCGATGTCAGGATCATTCCATGCCAGACCGCCTTCATCGCCCGGATGCCAGAAATCGGTCACCTTGTAGCAGAATTCGGCCGTATCTGAAAGGACGAGGAAGCCATGGGCAAACCCTTCACTGATATAGAACTGCTTATGATTTTCCGCTGAGAGGATCAGCCCGTACCATTTGCCGAATGTCTCGCTCCCCTCCCGGAGATCCACAGCCACATCAAACACTTCGCCGCGAAGCACGCGCACCAGCTTGCCCTGAGGATACTGCTTCTGAAAATGCAGGCCGCGCAGGACACCCTTGGAGGACATGCTCTGGTTGTCCTGAACAAAGTGCATGTTCAGTCCGGCTTCCTCCATATCCCGCTGGTTGTAGGTTTCCATAAAATACCCGCGGCTGTCGCCGTGCACGGTGGGTTCCACCACATAAAGTCCCTTGATCGGACAGGTATGAACCTGAATCTGTCCCATATCATTCACTCCATTTCTCTGACTTCAAAACCTGTTTACCTATCTTCGTCGTCGCCATAGACCACTTTGATGGTCCGGATCGCAAAGGGTGTGAATACCAGTTCATCCTCTGCTCTGATCGGTTTCTCCTCTTCTTCCAGCATATTGCACTCATACAGTGCTTTCACGCTGTGCCCGAAGGTCAGACGGCAGGTGGAATAAGAGCCGGTCGACTCATAGAGGCGAAGGATATATGCTTTCTGTGCGTCCTCGCAGGGCTTGACAGTCTCCAGCACGATATCCTGGCTGCTGACCTGCACCAGGGAATCCATGCCGCAGCCCTTTTCCATTGCGAGCACGGGATAATTGAACGCGTATGCCTTTTCCACAACATCTTCCCCATAGGGTCCGTTATGGAGATACACAGCATAGCGGAATGTGTGCAGGCCCTTATCTCCCATGGGATCCGGACGCATGCCGCTCTTGTGCAGGCTCAGGGCCAGACAGCCTTCGTTCGAGGAGATGCCATACTTGCAGTCATTGAGTAAGCTCAGGCCGTACTTGCCCTCTGAGATATCCGAATACTTATGATTGCAGATCTCAAAGCGGGCCTTGTCACGGTCGGTTCCGCGATGGTTCGTCCTGCGGATGCAGCCAAACTGGATTTCACTGCGGACGCCATCCGCGTGCAGTGTGGTATCAAAGGCAGCCTTGAGGAAACGGTGCTCCTCCTGCCAGTCCAGGGCAGTCTCAAAGGAAATGAGCGGTGCATGTGCGTCCAGGATCATATCCTGCGTGAGCGTGGAGTGCTCCCCGATCTCCCATACACTGCGAATCACCAGTTCCACGCTGCCCTGAGAAATCACGCTGCGGCTGAGAAGGCGGCCCGCACGGGCGAAGCGGCACTCCGTGTCCGCATCCAGATCCCAGTTATCCCAGTCAGAGGGAACATCCTCTGCGAGGAGGAAACTGTTGAAAGGCATGCCGCCCACAATTTCGCGGCCGATCCGGCGGTCAACCAGAGAGGCAATTGCACCCTGGTCATCAAAGCGGATCTCTGCGTACGGTGTGACCACGTGATCGCCTTCCACAGTGAAAGGACATGCTTCTGTTTCTCCGCTGCCAAAGCAGGCCGACACAGCACTCAGCGGCTTGAGATCCACGCCGTAGACACTCAGGCGTTCCTTTCCCTCCACGTCTGTATAGCGCTGGTTCTGCGCTCCCGCGATATCTTCAAACGAGCCGGGCAGATGCAGCGTGTCCTTTCTTTCCATGGCCAGGCCGTTAAAGAGGACCGGCTTATCACCGGAAAGCACGCGTTCCGTTTCTGCACGCGCCTTCACAATGGCATCGCCCACATCCCGCTTGCTCTGTTCAAGCGCGGGATGGATGCACGTGCCGGGAAGAATATCGTGGAACTGATTGACCAGGAGTGTATTCATCATCGGCGCAATCTGTTCTTCGGATGCCCTGCGGTCTTCCAGGACCGCGCGCATGACCTCCGCTGCTTCCAGGTTGTGCAGCGCAATCTCCAGAAGCCTGTTGCCGCGCTTGATCTCATGCTGATTGGTCAGCGTGCCGCGGTGCAGTTCCAGATACAGTTCATCCGCCCAGAGCGTGGGATCCACGACACTCTTTTCAAGACGCTTCATGAAATCGGAAACCGACGTATATTCGCACCGTGCGATCCCGTTCAGGTCTTTTACGCGCCTTGCTGTCTCGAGCATTTCAAACTCGGGTCCGCCGCCCCCGTCGCCTTTTCCGAAGGAGAACAGGCGCATATCCGTCACGCGGCGGTCGCGGATGGCTTCGCCGCCCTCTGTAATTCTCTGAATCAGTTCAGGCTCCGGTCCCTGGTGTGTCCGGTTGAAATGTGTCAGGACACGGCTTCCGTCCAGACCCTGCCAGATGAAAGTCGTGGCCGGGAAGGCGGTTGTATCATTCCAGGACAGTTTGGTTGTCAGGAAATACTGGATGCCGCAGCCCTTCATGATCTGCGGAATGGCCATGGAATAGCCGAACGTATCGGGCAGCCAGAAACAGTCCGAGGTATACCCGTAGTATTTCCTTGTGAAGCGCTGCCCCCACAGGAACTGGCGCACCATGTATTCTCCGCCTGTCAGATTGCAGTCACACTCGACCCATACACCACCGTTGGGTTCCCACTGTCCGCGCGCCACAGCGCTGCGGATCCGCTCAAAGAGCTCCGGATACTCCCGCCTGAGCATATCAGCATGGTAAGCGGAGGACTGAATAAAGCGGTATTCCGGGTATTCCTCCATCAGGTTGAGGGAATTGGCATAGGTTCTGGCACACTTTCTCTCGGTTTCAGCAATCGTCCAGAGCCAGGCCGTATCCATGTGACTGTGGCCAATGAGCCCGACATACCCAGGGTTATCCCCGTTTTTCCGTGAAAGTGCTTCCTTGAGCATGGGGGAAGCCTGCTCAATCCCCCTTCGGAACGCTTCCGCTGAAGCGGCCGCCGGGTCATAGAGAAGCACACGATGTGCTGCGAGCAGTGCATTCTCCACTTCCGCCCTGCGCAGAGAGGATGCCGGGAGGCAGTCTCTGAGGGAGAGCAGTGTGCTCAGATCAAAGGCAAAATCAAACACCAGATCATCCCGCGTGCAGATATCGCAGGTGCTGACCGGGTAGGTAAAGTCTTCCCGGTTCATGGATTCAAACGGGGCCGTTCCGGGGACCTCATGCCATGCATAGCACTCGAGGTCAAACGTGTAGGTTGTCCCGGCCTTTGCCTTTTCCACGAAGCGGTTGCACCAGTGATTGCCGTGGGAACCCTCCACATATTTGGCCGCGTAATTGGAATGAATCACACCGTTGACCCATAGCGTGGCTTCATAAAAACCAATGTGCGGATAGAAGAACAGCATTTTGCCGTCGAGTTCTTTCGGGACCTGCCACTCCATATGGAACCAGGCATAGTGCCCGTTTCCGCCCCATCTGGACGGCAGTGTGGAACTGTAAGCGCCTTCGCGCGGCGGATTACGGTCCTCGTCCTCAATGCAGTCTGCCTCCAGGTAACCGGTCGGCATCAGGGAAGCCTGCGGAACAAACATCCTGTCCGTGAGCATGCGTGAAAAGCGTTTCATTTTTCGGATGGTCTGATTGACTGCCTGATCTGTCAGCATATCGTCTGTCTCCTTTGCAAATTCAGTCACTGTCCTCGGGGATCAGCCGGATGATGTCTTTGATGGGCATCAGGAAATCGTCGCATTCTTTGGCCCTGTGCGCCTTCAGAATGGTTTCTGCCGCGCTCTGCATCGCCGGGAACCCGGCGCGCGTCAGCTGATTGGCATAGATGACCACATTGACGCCCCTCTGTTTCCATTCCTGTTCCGTGACCGTGTTAAAGCTGGTCGGAACAACTACGAGCGGAGTCACAGGATCGGACGCCCTGAATGTATCGACAAACTCGAAGATTTCCTGCGGATCTTTTTTTCTGGAATGGATCATGATGGCATCCGCTCCGGCCTGCACAAAGGCAAAGGCCCGCGTCAGCGCATCCTCCATCCCTTTCTCAAGAATCAGGCTCTCAATCCGCGCGCAGATCATAAAGTCGCGGGTCTTCTGCGCACGTTTGCCGGCACGGATTTTTTCACAGAAATGCTCAATATCATCCTGTGTCTGAACAACTTCCGTTCCAAACAGAGAGTTCTTTTTCAGGCCGGTTTTGTCTTCAATGATGACCATCGAAACGCCCATGCGCTCCAGCGTGCGGACGGTATACACAAAATGCTCCGGCAGTCCGCCCGTATCGCCGTCAAAAATGATCGGCTTGGTGGTCACTTCAAGGATATCATCGATGGTCCGGAAGCGGCTGGACATATCCACCAGCTCAATGTCCGGTTTTCCCTTGGCGGTTGAATCGCACAGGGAGGAAATCCACATCGCGTCGAACTGATGCGCGCCGCCGTTTTCCTCATGGACGACTGTCTTTTCCACAATCAGGCCTGTAATTCCGCTGTGGGCTTCCATGGCGGTCACCAGGCCCTTCATGGCGATCAGCCTGCGCAGCCTCGCCCGCCTCGAGTCCGGAAGTGCCAGTTCACTGCGCGCTCTTCCCTCGAGTGCTCCAAAGCGCGGATCGGATGTGTACGGGTATTCCACCAGTTCGCCATCCCACTGTCCGAGCAGAGAAAGCACTTCTTCGCGAATGGGTTTCTGAAAATCGCTCTTCCAGTTGTCTCCATGCACCACGAAGTCCGGCTTCAGCGCAAGCAGGTTCTCCCTGTAGCTGAGCGATTCCTGTTCTACGACCTGATGCACGCCCGCGACATGCCGGAACATTTCCTTGCGTTCTTCACAGTTCAACAGCGGAAAGCGCTTATAGCTGGCCACTGCTT
>R21__coassemble_468_pt1 | contig 33358 bp, 30 predicted proteins | sample R21__metabat2_high_PE_034 | metagenome-assembled genome bin R21 | reverse complement strand
ACAACCGGCCCAATTGTACCGCAGAAAGCTAGAACAACCGGCCCGATTGCACCGCAGTATGCGCAGAGGAGTGCACCTGTCAATGCATCCAATGCCTATCCGACGGGTTATCCGGAAGCACAGGGCTGGAGAGCAAACGGTGCTGCACCCGGCCAGATGACCTGGCGAGCGGACAATCAGGGGATCAACGCAGGCCAGTCCGGTGCCTATGTCCAGAAGCAGCGGATGACCGCAGGACAGGATAATGTCCCGTATGAAGGGTATCGCCCGACCGAAGGGCAGAACGGATACTATCCCGCTGCATACCCTGCTCAGAAACCGTACTATCCGAATCAGGAGCAGGGGCAGGGCAGAGTGGACAATCAGCCTGTCCAGGAACAGCGTCAGATGGAGAATGGATTTCATCCGCAGGAACAGCAGGGCAGGAATCGTTCGCAGTCTGCTCAGAAGGGAAAAGGACTGGTTCAGAAAATCCTTGCAGGCATTCTGGCCGCCGCTGTCCTGATCGTCGGAGGCATTTTCCTGACGAGATATCTGAAGGAACGTGCGGATTACAGGGCAATGGAAGAATATGTCCGTTCATATGACACCCTGTTTGTGCCGGGCGTCTATGTGGATGAAATCGCGCTTGAAGGAATGAATATGGCGCAGGCACAGGCCATGGTTCAAAGCAATGCACAGCAGCGTTCCAGTGCCTGGTCTGTCAACCTGACTTACAACGGACAGGTTGTGCGCACAATTACAGGATCCGATCTTTCCATGAATGTTGATGTGCAGGATGCACTTGCTGCGGCATGGAATCAGGGGCACATCGGCACCGTCGAAGAACGGAAAGCGGCAATGGATGCGCTTCAGGCAAACGCGTATCATGCCTATACCGCCAACCCGAGCGGAGATACCAGCGTGATTGATTCTGTTCTTCAGGAAATTAATCGGCAGGTTTACCGTGAAGCCCGGGATGCGACCATTGCCTCGTTCAATCCGGATCTTTCCTATCCCTTCACTTTCAATGAAGAGGTTGTCGGGCGGAGCCTGAATATAGAAGCCGCCAAGCAGGCGATTTTTTCCAGCCTTTCGCAGATGACGACCTCCAATGTTGAGCTTCAGCTGGATACACAGCAGCCCAATGTGACGGTGGAAAGCATAAAGAGCAGCCTTCTCGAGCTGAGAGGAACGGCAACAACCCCGATTTCCTCTTCTTCAGCAGAAGAGCGCAATGCAAACATCCGAACCGCGTTTTCAAAAATCAGCGGCACCATTATTCAGCCGGGCGGGCAGTTCTCGTTCAACAATATTGTGGGACCGAGAACGGAAAAGAATGGATTCCTTCCGGCCATTGAATACGCGTACGGGGAATTGTCAGATGGCATTGGCGGCGGCGTCTGTCAGGCGAGTACGACGGTCTATCTTGCAGCTGTCCGGGCCGGCATGGAGATCCTGAAAAGGGAACCGCACTCTGATGCTGTGAGCTATATCGAATACGGCAAGGATGCCACCGTGTACTGGTATTCCAACCACAAGATCGATATGGTGTTTAAGAACACGACCACCTCACCGATCTATATCACAGCGGCGGTACAGTCTTCGCCGACCCGCAGAACCAATCTTGTATGTGTCGTGAATATTTATGGAGCAAGCCTGAACGGCCTGTCCTACGACATTGTGACGCAGGAAACGGTCATCGAAGCACCAACCGAGCCGGAATACGTGAAGGACAGAAACGCGGAATATGTCACCTATACGGATCAGCAGAAGGTTGTCAGAAAAGCCAGCAATGGCTGCTCTGTTGACAGCTGGCGTGTTACGTATGAAAACGGCAGGGAAGTCGATCGGACGTTCATGTATACGGATGTCTATAAGCCAAAAGCTGAAAAGATCTATGTCGGTGTGACACAGAGACCACAGTAAACCGGCACAACAAAACAGGAGCAGCATTTGCCGCTCCTGTTTGTTTTGTTTGTTTTATGGGGTTTCGACTCAGGCTTTTCCGTCGCAGCCGAGCACATCCACGATCTTATGCTTGACCATGGCTTTGATTGCGGTACGGGCTTCGCCCAGATACAGACGGGGATCAAAGTCGGCAGGCTTTTCATTGAAGTGCTTGCGGACAGCGGCCGTGAAGGCGAGACGCAGGTCAGAGTCAATGTTGATCTTGCAGACGGCCATCGTGGCTGCCTTGCGGAGCTGTTCCTCAGGAATACCCACAGCATCAGGCATTTTGCCGCCGTTTTCGTTGATGATCTTCACGAATTCCTGCGGGACGGAAGATGCGCCGTGCAGAACGATCGGGAAGCCAGGCAGACGCTTGGAAACTTCTTCCAGAATATCAAAGCGCAGAGGCGGCGGGATCAGGATGCCGTCGGCATTGCGGGTGCACTGTGCAGCCGTGAACTTGTAAGCACCATGGGAAGTACCAATGGCGATAGCAAGAGAATCGCAGCCTGTACGGGTTACGAATTCTTCAACATCCTCAGGACGGGTATAGGAAGAATCCTCAGCAGAGACCTTCACCTCATCTTCAACGCCGGCCAGAGTGCCAAGTTCAGCTTCGACAACAACGCCGTGGTCATGAGCATAATCAACGACCTGCTTGGTGATCTTGATGTTTTCTTCGAAAGGAAGACCGCTCTTGTCGATCATGACAGAGGAGAAGCCGCCGTCAATGCAGCTCTTGCAGGTCTCAAAATCGGGACCATGGTCAAGATGAACTGCGATGGGCAGATCGGTGTCGGCGACCGCAGCTTCAATCATCTTCATAAGATATACATGCTTGGCGTACTTACGTGCACCGGCAGATACCTGAAGAATAAGGGGAGCATTGCATTCCTTGCCGGCTTCAGTAAGGCCCTGGATGATTTCCATGTTGTTGACATTGAAAGCACCAATGGCATAATGACCTTCATAGGCTTTTTTGAACATTTCTGTCGTTGTTACGATGGCCATGGGGGATCCCTCCTAAAAGTGATTTCGGTTGGATTATACCACACAAAGAAAAGCGTGAAAAGAGAACCCGAAAGAAATTGACAGCAGATTCACAAATTCATGATCTGATTTTTGATATCAGGCGGGCCAGATCATGACGATGCCGGCGGCCATCATGCAAAAACGGACATCTGAAAGCAGGAATCCTTTCACGGGTGCAGAAAGGTAGAATCAAAAGAATGCTCTCAGAAAGGAAGCAAACATATGACTGAGAATGATAAGATTAATCATGCCTCTCTGGCACTGATGGTGATTGGCGCAAATCTTCCGCTGGATGAAATTACAAACACCCTGGGAATCGAACCGACAAAGCTGATTCGCCAGGGTGATATACTCAATCGTCTTCCGCTGATTGTTGCAGGGGAGGATGAATGGATCTATGCCCAGGAACTGGAGTCTCCGCAGGGAAGAGATGAAATCATGCGGACGATTCTTGAAAAGATTGCACAGTCCCGGGATGGGCTTGAAAAAGTGAAACAGTATGGAGAAGTCAGACTCCGTCTGCATGTACAGAGCAACTATGCGCAGATGGCATACTGCCTGATGCCGGAGACACTGAGCGACTTGGCAAGGATTGGGATTCCGCTGGACATTTCCTCCGTTTCATGGGGCGAAATCGGAATGTAAAAGTCATTCACAGACATTGAAAAGGTAGCCTGAAGAATGGATGGTCTGGATCCACTGGCTTCCGAGTTTCTTCCTGAGACGACCAATATGGATATCGACCGTCCGGGTGATACACTCAGCCGGGCAGTCCCAGGCCTTTCGGAGAAGATCCTCGCGGGTCATCAGGGTATTGGGATTTCGCATAAGGGTATGCAGCAGTCTGAACTCCTGCAGTGTCAGAGGCACAGCAGAACCGTCCAGTGAGACGGTATGATGGACTGTATTGAGCTCAAGCCTGCCGAGCGTGAGCTTCCCGCTGCTGTTTTCAATCAGTGTGATCACCGATTCTTTCAGTGCAGAAGAGGAGCAGCCGAAGGGAAGAGCGTCGCATTTCCCATAATACAGCCGCAGCAGATGATTCTGCTGAAGCGCGGAAGAGCAGATGAATAAAACAGGAAGATTTCTCTCTTCCAGCATGGGGAGAATGTTTCTTGCGGCGCGCCACTGGAAATGAGTATCAATGACAACGAGCATGAGCTCTGAAAGCATGCCCTCGTGAAAGGAAGCATGCGACGGGTCAAATGGAATGCAGATCAGATGGAGATCTTCCAGTTCAGATTGGAACCGTTGGAAAAAATCCGGATCAGGCGTAAGAATAAGGCAGTTTGCCATGTTGCTTACCTCCCTGTAATCGAGTGGAACACTGATATAACGATGAAGGAGACGGATTCCATCCCGAAGAAAAAAACGGCAGCATAGCCATGGCCCGGAACAGACAGCACGGTCAGCGTAAAAGAGAAGATCCAGGATTGAATCAAGCCAATGCAAAGCAGGAAAACGGCATTGGCTTGATTTTCTTCATGTAGCAATGTGCATTTTGAATGAGTTGTGCTACAATAAGTTTCGTGTGATCTCCCTGCGGCAGGCAGGGATATACAATAAACGGCAGCAAACAGCAGACAGTCTGTGACAGGCAGAAACAGTTATTACAAGCATTGGAAGGACACAGGGTATGAAGAAGGGAACAATCGGGCACAAAATATGCATGGCCGCTGTACTGGTGATTGCAGCAGCTCTGATGGCTGTTGGCATGGAATTATTGCAGCAGTCTCTGCTGCCGCCGATCTATGTCAATGCAGATGAAGTAGCAGAAGGCACAGCGACCTATATCCATCCGGTGACTGGGAAACTGGCACTCGTCGAGCAGTGGTCAGCGCTGAGACTGATCTTTACCTTCGTGATTCAGCTCGCAGTTCTGATCTTCCTGTTTCCGCTGAAACTGGGCAGGACCATGGTGCATGCTGCTGTGCAGACTTATCGGAGTGTGTCGCATGCAGTCACGGAGGATGTGAAGAAAACACTCCTTCACACGCTGCTGTTCCTGGCAGTGACGGCCGGAGGCTTCTTTCTGATTCGGGCACTGGCAGAGGACGCACTGAAGAAAAGCAACTGGATGATCGACACCTTCAGCATACTGGCTGCCTGCGCAGCAGCCATGCTGGTGACTTTCCGCAGGACACTCGGTGCCAAACCTGAAATCTTTTTTCTGATTCTGACCCTGATGACCGGAGGCATCCTTTCATTCATGCTGCCGGATGCGACTGCGGTGAGCTGGGATGACGGCCATCATTTTCAGCACGCGCTGAATTATTCAACCATCGGTCATGTGCGGTTTACACAGCAGGATATGGAAGCCATGGAAGCGCACAATGTGAAGAATTACAGTCTGGGCGAGGACAGAAAGGCATGGCTTGAAGAGCAGGACAGACTTCATGCGGATGGCGCTGTGTACGTGACGCATGGATTCCATATGAGACCGACCCAGTTCTGGACGGGAACCTATGGATTGGGTCTGTTTCTGGGACGTTTATTTCATCTGAGCTATTGGATGACCTGGAGTCTTGGGCGGTTTACCGGATTGCTTGCCTATGCGCTGATTGGATTCTTTGCTATTCGTCGTCTTCACTCGGGTAAAATGATTCTTGCATCCGTGCTGATGATTCCGGAAGCGGTGTTCCTCGCGTCCAATTACAGCTATGACCCGGGTGTAACTTCACTCATTGCCCTGGGACTGAGCTATTGCTTTGTGCAGTGGCAGGAACCGGAAAAGAAAATCCAGCTGCTTGATGAGCTGGTGATGATTATTGCCATGGCGTTTGGATGCCTGGCCAAAGCGATTTATTTTCCTGTTCTGCTTTTCCCGCTGCTTCTCCCAAAATCCAAATTTACGGATTCGAAGCATCATAAGCGTTTCATTGCAGCCACTGTGTCTGCCATTCTCCTGCTGCTTGCTTCATTTGTGATCCCGTTCCTTACCGGCAGCGGAGAAGGGGATACACGCGGAGGCTCCGATGTCAACGCATTTGGACAGGCCCAGTTCATTCTGACACATCCTCTTGAATACACCGAAATCCTGCTGCGATTCCTGCGTGATTACCTCAGCTGGGACACTGCGCCGCAGTATCTTGGGTTCTTCGCCTATATGGGCTGGGCTCCCAATCTTGGGCTGTATCAGATGATCATGGCAGTTGTGATTTTTACAGACAAACGCGAGACAGACGAGGCTTTGTCTCAGAGAGTCGGCGTGCGTTCACTGATGCTGTTCCTCCTTTTTGGAACGATCTGTCTTGTAGCCACCTCACTGTATGTGAGCTATACCCCGGTCGGCTCGAGAGGCATATCAGGGTGTCAGCCCAGGTATCTGATCCCGCTGGTTTTCCCCATCATGATGCTGCTTGGCTCAGGAAAAATCCGGAACCATATGAATCAGGCGCTGTATAATGGCCTTGTGTTTGCAGGGACTGGATATGTGGGATTCTGTGCAGCCCTGTTTACCTGTATTGCCAACTATACCTGACAGAGGAGTAGCCAATGCAAAAGCTGTTGATTATTATTCCTGCCTACAACGAAGCTGAAAACATCGTCAGGGTTGTAGAGGAACTGAAGGAAAAAGTGCCGCAGTATGACTATGTTGTGGTGAATGATGGATCGGCAGATAATACGGCGCTGATCTGTAAACAGCACGGATACCGCATGCTGAACCTGCCCTGCAATCTTGGTCTGGCCGGTGCATTTCAGACCGGTATCCGGTATGCGTATGACCAGGGCTATGATGCAGCCATCCAGATTGATGGGGATGGACAGCATGATCCGTCCTATATTCCGCAGATGATGGAACTGATGGAAAACGGAGACAAGGATCTGATTATCGGATCGAGATTTGTCACCGAGAAACGTCCGAACTCCCTGAGAATGGTGGGCAATGCAATCATCGAATGGGCGGTGCGTGCCACAACTGGTCAGAAAATGACGGATCCGACATCCGGAATGCGTCTTTACGGAAGAAAACTGATTGACACCATGGCACACGGTTCAGATTATAAACCGGAACCGGATACCATTGTATTTTTCCTCCGGCATGGCGCTGCAATGCAGGAAATGCAGGTCAGCATGAGAGAACGTGTCGCAGGGGAAAGCTATTTGAGCATGGGGCGTGCGATCGGATATATGATCCAGACCTGCATGAATATCTTTGTGTTTCAATGGGTGAGAAAAAAGTGATAAAAAGGCGGTCAGCCGGGCAGGGGTTCAAAAAGGGAAAAACTGTCATGCTGACCGCCTGTCTGTTTTCCAGCGATACAGTCCGGCAACATATCGAAGCTGACTGTAATCAAAATGCAGGAATGATGATTGCCTCATGATTCTTTTGCAGATAATCCGGATACACAACTTGCTGTGTGTCCTTTCATATGCTTTTTGTGCTATAATCTGGTCGGTGTATCAGAATGATCCAATAAAGTGGTTTTCCCTGGTGAACCGTTTTGGTGCTCAAAAAGGGAGATAAGAGAGAAGGAAAAGTGATGGCCCTGAATCATGAAGAGGTTCTTGCACGCCTCAATGGTCCCCGTCGTCTTGAATACCTTGCTGAACTCATGGAAACAGAAACACATCCTGCACGGGGGAAGGACGTAAACAATCACATTCATACTATTTATTCTTTTTCACCCTATTCCCCGACAGCGGCAGTCTGGTTTGCACGTCAGGCCGGATTGTGTACCTGCGGGCTGATGGATCACGATTCCATCTCAGGAGCCGATGAATTTCTCAAAGCGGCACGAATAGCCGGCATCGCAGCAACCATTGGCGTGGAGTGCCGCGTCAGCTTTGCGAATACGCCGTTTGTCGGGCGGCACCTGAACAACCAGGACCAGGCATCCATTGCATATATTGCTCTCCATGGGATTCCCCATAATCGGGTGGATGAGGTGTCGGCCTTTTTTGCACCGCGTCGGGAAATGCGCAATCAGCGGAATCGGAAAATGGTCCTGGCTCTCAATGAACTGATGAAGTCCTTCGATATTGCCGTGGATTTTGACCGGGATGTACTGCCGCTGTCGGAGTATGAACGGGGCGGGTCGGTGACGGAACGGCATATCGCATGTGCTCTGGCTGTCCGCATGATGGAAACCATCGGCAAAGGAAAAATCCTGGTGGATTTCATAAAGAATGAGATGAAGCTGCCGCTTTCGGCACGAACAGAGGCTTACCTGCTCGATGAAGAGAATCCATTCTTCAGGTTTGATCTGATCGCATGGATCAAATCCACCCTGCTCAGGCAGTTCTATATTGATGCTGAGGAGGAATGCCCTGATGTTCGGGAAGTTCTGGCTTTGTCCGAGCGGATCGGCGCAATCTCAGCCTATGCCTATCTGGGGGATGTAGTGAATATTGCGACGGCGGATAAGCAGGACCAGTGCTTTGAGGATGCCTACCTGGATGATCTGATCCCGTATCTTCATGAGCTGGGTTTCCGTGCGGTGACGTATATGCCGTTCCGCAATACACGCGAACAGCTGAGACGAATCCGCGGTCTGTGTGAGAAGCATGCGCTGTTCCAAATCAGCGGGGAAGACATCAATTCCCCAAGGCAGCCCTTTGTGTGCGAAGCGCAGAGAGATCCTGCTTTCAGAAATCTGTATGATGCGGCATGGGCGCTGATTGGTCACGAACGGAGAGCCACCCTGGATATGCAGGATGGCCTGTTTTCCGAGCGCTCAGTCAGGCAGTGGCCGGATCTCAATGACCGCATTGCTGCTTTTTCAGCCTTCGGACAGGAAATGTTTACAAAAGATATCTGATCAAAGACCGGTATGCCGGCACAGAGGATGGCTCATTCGCTTTCCGCAAAAGGAACTCAGGAACACGAAACGGATACACGGTGCGCAGGAACATGACAAAAGGATGGGAAAGGCATGTCCTGCACAGTTTGCACAGTGAATCCGCGATGTGATATAATACCTGAGTAAATGCATGTGTGAGGAGGAATTATGCATGCAGGAAGGCAGAATTAAGGCCGTCCTCTTTGATATGGATGGCGTACTGATTGATGCAAAAGACTGGCATTATGAAGCATTGAACCGTGCGCTGGGACTTTTTGGTGCGGAGATCAGCCGATATGATCACCTGCATACCTTTGATGGGCTGCCCACCAGAGTGAAGCTTGAGATGGTCAGCGAAGGCCAGTTTCTTCCGAAAGAACTTCATGGTTTTATCAATGAACTGAAGCAGGATTACACGGCTGAACTGATCCATCAGAAATGTCATCCGATGTTTCATCACGAGTATGCGCTGTCCAGACTGCGCAGCGAAGGATATCAAATCGCAGTATGCTCAAATTCGATTCGCTCCACGATTGAATTAATGATGGAAAAGGCTCATCTCAAACAATACCTGGATCTGATTGTGTCCAATGAGGATGTGAAAAAAGCCAAGCCGGATCCAGAAATGTATATCACCGCAATGCAGAAACTGGGCCTGCATCCGGATGAATGTATCGTAGTTGAAGACAACCCGAAAGGGATCCAGGCCGGGAAGGCAAGCGGAGCAGCGGTGCTTGAAGTGGCGACGGTATACGATGTCAACTACGAAAACATTTCGCGTAAGATCAAGGAGTGTCAGTCATGATTCGGATTCTGATTCCCTCCATGGGTACCTCGGCCTTTTTCAAGGACAGCTTTTTTCCGAAGCCTCTGTATGAAATTGGCGGGAAAACCATTCTGGAGATGGTTGTGGAAGATTACAATGAACTGCCCGATAAGCAGTTCATCTTCGTTTTTTCCAAAGAAGACTGTCAGCAGTTTCACCTGGATCTTTCCGCAAAGGTCTTGTGCCCGGATTGCGAAGTGATCCAGCTCCGAAACCAGACAGCCGGCGCTTTGTGCACGTGTCTGATGGCGATTGAGAGCATCAACAATGATGAGCCGCTGATCATTTCAAACGGAGATCAGGTGATCGACGTGGATTATCAGATGGTGGTGGACGCTTTCATTGCAAAGGATGCTGATGCAGGCATCATCACATTCCCCAACATCCACCCGCGCTGCAGCTATGCCAAAAAGCAGGGGGATTGGGTCGTGGAGGTGGCAGAGAAGCGCCCTGTTTCCAAAGATGCTCTGACTGGCTTCTTCTATTATCGGCGGGGAAGCGATTTTGTGGAGGCGGCCAAACAGGCCCTGCGCAAACAGACCCATCTGAACGGAAAGTATTATCTTTCTTCTGCCATCAATGAGATGATTCTCATGGGGAAGAAAATCGCGTATTTTGATGTATCCAAAGAACAGTACAGTTCATTCTATTCTCCGGCGAAAATTGATGAATATGCGGAAAAGCTGAAGACCAAAAGGAGCGAAAAACAATGCTGAACATTGTCATTCCCATGGCTGGAAGAGGAAGCCGCTTTTCCAGAGCCGGGTATACAATGCCCAAACCGCTCATTGAGATTCATGGGCATCCCATGATCGAATATGTCATACGCAGTGTGACCCCGGATTGTCCCCATCGGTTTATTTTTCTCTGCCTGAAAGAGCATATGGAACGGTATGATCTGAAGCAGCGCCTGGAATCCTTTGCGCCGGGATGCGTTGTGGTTCCCATTGATACGGTGACGGAAGGCGCAGCCTGCACGGTTCTGCTTGCCGAACCGTGGATTGACAATGATGACCCCATGATGATTGCCAACAGCGATCAGTATGTGGACATTGACATCAATGCGTATCTCTCCGCCATGGGAGAGGCTGACGGGCTGATCATGACACTGTTTGCCGATGATCCCAAGTGGAGCTTCATCCGCTATGATGAGCAGCGCATGGTGACCATGGTCAGGGAAAAAGAAGTGATATCCAACGAGGCAACCGTCGGAATCTACAATTACCGCCATGGGAAGGATTTTGTCGCAGCCGCGCATCAGATGATTGATCAGAATATCCGGGTCAACGGCGAATTCTACGTTGCGCCTGTGTATAACGAGATGATCAGAGACGGAAAGAAGATTACATTCCACAATATCGGGGAACATATGTATGGCCTGGGAATTCCGGAGGACCTGGAAGCCTTTGTGAAGCTTCCCATCAGCCGGCAGGTATTTCATACATGAGCCTGACGCAGGCAGGAACAAAGAAAGGCTGCAGACAGCATGCGGTTTAACGTGAGTGAATTGGATGCCCGGTATCACTTTGATGTGACGGGTACTTCCTATATCGGGGATCCCCAGGATGGAACAGTATTGTTTGCCACCGGGAAAATCAGCAGGGAACTGGACAAACTGCTGGGACATCATCACTGCCTTCTGTTTCTGGAAACCGGGCTGGTGATGCCCGAGGAGTGGACAGAGGACAACTGTGTTGTGTATTCAGATGCACCGGTTGCGGCGTATGGACGATTTGCACAGACACTCCGGGATCGGGAACAGATCCTTCAGGACAGCAGAACGAGAACGCTGACCCCGGAGGGATACTGGATCGGCGAAAATGTCTCCATTGGAGAGCATGCAGTCATTGAGCCGGGCTGTCTGATTGACCATGATGTTGTGATTGGGCCGGACGCAAGAATCGGCTTTGGCACCGTGATTCGTCATGCTGTGATCGGCAGCGGCTTTCGCTGCGGCGCGCATGCACGGATTGGTGAAGATGCCTTTTTCCCGGCAGAAGAAGAAGGCCAGGTTTTCCGGATCCCGTCCTTCGGTAATGTCGAGATCGGAAATCAGGTGGATCTCGGCAGTCATGTCATCATTGAGCGGGGCTTTAACAGCCATACTGTTCTTCATGATATGGTCATGGCTGACGCGGACGTATGCATCGGTCACGATGATGTGATCGGTGAACGGGTACGCATTGCCTGTGGAGTGAAGCTCGCGGGCATGATTACCATCGGCCAGGAGGCCTACCTTGGTGTCAATGCATCCGTCAAGCAGCGCCTCTCCATTGGGGAGAGAGCGGTTGTGGGCATGGGCTCTGTTGTGATCAGCCATGTTCCTGCGGATGCCAGTGTGTTTGGGATACCGGCAAGAAAGATGAGGTTTTAAAGAATCGCATGGAAACGAATGTCCTGGCGTGGCTGGAAAAGACGGCTGACAGACTGCCTGAGAAGGTGGCATATCATTCGGAAACCGGAGAAATCACATTCCGCGGGACACGGGAGCGTGCCCGTGTGATTGGTACAGCGCTCTCGTACCGGAATCTTGGAGCGAATCCGGTTGCGGTCATGCTGGATAAAGAAGTGGATACAATCCCTGCTTTTCTCGGTGTCGTCTACAGCGGAAGAGCGTATGCTCCCATTGATGCATCCCTTCCGGAAGCACGGATTCAGAACATTCTCAGGACACTGAGTCCTTCTGCGGTTCTGACCAATGTTTCCAATCAGGACAAGGCCAGACGATGCCTTTCCACGGAGGTCCCGGTTCTGCTGCTCAATGAGCTGAGCGGGGATGAAGACGCCGAATGCCTTGAAAAAAACTGTCGGGGAATCCTTGAGACGGATCCGCTGTATATCATCTTTACATCCGGATCAAGCGGCGTTCCCAAGGGTGTGGCGACATCCCATCATTCGCTGATGTGCTACATTCAGGACTATGCGGAGATGATGGATATTCAGGAGGATGACCGGCTGGGAAATCAGTCGCCCCTTGATTATATCGCTGCCATTCGCGATATTTATCTGCCGCTTATGTGCGGCTGCTCCACGCATTTGATCCCAAAGACGGCTTTTATGCAGGCAGATCTTCTTGTGGATGTTCTCAATCGACAGAAAATTACAGCGCTGGGGTGGAGTGTATCGGCACTGACTGTGTTGACCACGCTTGGCGTGCCGGAGGAATACACACCTCAGACCGTCAGAAAAATCTGTTTTTCCGGATCCGTGATGCCTGGCGCCGTGCTTCGGAAATGGCAGCAGAACATGCCGGACACCCGGTTTGTCAATCAGTATGGCCCGACAGAGGCGACGGCGAGCTGCACCTATTACAGGGTGGATCATCTGGTCGAAGAAAACGAAGTGATTCCGATCGGTGTTCCCTACACGCATTACAGGATCCTGCTGCTCAATGAAAACGGGGAAGCCGTTCGTCCGGGTGAGTTTGGCGAGATCTGTGTGGCGGGGCCATGCCTTGCACTGGGATACTGGGGCAATACGGAGCGTACGAGACGGGACTTTATCCAGAATCCGCTGAATCAAGTATACGATGAGCGGATATACCGGACCGGTGACATCGGCAGTATGGGACCGGATGGAAATCTGAGATTCCATGGCAGAAAAGACCGGCAGGTCAAGCATATGGGACACCGGGTCGAGCTGGATGAGATTGAAAGCGCCGCTCTTGCACTGGAACATGTGAACGAATGTGCTGTGCTGTATGATGCCGGGAAGGAAGTCCTGCATCTGTTTTATGCCGGCAGCGCGAATGCGCGCGAAATTGCCATCGGGCTTCGGAAGACACTCCCGGGATTTATGATCCCCAGGAAAATGCACTGTCTGGAAGCGATCCCGCATCTTCCCAACGGAAAGACGGACTTGAGCAGTCTGAAGGACATGATGCAGACCCTGTGATCAGCAGGGCTGCCTGAAAATGATACCGACAGAGCCTGAATTGGAAAGGAATGGACAGGAATGAAGGAAACAACCAGGGAAACCGTGCTGAATATCTTGAATGACATTCGTCCGGATGTGGACTTTACGACAGAAACCGGTCTGATCACAGAAGGAATCCTTGAATCTTTTGATCTGCTGACTCTGATTGCATCACTTGAGGATGAAATCGGAATGGAAATCGGCAACAGGGATGTCAATGCAGAGAACTTTGACTCTCTGGATGCCATGGTTCGTTTGGTGGAAAGGCTGACGCAATCGTGAGGACACCTTGTTATGTATTTGATGCGGATGAGCTGCTGAGCAGGCTGGAAACAGTCAGGCGTGCCATTCCTGGAATTCCTGTCACGTATTCCATTAAGGCCAATTCCTTTGTGACAGGCGTCATGGGAAAGGCTGCAGATCATCTCGAAGTCTGCAGCCCGGGTGAGCTGGAAATCTGCAGAAGGCTTCGGATTCCTCCTGAAAAGATCATCTATTCAGGGGTCATGAAGGAACCCTGTGATATTGAAGAAGCTGTTTCGATCGGTGCAGGGATTCTGACATCAGAGAGTCCGGCACATTTCCGGATGATCCGGCAGGCTGCGGAGAAACTGGGAAAAAAGGTGCAGGTTCTGCTGCGACTGTCCAGCGGGAATCAGTTTGGCATGGACACGGAAGAACTGCTGTCGGTTCTTGAGCGTGCGGTCGGTGATCCGTGGGTCTCTGTGCTGGGATTCCATTATTATTCGGGAACCCAAAAGAAAAAGGCGGGGCAGATCAGCCACGATCTGGAAAACCTTCGCGCGGTGATTTCCCTTGCCAGGGACAGGTGTGGGTATCAGGCGGGTCTGATCGAGTATGGTCCTGGTCTTGCAGCGGAATATTTTAAGCCGGATCTGCAGGAAACAGATATGAATCTGCTGCTCGAAGCGGCACCGCTGCTGAATGCGTTTGCGGAAGAAGCCCCGCTGGGACTGGAGTTTGGACGTTTTCTTGCCGCAACATGCGGCACCTATTATACCTCTGTGAAGGACCTGAAAACGACCGATGGAGTGCGGTATGTTATCCTTGACGGAGGCATTCACCATGTAAAGTATTACGGACAAATGATGTCCATGCATCAGCCGCCGGTACACCTGGTGGAGAAACAAGATGGGGAGCGTCTGCCGTATTGCCTCTGCGGTGCACTGTGCACCGTGTCAGATGTGCTGGTCAGGGAAATCCTGCTGCCGGAGCTTCAGCCGGGGGATGTCCTCGCGTTTGAAAAATGCGGTGCCTATTCTGTTACGGAAGCATCCGCTCTGTTTCTGTCAAGAGATCTGCCGGCCGTGTATCTTCGTCAGGAAGGGCAGCTCCGGCTTGTCCGCCGACCGGTTTCAACATGGGAGATCAACTGCCCGGACATGACTGAATCGGAAGCAGAAAGGAATACGGGTGCATGCAAAAGGGACTAATTTCCTTTGTGATTCCGATTTATCGGAACTTCGAAGGTGTCTATGACACACTGAAAAGTGTGTTTGTGCAGGACTATCCGAACATTGAAATCATTCTTTCAGACGACGGCTCACCGAATTATGAGGATGAGATACCGCGGCTTCGGGCGTTTGCTGAATCACACAGAACACCATCGATTGAGCGGATCGTTTATCATCATCTGCCGGAAAACCAGGGAACGGTCAGGAACGCCAATGAAGCGTATCATCTTGCGCAGGGAGAGTACATCAAGGATCTGTCTCCGGAGGATATCCTTGTCGGTACTGATGCGCTGACAAAGTATGTCCGATTTCTGGAAAGCAGCGGAAAACTGATCTGTTTCTGCCGTCAGGAAGGAATGACGGAGTCGGGCGAGGTGGTGAAGCACCTTGCATCAAGTGCAGAAGACTATGATACACTCGCAAAGCTCTCACCGCAGGAACTGAGAAACCGGCTTTTTGAAAGAAATTGTCTGCCAGGACCGGCGTGGTTTGCGAAGAAGGAACTCTTTGAACGCTATGGGTATTATCTGCCGGTGACAAGACTGATTGAGGATTATCCGTACTGGCTGCACCTGTGTGCGCAGCAGGTGCCGATCGGCTTTATGGATGATGTCCTGATTCGATATCGTCTCTCCAATTCAGGAAAGGGCAGCTACAGCCCGGCTTTTCTGAAGGATATGGTCGCAATACAGAAAAACTGCATTTTCCCCTATGACAGGCGTTATGGGGTGCTTCAGCCTGCCTATAATCTGCTGAAAGAAGCGGGACTGCGCGCATATATGGACCGGTCTGTCTGGGAAACCTATACACCGTGGCAGAAAGCAAAAGCGTGGCTTACGCACGGGCTTTTTTTCCTGTATATCGACTTTTCCAATGCGCAGGTAGCCCGGAAAAACCGGAGGGAAATGTCAGGGAGGAAGGAAGAATAGATGGAGCTGGGGAAACACGCAAAATCCAATGTTTTGTGGAATATGATCGGCTCCATCTGTGAGTCAGCACTGAATCTGGTTCTGATGATTGTCGTCAACCGGATTGCGGGTGAGGCATACGGCGGCATCTTTACCTTCTCGTTCTCGCATGCCCAGATGATGTATTACCTGGGTACGCTGGAGGTTCGCCCGATTCACTCCACGGATGTTCAGCAAAAATACCGGTTTGCAGATTATTTTTCTCTGCGCATGGTGTCCTGCGTCTTTATGATCCTGGTCTGTCTGGGGTATGTGTTCCTGACGGACGGGGATCCGGTCAAAAAGCAGTTCATGATGCTGATGTGCATCTATAAAATGCTGGATGCAGTGTATGATCTTTTTGCATCCATGTTCCAGCAGCACGGCCGCATCGCTTTTTCCGGCATGGTCAGCACGATGCGTGTATCGCTGGTGCTGGTTGGATTTACAGTCACGCTGCTGATGACGAAGAATCTGGTGGCCGCAGGCGTTGTCATGGTTCTGGTCAGTCTTGGTGTCCTGCTGACGTTCAACATGTCCAAGTGGCGCACGTTTGATGATGTTCCGATCCGCTGGCAGTTTTCCCATGCGGGAGAAATCCTGAGGGCGTGCTTTCCGCTGTTTATCTCCGTGTTTGTCATGCTGTATATCAGCAATGCACCGAAATATGCCATTGACAGGTACTGCACGGATGTGGTGCAGAACCGATATAATATTCTGTTCATGCCAGCCTTTGTCATTAACCTGTTCAGCCAGTTTGTGCTCCGTCCCATGCTCACGCCCATGGCGCAGATGTGGAATCAGGGAAAGAGCAAAGCGTTTCGCGGCAATGTCATCAGGATGCTTCTGGCCATTTCCGCTCTGACCATTCTTGGCGTTGCTGGGGCATGGCTGCTGGGTATTCCGCTGCTCGAACTGGTGTACGGAGTCCCGCTTGCGGCAGAAAAGGGAATTCTTCTCTGGGTCATGGTGTATGGCGGACTGAACGCGGCAAGCGTATTCCTGTATGACATGATTGCGGTGACAAGGCGCCAGAAATGGCTTCTGGCTGCGTATCCGCTGGTGGCGGTCGTTGTGGGCATTCTTGCGCCGATATGGGTCCAGAAGCAGGAAATGCTCGGTGCGATTCTGTCGAGCGTTGCCGCGCAGCTTCTTTTGAACGGAATTCTCCTGGGGATTATGCTCATTGTCCTTCATCGGGCGGTGGAAAGGAAAACGGCATGAAGAATTTTGTGCGCCATGCAATGGAAACGGCCAAAATGATCGTCTTTGAGAAGGGACATCTGATTTATGCCCTGAATCGGCCGGGCTATCGGAAAAGCCTGCAGGAGCTGCGGAAGAAAGAAAAAAAGCAGAAGATCCGTGTGGGTTTTCTGATTCAGGTTCCCAACAACTGGGCCGTTCTTGAACCTGTCTATGAGGCTGCCAGGCAGATGGAAGATGTGGAGCCGGTGATTCTGCTGATGCCGGAACTGACGTACTTCTGTTATGTGCGGCTTGTGAAGGTGGACTGGGAGAAAACCTATGCTTTCGGGCATGAAAAGTACGGAGATCAGTGTGTGGAAACCTGGAATCCGAAGACAGAAACATGGATCGATCCCGCCACACTGGATCTGGACTATGTATTTCTGCCCCGTCCGTATGAAACGTATCTCCCGAAGGTCTATAAGGCAAGCGGACTGAGGAAAGTGACCCGGGTCTGTTATGTGCCGTACTCATCTCCTCTTTTGGATGATTACCGTCTTCTGTACAATATGCATTTTGTGCGGAATGTGCGTCTGATTTTCTGCGAGAAGCAGCACTCCCTCGAATATGTCTCCCGCATGCTCAGGCCCACCCTGGCATCCGGTGAACAGAAAGCTTTCTGCACCGGATTCCCCAAGTTTGACATGAATCAGGGCGGCGAAGGTCTTGAAAGTCCCCTGTGGCCGAGACCCCATGGTGAGGTGCAGCAGAGAATCATCTGGACGCCGAGATGGAATATGGATCCCTGGCTGGGCGGAAGCAGCTTTATGAAGTACAGGGAAAACATGCTGCAGTATGCCCGTGAGCATTCCGACGTGGACCTGATTTTCAGACCGCATCCGCTGGCAAAGGATTCACTGGTGGGGGATGGCTATCTGACAGAACAGGAATGGGATGCCTACCTGCAGGAATACCGTGACGGGACAAATACGAATGTTGATCTGACGAGCACCTATTATGACCTCATGTGGAGTTCGGAGGTGCTCATTACCGATGTCTCCTCAATGATCATGGATTATCTCCTGACAGGACACCCGATTATTTACTGTGCAACGCAGGTGATGGGCAAGATGTCGGACGATCCGTCTCTTGCCATCCGCGACCTTCTGCCCGGGCTGTATATCGCCCATGATTTTTCACAGATCGAAGCAGTCCTGAACCAGCTTCGCCGGGGAGAAGATCCAAAGTACGAAATCCGGCAGCAGCTTGTCCGGAGAATGCGCAGGGACGGACATATCGGGAAGAACATCATGGAACTGCTGGTGAAGGATTATCGGGAAGACTGAGTGCGCCTGACCGACAGCTTTTCCAGTGAATTGAATAAAGGGCACGCATTGCTCTGTGACAGGGGCAGTGCGTGCCTTTTTCCTTCCTGCAGGAAAGCAAGATGCGCAGAAATGGAAAACTGTGCCGTGCAATGGGAGCGGAATGCGGCATATATAAGGAAAGCTTGCCAATTACTGGCAGGATGCTTATAATCTCTTATGTATATGCTTTATTTGCGGGGCTTGAGGTTCAACCGGATTTTCAGCACGCAGACATGAGGCTGTCGGGCGAATGCCAATACGAAAAGGAGCATGAACCGGGTATGAAGATCATCACCTTTGATTTTGAAGAACACGGTGACGAGCGGGGCATCCTGATCTCCCTGGAAGAAAACAGGAATATTCCGTTTGATATCAAGCGGTGCTATTACATGTACAACACACAGCCCGGCGTGAGCAGAGGACATCATGCACATAAATCCCTGGAGCAGGTGCTGGTCTGCGTCAGAGGAGAATGCAAAATACTTCTGGATGATGGAAAGACCAGAGAAACCGTTGTGCTGGACCGGCCGAACAAAGGACTGTATTTATCCCACTTGATCTGGAGAGAAATGTTCGATTTCTCCGAGGATGCGGTTCTGATGGTTCTGGCCTCTCAGCTGTATGATGAATCCGATTATATCCGGTCATATGATGAATTCCTTCAATATGTCCAAACGAAGAACGGGGAGGAAAACGGACTGTGAAAGTGATGAATATTCCGTATTTTGCTTTGCAGAAAACGCATGACCCGATGATGGCTGAACTGGATGCTGCCTACCAACGGGTCATGGAACGGGAATGGTTTATTGACGGACAGGAAGACCAGCATTTTGAAAAAGCCTTTGCCGATTACTGCGGGGCATCCTGCTGTGTCGGGGTGGGGAACGGACTGGATGCTCTCCGCCTGATTCTGCTTGCGGCAGGCATTGGTGAGGGCGATGAGGTGCTGGTTCCGGCCAATACATTTATCGCATCTGCCCTGGCCATCTCCTATGTCGGCGCGAAGCCGGTTCTGGTGGATCCGGATCCGGAGACAGCTCTGATTACACCGGAAGGCGCAGCTCAGAAAATCACAGACAAAACACGTGCTGTTATGGTGGTTCATCTCTATGGCCGCGTAGCGGAAATGGATGGATTGATGCAGCTGTGCAGGGAGCACAATCTCCTTCTGGTCGAGGATACAGCACAGGCACACGGAGCGGATTACAAGGGAAAGAAAGCGGGTACATTTGGCATCGCCGGAGGTTTTTCCTTCTATCCCGGTAAGAATCTCGGCGCACTCGGAGATGCCGGCGCTGTGGTTACAGATGATCCGGAGATTGCTGCCAGAGTGCGTGCGCTGGGCAATTACGGATCCACGCAAAAATATCACCACGACTTTGTCGGGGTGAACTCCAGACTGGATGAGTTCCAGGCGGCCTTCCTGTCGGCCAAGCTGCCGCATCTGGACGCATGGACTGCACAGCGCCGCGCCATAGCGGAAACCTACCGGAAAGGCATCACCAATCCGAAAATCCGGCTGCTCAGGGAAGACCCCGGATGTGTCTATCACATTTTCCCGGTTTTCTGCACTGAGCGTGATGCCCTGAAGGAATACCTTGAGAACCTGGGCATTCATACCCTGATTCATTATCCGATACCGATTCATCTGCAGAAGGCGTATGCCTCTCTGGGATATGTCCGGGGAGATTTCCCGGTGGCGGAAACACTGGCTGAGACTGAACTCAGCATTCCTCTGTATCCAGGCATGACCGAAGACGAGATCGGATATGTCCTGGATGCATTGAACCGCTTCTGATTCATACCGGTCCAAAGGGTCTTTCACTGCCTGAATAGACGGATACAGGACCTGCGCGTGTAGATTGGCAGAATCAAACGGCGTTTCAGGAAACACGACACGGAAAGAGAGTAGAAGATATGTCTTGGAGCATGAGAATCCTGCTGCTGCTTGGGTCAGTGATGACCGCTGTATATGTGCTTCGGAAAGTCCGAAAGAGCAAGATGCGGACTGAAGCTTCCGTCTTCTGGCTGCTTTTTTCGGTGGTCCTGGTCCTACTCGGACTTTTTCCGGAGATCGCTATCGGTGTGTCCGAATGGGTTGGCATACAGAGTCCGGCGAATCTGGTCTATCTTGTTGTGATCTTCCTGCTCATCATTAAGCTGTTCCTGATGGATCATCAGATTGCAAAGCTTCAGGATCAGCTGACACATGTTGCGCAGCATATCGCAATGGAAGAGCTGGAAAATGAGAAGGACAAGGCGTGAGATTCCCCTGCGGACAAGGAAACGGAAGGAAGAGCAGCAGGGGAGTTCGGAATACTCAGAAAAACAGGAGATGATTCAATGAAAGCGGTTATTCTTGCAGGCGGTTTCGGCACGCGTTTTTCCGAGGAATCCCAGTTTAAACCGAAGCCCATGATTGAAATCGGCAATATGCCGATTCTCTGGCATATCCTGAAATGCTATTCTCATTACAATATCAATGAGTTTGTCATCTGTGCCGGCTATAAGCAGGATATGATCAAGAAATGGTTTTCGGATTATTTCCTGTATACATCCGATGTCACCTTTGATTTCACAAAGGAAGCGACCGAGGACCGCATTATTATTCATAACCGCAAAGCTGAGCCGTGGAAGGTCACTGTTGTGGATACGGGCCTCAATACCATGACCGGCGGGAGAATCAAGAGAATCCAGCCATATATCGGGGATCATACGTTCCTGATGACGTATGGCGATGGCGTTTGCGATGTGGATATCACAAAGCTGATTGAATATCACCAGTCCCATCACAAGCTGGCCACTCTGACATCGGTTACACTTCAGCAGCAGAAAGGCATTTTGGATATTGGCGGAGACAATGCTGTTCATGCATTTCGCGAGAAGAATGCGTCTGACGGCGCATCGATCAATGCCGGCTTCATGGTCATGGAACCCGGGGTGTTTGACTACATTGAAGGGGATCAGACTGTGTTTGAGAGAGAGCCGCTGGAGAGACTTGCAGCAGAAGGACAGCTGATGAGCTATGCACACCACGGTTTCTGGCAGTGCATGGATACAAAGCGTGAGCATGATCTGCTGCAGAAACTGTGGACGAGCGGAAATGCCCCGTGGAAGGTGTGGGATTGATCATGCTGGATCTGGACTGGTACAAAGGGAAAAGAGTGTTTGTGACAGGTCACACCGGTTTCAAGGGAAGCTGGATGTGCCGTGTCCTGCAGAAGGCCGGGGCTGAAGTGACCGGTTATGCGCTGAATCCGCCAACCGAGCCGGCGCTGTTTGATCTTGCTTCGCTCTCTGAAGGCATGCACGATGTCCGCGGAGATATCCGTGATCTGGAGAGCCTGCAGTCTGCATTCCGGGCGGCGAATCCGGAGATTGTCATCCATATGGCAGCGCAGCCGATTGTCCGCGAAAGCTACAGGGCACCTCGGGAGACGTATGAGACCAATGTCATGGGTACAGTCAATCTGCTGGAATGCGTCCGCCTGTCGGACTCGGTCCGCTCTGTGGTCAATGTGACGACAGACAAGGTGTATCTCAACCGCGAATGGCCGTGGGGATACCGGGAAGACGAGATGCTCGACGGCTTTGATCCGTACTCCAATTCCAAATCCTGCTCAGAGCTTGTCACACATTCCTATGTGAACAGCTTTTTTCAGGGCAAGGATGCGCCCGTGGTTTCAACGGCACGCGCAGGGAATGTGATTGGCGGAGGGGATTTTGCATCTGACCGCATCATTCCGGACTGTGTGCGCGCGGTGACACGGGGAGAAACGATTCATATCCGCAATCCGTATTCCACCAGGCCCTATCAGCATGTGCTGGAGCCGGTCTGTGCCTATCTGATGATCGCTCAGCGTCAGGCGGAGGAAAAGGGGAAGGCGGGCTGGTATAATGTCGGCCCGGATGACGCAAGCTGCGTGACGACGGGCGAACTGGTGAACCGTTTTGTCCATGCATGGGGGGAAGGTGCGCGCTGGGAGACCGCAGCGGAGGCCAATGCGCCGCATGAAGCCAACTTCCTGAAACTGGATTGCTCGAAGATTCGCAGTGTGTTTGGATGGAAGCCTGTATGGGATATCGATCAGGCAGTCCGCATGACGGTCGCATGGACAAAAGCCTGGGTGGACGGTCAGATGGTGATTTCGGAAATGGACCGTGAAATCGAGGCATATTTGCAGGAGAAGTGAAGAGACGTATGCAGTGGAAGACAGAAGCTGAAGCCCGTGAATCCATTAAGAACATGGTGACGGATTATTACCGCCAGTTCAAGGAAAACAAAAAGGATTTTGTGCCCGGTGACAGGATCGCGTATGCATCCCGGGTCTATGATGAGAAAGAAATGTGCGCGCTGACCGATGCCATGCTGGATTTCTGGCTGACGACGGGAAGGTTCGCAGAACAGTTTGAGAAAGAGTTCAGTGCCTGGCTCGGCGTCCGGTGGGCCCACCTGGTCAATTCCGGGTCTTCTGCCAACCTTCTTGCGTTCATGGTCCTGACTGCGCCTGAACTGGGCGAACGCCGGATCCTGCCGGGCGATGAAGTCATTACGGTGGCCTGCGGCTTCCCGACAACGGTGGCTCCGATACTGCAGTATGGTGCAGTTCCTGTGTTTCTCGATGTCACCATCCCTCAGTACAATATGGATGTCTCCATGCTTGAGAAGGCGCTGTCACCGAAAACAAAGGCGGTCATGATTGCCCATACACTCGGGAATCCGTTTGATCTGAAAACCATTACAGCCTTCTGCAGGGAGCATGGACTGTGGCTGGTCGAGGACAACTGTGATGCACTGGGCAGCCTTTACACGATTGACGGTGAGACACGGTATACCGGCACCTGGGGCGACATCGGAACCAGCAGCTTTTATCCGCCGCATCATATGACGATGGGCGAGGGCGGCGCGGTGTATACCAACAACCCTCTCCTGCACAAACTGATTCTTTCCTATCGGGACTGGGGACGTGACTGCATCTGTCCTTCCGGCCATGACAACTTCTGCGGTCATCGGTATGATGGTCAGTATGGCGAGCTGCCTTTTGGCTATGATCATAAATATGTATACAGCCATCTCGGGTACAACCTGAAAGTGACGGATATGCAGGCAGCCATTGGCTGTGAGCAGCTGAAGAAATTTCCGGGCTTTATTGAAAAGCGCAGGAAGAACTGGGATCGTCTGCATCATGCACTGGAAGATCTTCAGGACAGACTGATTCTTCCGGAGCCTGCTGAAAACAGCACGCCGAGCTGGTTTGGGTTTATGGTCACGCTTCGCGAGGACAGCGGACTCGACCGGAGACAGGTCGTTCGTTATATTGAGGAGCACAATGTTCAGACGCGGATGCTCTTCTCAGGGAACATTCTTCGCCATCCGGCGTTTGATACGGTGCGCGGCACAGATGCATACCGTGTTGTTGGGGAACTGAAGAACACCGATCTCATCATGGAACGGACGTTCTGGGTGGGTGTCTATCCCGGGATGACCGAGGCCATGCTGGATTATATGGCCCAGGTGATCCATGAAGCCTGCGGAGCGTGAGACAAGGATGGAAAAGCTTCAGCATCTACTGAAACGGCTGGAAAACAGCCGCTTTGCTCCGCTTGTTCAGTTTGTCAAGTTCGGCCTGGTCGGCATTTCCAATACCGCGATTTCCTACGGTATTGAAATGCTCTGCTATTACTGGCTGCTGAAGAATGCAGACTTTCAGGGAATCTGTTCCCTGATGGCACGTCTGGGGCTGAGTGTGACAGGGGAACAGGTCAAAATCACCATTGTTACCGCGATTGCCTTCCTTGTTTCCGTCACGAACTCGTTTTACTGGAACAGCCGGTATGTATTCCGAAAGGATGCACGGACAGGCCGGGGAGAGATGGTCAGAACCTATTTCAAGACCATGGCGAGCTATGCACTGACAGGCATCATTCTCAGCCCCATCATCAAGATCTGGCTGAGCGGCATGGGAATGCCATACTATCTTTCCAGTATCCTCTCCATGGCCGTGACGATTCCTCTGAACTTTGTAATGAATAAATTCTGGGCTTATCGGGAAAACAAATGATCCCCCGCATGGCCGCTGCAGACCGGGAACACATGCAGATGTTCCCCGGATCAATGGAATGGGAGAAATGTGACATGTCACAGGCGGAAACCAGGAAAAAGCTTGTAAGCATTATGGTGCCCTGCTTCAATGAAGAAGAGAATGTGGTGGCGATCGCAGGTGCCATTGTGGACCAGATGAATCAGCTTCCGCAGTATGATTATGAGATTCTGTTTATCGACAACTGTTCAACGGACGGTACAAGGGCATTGATCCGGTCGGTCTGCGCACAGAATCCCAAAATCCGGGCGATCTTTAATGTGAAGAATTTCGGACAGTTCAACAGTCCGTACTATGGCATCTGCCAGACGAGCGGGGACTGCACCATCTCCATCTGTGCCGATTTCCAGGATCCGGTGGAGATGATTCCGGTGTTTCTGAAATACTGGGAGGAAGGCTATCAGATTGTCTGTGGCGTAAAGACCTCTTCAAAAGAAAACCGGATGATGTACTGGCTGCGCGGCGTGTACTACAAGCTGATCCGCAAGTATTCCGAAGTTGAACAGATCGAGCAGTTTACAGGGTTTGGCCTGTATGACCGGTCGTTTGTGAATGTGATGCGGGAACTCAACGATCCCACGCCCTTCCTGCGGGGGATTGTGGCGGAACTGGGCGGAAAGCGGAAGGAAGTCCCGTATGAACAGCCCAAGCGCAGAGCGGGAAAGACACATAACAACTGGTATACGCTGTATGACGCGGCCATGCTGTCCGTGACCAGCTATACCAAGGTCGGCATGCGCATGGCTGTGTTTGGCGGCGCCCTGCTTTCCATTATCAGTGTGATTGTCGGGTTGATCTACCTGATCCTGAAGCTGATTTACTGGGACTGGTTTGATGCCGGACAGGCTCCGCTTCTCATCATGACCTGCCTCATGTGTTCGATCCTTCTGGCCTTCATGGGGTTCCTGGGCGAATACATTTCGGCGATCAATCAGCGGGTAATGCGCCGTCCGCTGGTGGTGGAGGAAGAGAGGATCAACTTTGACCAGCAGGCGCAGGACGTCCCTGCCGAAGAAGCACAGGACGGGAAAAAACAGAAATCGTAACCGGATAAAGGCATGCAGTGAATATCCATGCCGCATGAAGAGGGAGACGAGTGTGCCGTGAAAATGAGACTGGCGGACTATGTGGCATCATTTCTGGTTGAGCATCAGGTGACGGATGTCTTCAGTGTGGTCGGCGGCGGTGCGATGCATCTCAATGACGCCCTGGGACACTGTGAAGGACTGCATGTCACTTACAATCATCATGAACAGGCCTGTGCCATTGCTGCGGAAGCTTACGCCCGGCTTGAAAACAGGATTGCGGCTGTCTGCGTGACAACAGGCCCCGGCGGGACCAATGCCCTGACCGGTGTTGTCGGCGGATGGCTGGACTCGATCCCTATGCTGATTCTCAGCGGACAGGTCCGATATGACACCACGGCCAGGTATGCTTTCAAGGAAGCCGGCGCAAAGGTGCGTGCCATGGGGGATCAGGAATACGACATTGTCAGGTCGGTCGAGCCGATGACAAAGTATGCGGTCATGATTGAAGATCCCAGGCAGATCCGCTATGCGCTGGAGAAGGCGTGGCATCTGGCAGTGACGGGCAGACCCGGTCCTGTATGGATTGATATACCGGTCAATTTTCAGGGCGGGCTGATTGAAACCGACACGCTCCCAGCCTATGATCCGGCGCAGGACGATGCCCTGCTTCCGCCGCCGGTGGATGAGGAAACCGTGAAGTTTGTGCTCGATCGGATTCGCAATGCGAAGCGGCCTGTATTCCATGCAGGGTATGGCATCCGTCTTTCCGGGGCGTATGATGTTTTTCGGTCTGTAGCAGAAAAGCTTGGAATTCCTGTGGTCACTTACTGGAATGCGGTGGATCTGATCGAAAACGATCATCCGCTGTACTGCGGTCGGGCCGGAAACATGGGAGACCGGGCGGGAAACTGGGCGATCCAGAATGCGGATCTGATTCTGGCAGTCGGCACCCGCATTTCCATCCGCCAGGTGGGATACAACTGGAAAACCTGGGCGAGAGCCGCCGAAGTGATCATGGTGGATATTGACCAGGGTGAAATGAAGAAGCCTACGCTGCATGTGGAGCATCCGATCTGGGCCGATGCAAAGGACTTTCTCAGCCGCCTGGATGCCATGGCGGAAAAACCTGTGTACTCCGGAAATGCATGGCTGGAAACGTGCAGAAAATGGAGAACAGAGTATCCGGTCGTGCTGCCTAGACACTGGGAGGAAAATGGTTCGACCGCCAATGTCTATGCGTTTATCTCCTATCTGAGCAGCCAGCTTCCGGAAAACAGTCTGACCGCCGTCTCCAACGGTGCATGCTGTGTGGTCGGCAATCAGGCCTATGTCATTCAGAAGGGAAGCCGGATGGCGAACAACAGTGCCATCGCCTCCATGGGGTATGGACTTCCGGCTGCCATCGGCACGTGTATCGGCGGCGGAAGGCGGAATACGATCTGCCTTGAGGGGGATGGATCCATCATGATGAATCTGCAGGAACTGCAGACCATCCTGACCAACCGACTGCCGATCAAGATCTTTCTGATCAACAACCAGGGCTATCAGTCGATCCGCATCACACAGAATAATCTGTTCAAAGAGCATTCCAAAGTGGGCATCGGACCTGAATCCGGTGATCTCTCCTTTCCTGAGTTCAGGAAGATTGCCGAAGCCTTTGGATATCCCTATTTCAGCGCCCACAGCAATGCGGAAATGAAGAGCGTGGTTGATACGGTGCTGAAGATGGATGGGCCCGTGTTCACGGAAATCTTCACTGACACAAAACAGGTGTGGGAACCCAAGAGCAGCACCAAGCGGCTGGAGGACGGGACGCTTGTCAGCCCTCCGCTTGAGGACCTTGCGCCGTTCCTTCCGAGGGAAGAACTGAGAAACATCATGCTGATTCCACTGATGGATGAGGAATAATGCAAATGAAAAGGGCAATCATCACAGGGGCGACAGGGACGGTTGGAACGGCCCTGATTGAGGAACTGACACAGCATCAGGTGGAAGTGCTTGTTCTGTGCCGGAAAAACTCCAGAAGACTGCATCAGCTTCCTGATAATCCCTATGTGAAAAAGGTTTTCTGTGCGCTGGATCAGCTTGCCGACCTGGAAAATGAGGACGGGCAGCCTTACGATGTGTTCTTCCATATGGGATGGGAGGGCACCATCGGTCCCGAGCGGGATGATATGTATCTGCAGAACCGAAATGTGAAATATGCACTTGATGCGGTGGAAACAGCCAAGCGCTTTGGCTGCAGGCGGTTTGTCGGTGTGGGTTCCCAGGCTGAGTATGGGCATGCCGAAGGACTTCTGAAACCGGATACGCCGGTCCATCCTGAAATGGGCTACGGCATTGGAAAGCTGACCGCAGGTCTGATGACGCGTGAGCATGCACATCAGCTCGGCATGGAACATGTGTGGGTCCGCCTGCTGAGCATATATGGCCCCAATGATGGACCACAGAGCCTGATTATGTCCACAATCCATAAGATTCAGTCCGGCGAAGTTCCGCGGCTCACAAAAGGAGAACAGTGGTGGGACTATCTCTACAGCCGGGATGCCTCCAAAGCGCTTGAACTGCTGGGAGAAAAAGGTGTGGATGGGAAAACCTATGTGCTCGGGAATGGGACAGTCCGGCAGCTGAAGGAATATGTCACCGCGATTCGGGACGTCATCTGCCCCGGTGCGCAGCTGGATTTTGGAGCCATTCCGTATTATGACCATCAGGTGATGTATCTTCAGGCAGACATCAGTGAGATCGTGAAAGATACAGGGTGGCATCCGGAAACGGAATTCTCGGACGGCATCCGGAAGATCCTCGCAAACGAAGCAAAATGAAGGCAGGTCCTTCAGGATACCCGCTTGAAAGGAACAGCGGTTGGTCCGGATATGCCGGGAAAACTTGCATCCTTTCGAGAATGTGGTATGATGTAGTCAGATGACATCCATGGAAAAGAATCATTCCATGAATTATAGCGTGTTTTGCATGACGCCATGCACAGACAAGAACGGGGTGACAGGCTTTGAATGATCAGAATATGCAGGGAATGGATATGAATCAGGGATATCCGCAGGGAACAATGCAGCAGGGTTATGCGCAGGCCGCCCAGGATGATCCGTATGCACAGTATCGTCAGCCTGATTCGGTCGGATACCAGCAGATGCAGCAGATGCAGCAGCCGTATCCTGCATATCCTCAGGAATCGTATCAGGGGTATCCCCAGGGATACACTCAGGGATATCCCCAGGGGTATCCTCAGGGCTATTCCCAGACCTATGCTCAGGGATATCCGCAGGGAAGTCCCACCGGAGGATATCAGGTGCAGCAGCCGGTACAGCACACCTTTCAGGGGGAATACACGGGCGACTATGCACTTCAGAACGGAATGAATTCCGGCCCGTACCGGGTTCCCCAGGTATCTGCAGCAACAGGCGAGCAGATTGTATACAATGCACCGATGGCACCGGGCGATGGAACGGATGCCTCTATCCTTACACCGCAGATGACCAGGGAAGGACTTGTGGTCAGCCCCAAACGGCATCTCGGTGCAGGCATCAACAAAAAACACGCCATCATCGCGTGTGCAGCTGCGGCTGTTCTGATTGCAGCTGCCGCCCTGGTCTATTTCCTGTTTTTTGCCGGAAAGACGCCGTATACGGCGGAGAATGTTGTGGCCGCTCTGTACAGACGCGGGCTTCCGATTGAAACGCCGATGATCTATTCAGAGGCAACAGACCCTGATGGGCTGCTGGGCACGATGAATCAGTACACATCCAAGGTTTCCTGGACTGACAAGCGAGTCTCCAATGGCTCAGACACCCTTGCGCGCGGCGGGATTGTGGAAGTGTTCCCGAGTGCTGAGCTGGCGCAGTCACGGCTGAGGCAGCTCAATCTGATGCTCCCAAGCCAGTCCGGCATCGCAACGCAGGTGAATCGTGTCGTGATGCGGCTGAGCCCGGATTTTTCAACGGCTCAGGCAACAGAATATCAGCAGGCGCTGAAAAACATGTTTGGCAAGTAAAAGATACTAGGCGAGTAATAGAAAACGCGAAAGCCAATTGCAGCGGCTTTCGCGTTTTCTATTGTTACGGATGGTGTCGGTTTCCCCATGCGGGAGGGTCGGTCGTTTCCCGGCCGTTATAGCATTCCGGAAAGAGACCGGCAGTGGAGTAGGGCTCAGCAGCACTGGTCAGGTGGGAGAGATCACCCAGCTGAAGACAGCGCCAGGAAACTTCATGCTGCACCCGCTCTTCAGAGATCAGGGTGGTCACAGAGGACGGTGCCATGAAGAAGTTCTGCCATAAAACCATGGGGGACATGTCCAGAAGATAGGCCGTGATGGCCATGGCAATGCCGAAGTGGCAGAAGAGGAGCAGGGTGCCTTCGCGATTGTCCGCGGCACGCCAGATGCCGTCTTCACGGGTATAGCCGTATTTGGCGAGCAGGGCATCGACGCCGTCCGTGGTTTCTTTCCAGATGGAGGCGACATTCGAATCTTTGAAGTAAGGATAGGAGAGCCATGTCTCCGGACTGTTCAATTCGGGATGGGCGTGAAAAAGACGGGGGCGGAGATCCCAGCAGATGCGTACACAGTCGAAGTCGGGATCATAACATTTCCCGCGAAACTCGCAGAGCCAGGGAAGCACTTCTGCCTCTTTTCCTGTCTTGCTCAGTGTATATCCTGCTGTTGCGATCGCACGGCCGAGCGGGGACATATAGCAGCCCATCACATCGGAAATCTGAGAGAGACGGCTGGCCAGGAGTTCTGCCTCGACACGGCCCTTTGCCGTCAGCGCGTCGACGCTGTAGTCAGGCTCAGCGTGACGGACAATCATGATTTTCAATCTTACAGTCCCTCTTTTACAAGCTCTTTTCCGTAATGGAAGAAATAATCGACACCGCTTGCAATGGTGATGCCGGCGACCCACAGGGTCAGAAGAATCGTCAGAATATTGCTCCAGGCGGACAGCTGGAAGAACATGAGCAGGAGAATATAGAACATCTGGCTGGCTGTTTTCAGTTTCCCGAGTTTTCCTGCAGCAATGACGGTGCCGTTTCTGACCGCGATCATGCGAAGACCGTCAATGGCCAGCTCGCGGCAGAGAATAATGATCACAACCCATGCAGGAATCTGTCCGGCAGCACACAGAAGGATCAGCGCGGATAAGACCAGCAGTTTGTCTGCGAGCGGATCGACAAACCGGCCAAAATCGGTGATCAGGTTCTGCTTTCTGGCAATTTTCCCGTCAAAGTAGTCTGTAATCGAAGCGATCATAAAAATCACGGCACCGATCTGGACATACGGTGTTCCTCCAATGGTGACGAGGACGACCATCACCGGAATGAGACAGATTCGGAGCAGGGAGAGTTTGTTGGGAAGATTCATACAAGAGCACCTCGTATGTCATAATAATCCGCTTCATTCAGACGGACAGAAACGAACTGTCCGGGATGGAGTTCTTTGCTGCTGTCAATGAGAATCACACCGTCTGTTTCAGGCGCTTCACGCTCGGTGCGTCCTTCATAGATGCCGCGCTCGTTCTTTCCGAGGATCAGGGTCTTGACGGTTTGACCCAGCCGTGCGCGGTTGCGCTCAAGGGAGATCTCGGCCTGGAGGCGCATGAGACGGTCGAGGCGTTCCTGCTTGACCTCTTCATCAATCTGATCAGGCATCCTTGCGGCCGGCGTGTTTTCCTCGGGGGAGTAGGCAAAAGCGCCGAGACGGTCAAACTGGGCTTCCTTGAGGAAATCGAGCAGTTCTTCAAACTGGTCCTCGGTCTCACCCGGGAAACCAACAATGATGGAAGTCCGCAGGGTGATGTTCCGCTCCCTGGCCTGACGCACACAGCGGCGGATATCGGACGAATCGCCTCTGCGATGCATGCGGCGGAGAATATCATCGTTGATGTGCTGAATCGGAAGGTCAAGATACCGGCACACATTCTCCCGCTCAGCCATCAGATCAAGCAGTTCCTCGCTGGTCTCATCCGGATAGCAGTACAGCACGCGAAGCCATTCCACACCCGGAATATCAGCACATTTCCGCATCAGGGAAGGCAGGGTGGAATGCTCGTGCGTTTCGGTGCCGTAACGCGTTGTATCCTGCGCGACAAGGACGTGCTCTTTCACGCCGGACTGTGCAAACATGCGCACTTCATTGAGAATATGGTCTTCGTTTCTGGAACGGTAATTTCCGCGGATCAGAGGAATGGCACAGAAGGTGCAGTGATTGGAGCAGCCTTCACCGATCCGGATATAGGCGGAATAGCTTGGTGTAGAGAGGACACGGGGATGCTCAAAGAATACATGCGGGTCCTTCACCGACATGTACCGCTCTCCGGTCTGAAGCACGTGGTCCACAGCTTCCGGGAGCTTTTCATACTGATTGACGCCCAGGAGAATATCAATCTCAGGCATATCACTCATCAGCGCAGAAGCATACCGCTGGGCAAGGCAGCCGGTCACCACCAGCAGACGGCACTTCCCGTTTTTTTTATATTCCGCCATCTCAAAGATGCCGTCGATGGACTCGGTTTTGGCGGGATTGATAAAGGCACAGGTATTGACAATGATAATGTCTGCTTCGGAAAGATCCGGCGTGATGACATAACCCTGTTCCTTCATGACGCCGAGAGCAATCTCAGCATCCACCAGATTTTTATTGCAGCCGAAAAAGTTCAGGCCGACTTTCATGATTGTATTCATGGGGAATTCCTTTCCAAGAGAGGTAAGGGATCCATGCGGTCCCTGCATGACATCTTACCATATCAAATCCGCCTTGTCCATGAAAATGCAGGGCAGGGAACAGATGTTTATGGAGGCAGTGAAGAGGGAGAGGCATCGTTCCTGTGAAGGACAGGGCCGGGAAAAGAAAACAGCGAATCCACAGAGCCATGGATTCGCTGAAACGGTTTATCGGGCGGCCTGAGGCCTGCGCGTTTCCCGGATCAGGCAGAAGATGCCTTTTCCAATCAGATAAAGCGCGGTGAGAATACACGCTGTATTGGCCACAAGGATGTTGCTCAGTGTAAGGGGACCGATACTCCACTGATACTGGACCGGGCAGAGCAGAAGGACGAACAGGAGGATCCATCCGATTTTCTTTGGAGAAGCGGGCTCATTGAAGAAGGTGATCATGGGCAGCAGAAGGAGAATCAGTGTGTAGTCACCCTGCTGGCCGGTCGAGAGAACGGCGGCCAGGAGCAGGAGAAGCTGCTGCTGCCAGGCTGCATGCAGCTTCCATGCACTGAATGCGGCTGCAGCGACCAGGAGATAATTGATCCAGCTGCCGGAGAGATGCAGACCGGAAAAGATGGTAGCAGCAGTCAGTCCCAGATTGCCGTCTTTATAGGCCTCCGCATGCAGGGAAAGATTGGTCAGGAGGGCGTTGAAGTTGTCAGAAAAGCTGCCTTCGAGCCAGAAAAAGGGAAGAAGGGCAAATGCCAGGGTATAAAGGACCAGGAACAGCAGATCTTTCCACTGCTTTTTATAGACCAGCACAATGCCCAGAACGGCAGGAACGATCTTCAGTGTGGCAGACAGTGCGAGCGCAATGAGTGCCAGATGCCGCTGCGCAGCGGAAGGAGCATCGTATTTCAGCAGAAAGATGAAAGCCAGAGCGGCCGTCAGGATGACCTCATTGCTCCGGTCCAGATTGAGCAGCATGATGCAGGAGAAGAGAACCGACAGGACCAGGAGGAGACGGGAGGACTCACTGCGGCGGGAGGCACGATAGAGAACATACAGGAGAAGTCCCACCCAGACCACCATGATCAGAAG
>R21__coassemble_453_pt1 | contig 34162 bp, 31 predicted proteins | sample R21__metabat2_high_PE_034 | metagenome-assembled genome bin R21 | reverse complement strand
TTCATGTCGACAGTTTTTTTCTTTCTCTGTCTTCCATGAAGGGAGCATATCATTGTGTCACCAGTGGAGCCACTTTTTTATTCCCTGCATAAGTTTCATAAAAATATTGCTTCATACGATAAAGCCCTCGGAGATTAAAGCCCTTTATGCCGGGAAACTGATCATGATGCCTGGGGAGGACGGCCTGTTGATTCATCATCTCTGCCAGTCAATCTGTTGTTGTGTATTTTGCCAAGTATTAATTAGCCTAATTACAATTTGACAAAAACACGGGAATCGGATATACTACGCCTGCAACAGGAGGTGACGAGTGTGTTCTATTTTCGTGATGAAGAGTTCCGGCATCTGGATCAGTTCCTTAACCGTCCCGGCGCGAAAGCCATGGCGGTTTACGGGAAAAGACGCACAGGAAAAACGAGGCTGCTCACAGAATACATCAGCAAAGGACATGGGAAGTACACCTTCCTGTATTATCAGTGTACAAGCTACGATTACCAGACATGCCTGAAGGATTTCCTGGCTGTAGCCATGTGCCTTTTCCCAAAAGATATCTTCCTTTCGTCCATGCCCTCTTTCAGGGAAGCAATCTCCCTTTTATCGCAGATACATCCGGAAAACCTCTGTATAATAATTGATGAATTCCCTTTCCTTGCAAAAAAGAATGAAAGCGCTCCCGTGGAATTTCAATGGCTCATTGATCATGGATTGGGTGCAGACAAGCTGATTCTGTCAGGATCAAATCTTTCTTTTATGAAAACACAGATCGGGAACCTTGAAGCGCCTCTCTATGGCCGCTTTGACGAGATCATGGAAGTCCGTCCGTTTACATTTCAGCAGGTGCTTTCCCTGTTCCCATCCGCAGAAGATGCAATGAAAGTTTATTCCATGACAGGCGGCGTGGCGCAATATGTCGTTTTCTTTCTGGAATACCCCTCAGTACAGGAAGCTACCGCTTCCCTGTTCTTTTCCCCGGACGGCCGTCTGATCCGGGAAGCTCCGAATATGCTGTTGCAGGAGCTCCGGGATCCCACCACATATGAGCAGATCCTCCGCGCTATCGGCGGAAGTGATAAAAGCACCCCCCAGATTGCGGGCCTGAGCGGCCTTGACAGCAAAGGTCTCTCTCCGTACCTGGCCCGCCTGCAGGATCTGCAGCTGGTAGCTCCTGTAGCTAATCCCCTTTCCACAGAGAAAAGAAAACAACGCTTCCGAATCACAGATGCGCTGTTTCGGTTCCACTATACTTTCATTGAACCGAACATGTCGATGATCAATGCCCTTCGGGAAAAAGCGATCCATCATATATTGGATCATCGTTATCAGGAATTCATCGGCATTACATATGAGGATATCATTCGTGACAGCTGTTTTCAATATGCCCTGGATCACGTCATTCCTTTTATGCCCAATACAACCGGAAAATGGTGGGGCTCTGTCTTCATGGACGGTTCATGGCAGGAATCGGAAGTGGATCTGGTCGCTTATGATGATCATCATCTGCTTGTGGGTGAATGCAAATACAGGTCCAAAGCAGCGGGCATACAGGAACTGGATGGTCTGAAGCTGAAAGCTCAGTTTATTCCCTCCAAAGGTCGGGAACTCTATTATCTGCTGGCTAGCAAAAGCGGTTTTACGCAGGAACTCCATTCCCTGAAGGATTCACATGTCATACTGATTGATCAAATCTGATCCCGTTGAATATGTTCCGCCGGATCACTTTCATCGAGACGGTACTTCTTCAAGGTCTCCAACCTTTAGCGGCCCTTGGCATAAAGGAACGGGAGAATTACAACAAACCCAAGAACCCCAACAGTAAGAAACTGGTATGTCCGCCTGACAAAATGGCAGCCATCCAGGAAGCGCTTCGCCATTTCAAAATGATTTAATTCAGGCAGGAGAAATCCACGAGCCACCCTGACTGGAGAACTCCTCCTAAATTCACGAGGAGGATACGACCCTACCTGGAAACTTGTCACAGAAATAAAATAAACGAGATTGATGCACTAACACGGCTGTGTGAAGGAAGACCGTACACGGCTGCGGAGATTTTTGACATGCACAAGCTTGGAGGACGTTGATAATGCCCTTCATGCTTGTGCATGCTTTTTTAGACTGTGAATAGTAACTCAACAGAGCTACCTTCCCGGCAATTTTTCAAATAGTACTTGTATTTATCACAAAAACCATATATTATAGACTTAAAGACGTGATTCGCATATCCTTTTGTGTATGCGTTATCACGAAAAAAAGAAAATTAAATACTGAGGGGGTACAAAAAGAATGAGGAAACTGATATCCTTGCTTCTCGTTGTCGCCATGTTCTTCGGCCTTGCTGCAAATCTGCAGGCAGTCAAAGCAGAGACTCCATCTTTCTCTGAGGCTCCCATGCTGGCGGCAAAGGTTGCCAGTGGAGAACTTCCCAAGGTTGAGGACCGTCTCCCTGTAGCAGAGGACGTGTTCGTGGAAACCAACTCTTCCAGTGGGGAAGCTCTGGAGATCGGCTCCTATGCCGCAAAAATCACCTTCCCAACAACAGGCGTCGGCAACTGGGGCATATGCCGTTACGGCGATCAAACCCTGTGCCTCTACAATACAGACAACACCCGCGTACTCAACACCATCAAATCCTACGATGTCAATGATGATTACACCCAGTACACCTGGCATCTGCGCAAGGGCCTGAAGTGGTCCAATGGTTTGGACCTGACTGCGGACGATATCCTGTTCTGGTACTATATGTGCCACATCAACAATTATGACTCTCAGGCCAAGTGGGCAGGCCTATACACGCTTGCAGATGACGGAGAAACCAAGGAATACGCCAAGCTTGAAAAGGTGGATGATTACACCGTCACCTGGACCTTCAACAAACCCATCTATGAGGATGACCACTTCACCGGCGACCTCAAGTGGGCCTATTGCTGCTCCAGCTTTTTCACTGAGAACGGTCTGATTCCCTCCTCCTTCTATCAGGAGAACCCCTACTTTGCCGATCCCGGCCTCACCGACGAGCAGGTTCTCGCCAATGCCCTCAAAATCGGCATCGATCAGTCCAGTGTGAAGGATCTGGGCAAACAGATCCTGTACTACTACTGGAATTATTATCAGATTCCCACCCTCGGTGCCTGGATTCTGACCGATCAGACTGGCTTTAACACCAAGAATGATGACCTGATCATCCTGCGCCGCAACCCCTATTTCTTCAAGGTCGATGCGGCAGGCCAGCAGCTTCCCTACATTGACGAGATCTATATCCAGAAGTACGCCAACAATGACCAGGCTCAGCTTGCGTTCATGTCAGACGAAGTCGATGATTATCAGCCCAGCGCTATCTCTGAGATCCCTGTGATCCTGGAGCAGAAGGGCGACGCTGTTGCCCTCAAGGAAATGTCCAACATCATGTGGGGCGACATCCAGTTCTCCTACAACTACACCATTGATGACAAGAACTATCATGATCTGTTCAACAATGAAGCGTTCCGCAAGGCCATGTCCATTGCCATCAACCGTCAGGAAGCCAGCAACCTGCTGACCGATGGCTTCTGCGATCCCACAAATGCTGCTCCTCAGAACCCCAACTTTGGCTACAACGAGGATTGGAGCAAGCACTGGACTGAGTATGACGTTGATGCTGCAAAGAAGCTCCTGGAGGATGAATGCGGTCTCGTCATGGGTTCCGACGGCCTGTATAACTTTGCAGACGGTACCGATGTGCTGATCGAGTTCATTACCAATACGGCGGATGATAAGGACACTGTGTTTGCAGTTATCAAGAAGTACTGGGATGCTCTGGGCATTCAGACCGTGCTCAAGCAGAACGAAAACGATCAGACCGGCTCTCTGGTGGATGCCAATACCTTCAAGGGTGTCTTCTACCGCGGCGCCGACGACCAGGGAGGCATCGGCCTCATCTCCCGTCCCAAGGTATATCTGCCGAACTATAACTCCGCCAACTGGACAACCAACTGGTCAACCTACTATGATGATCCTGCAACATATGCCGGCACCTGCTTCCAGCCTGTGGATGAACGCATCGACAGGATCGTAGAACTGGGCAAATCCTGGTCCCAGACGCCGTCCAAGGCAGAGCGGGATCAGATTGAGCTCGAGATCTATAAGCTGACGGTTGAGGGCGGCTGGATCACAGCCGTCTATGAAGCTGGCCCAGTCTATCACCTGACCAAGAGCACCGTCCGTAACTGGTTCAACAACATCAACGAGGACAAGTACTACTACATCGGTCTGAGCCATCCCTGGACATGGTTCTTCGCAGAATAATCGAAACCTGATTCCAGTTGTACAGCAAAGCCGGAGGCGTGTGATCCGCTCCATGTCTCCGGCATTTTTATAAGGAGCAATCATGGAAAACAAATCTTTGTCGCCAAAGAAATCCATTTTCTCCTCTGTCGCAGATTTTTTCCGACAGGATCTTATCCGATACATCATCAATCGGATTCTGCTGTTTTTTCCGACGATCCTGCTGATTTCAATCATCATCTTCTTTGTCATCCAGCTGCCTCCAGGAGACTATGTATCCACAGCCATCGCAAAGCTCCAGCAGGAAGGCGAAGAAGTCAGTGCAGAAACGGCACAGGAAATGCGTGAAAGCTATGGCCTCGATCAGCCGGTCATCGTCCAGTACGGACTCTGGGTGAAGGACATCATCTGGACCGGCAGCAACACCACTTATTACCGTCTCTACAATTCCCATCACAACTGGAAATATTCCTTTTCCTACCAAACCAATGTGTGGAATGTCATCGGCAAATATCTGCCCATGACAGTGACGATCACGCTGTTCACCATGCTTCTGCAGTATCTGATCGCCATCCCTGTTGCAGTCTATTCTGCCACACACCAGTATTCGGTAGGAGATTATGCGATCTCCATCCTGACATTTACTGGATCGGCAATCCCCGGATTCATCTTTGCCATTCTGTGCATGTATCTGTCTTTTCTTTGGACAGGCAATGCCAACGTGGGCATGTTTACCCAGGATATGCTGCTCAACGGTATCAACTGGGGTAATCTGGGAGAATTCATGAAGCGCATGACAATCCCATTCATCGTCTTCGGCTTTGCCGGAACCTGCGGCACCATTCGCTCCGTCCGTGCCCAGATGCTGGATGAAATTTCCCAGCAGTACACGCTGACAGCCCGGGCCAAGGGCGTCTCCGAGCGCAAGATCATCTGGAAGTACTGCTTCCGCGCCGCCATTAACCCCACGGTAACGGGACTCGGCACGTCCCTCTCCCATCTGTTCTCCGGCTCCACCGTGACGGCAATGGTGCTCAATCTGTCCATCCTCGGCCCTGTTCTCTTCCACGCTCTGCAGTATCAGGACATGTACCTGGCTGGCGCAATCGTCATGGTCCAGGCCATTCTGGTCGAAGTAGGCGTGCTGCTTGCGGATATTGGGATCGCTTTTCTGGATCCCAGAATCCGGTATTCGGGAGGTAGCAGATAATGGCCAGAAGAATAAAAACCCAGGATGATTACTATCTTGCGTCCCAATGGCAGCTCATGCTGCGCAAGCTCAAGAAGCATCGGCTGGCCCAAATCTCTTTCTTTGTTCTGGCTGTCCTGTATATTGGTGCTATCTTCGGAGACTTCATTGCCCCCTACGGGCTGGAGGAGTTTGACGCAGTGTATAAAGACTGCGCGCCGACACAAGTGCATTATGTCTTCGAGGGCAAAAATGTCGGGCCCTATGTCTTTGCCATCACCAAGCATATCGACAAGAAGACCTTCAAAATCACCTATGAGGATGACACCACCCAGTACTACCCCATCAAGTTCTTTGTCCACGGAACACATTACAAAGTATTGGGATTCATTGACTGCGACTGGCACCTGTTTGGTCTCGGGGAGGGCAGTAACGGCGGCAAGGATGCAAAGATTTTCCTGTTTGGTGCCGACAACCTGGGGCGTGATCTGTTCTCCCGCATATTGGTCGGTTCACAGGTATCGCTGTCCATGCCCTTTGTTTCGGCCATCATCAGCCTGTTCCTTGGCGTCATTATTGGTGCTGTCTCGGGTTATTTCGGCGGTGCCATCGATATGGTCATTCAGAGAATCATTGAGGTCCTGGGGGCCATTCCCCAGATCCCCCTGTGGATGGCGCTTTCAGCAGCCATTCCCCCAGGCGTATCCACAATCCGACTGTACTTTTATATGACGATCATCCTCTCCTTCATCAACTGGACAGGCATGGCGCGTATCGTGCGCGGCAAGTTCCTGTCCTCCAAGAACGACGACTACGTCATGGCGGCGCGGTTGGCCGGCGTGTCCACGTGGTCAATCATCTGGAAGCATCTGGTGCCGGGTTTCATGAGCTATCTGATCGTTTCCGTCACGCGCAGTATCCCGAGCTCTGTCGTAGGCGAAACGTCCATGTCCTATCTGGGACTGGGCATTCGCTCGCCTGCCACCAGCTGGGGTGTGCTTCTCCAGGAATGCAGTTCAATCGCCGTCATTGCGCAGCATCCGAACAAACTGATTCCGATCATATTTGTGACCATCACGGTCATGGCATTCAACTTCTTCGGCGATGGACTCCGCGACGCAGCGGATCCCTATAAGTAAGGGGGGGTGCAGTAAATGGATGATTCATTGATCCTGCAGATCAAAGATTTACGCGTGGAGATCCCCATGCCGGAAGGCACGCTGACACCCGTACGCGGTGTCAACTTCGAGATGCGCAAAGGCGAGACAGTGGGATTGGTAGGCGAATCCGGCTGCGGCAAGTCCCTGACCTGCAAAGCGGTTCTCGGCATCAACGATAAGAAGTGCAAAGTATACGGTGAAATCAACTACAACCATCCCACCGATGGAGCGCAGAACCTGCTGGCCATGAACCCCAGGGGCAAGCAGATTCGCTCGATCCGCGGCAAGGAAATCTCCATGATCTTTCAGGAGCCGATGGTCGCGTTTTCTCCGCTCTATACCATCGGCAATCAGATCAGCGAAGCCGCTCTTCTCCATATCACAAAGAACCGGCAGGAAGCCAAAGAGCTCTCCATCACCATGATGAAGAAGGTCGGAATCGCCAATGCCGAGAAGCGGTACAACCAGTACCCCCATGAATTCTCAGGCGGTATGCTGCAGCGCGCCATGATCACCATGGCGCTGGTATGCCATCCGAAAATTCTCATCGCGGATGAACCCACCACCGCTCTGGACGTGACCATCCAGGCTCAGATTCTGGAACTCATGAAGGAAATGCAGAAGGATTCCGATATGGGCATCCTCTTCATCACGCATGACCTTGGCGTCGTGGCCCGAATGTGCGACCGCGTCAACGTGATGTATCTGGGCAAAATCGTTGAATCCGGCCCCGCTGCCACCATCTACGCAGATCCGGAGCATCCCTACACCAACGGCCTCATGCATTCCGTTCACAAGATCGGTTCCCGCAAGAAGGAGCGGCTTTTCTCCATCGAAGGGACCGTACCTCTGGCCATGAACCTGAAAACGGCCTGCGGCTTCTATGAGCGCTGTGACCATCGGATCGAGGGCCTGTGCGATCAGGCCGATCCTGAACTGGTCGAGGTTGCTCCGGACCATAAGGTTGCCTGCTTCGCCTGCGATAACGAGGCATGCCGCGCCATGCGGGCAAAGGCCGAGGCCATGCTGAAAGCCCAGGGACAGCAGGGGGCAAGTAAAGAGGAGAAGCGCCATGAATAAAGAAAGCATTCTGGAGGTAAAGAATCTCCACAAACGTTTCACCTCAAAAAACATTACCGTGAAGGCAGTCACGGACGTTTCCTTCAATGTTTCAGAGGGTGAAACCATCGGCATCGTTGGAGAATCCGGCTGCGGCAAGACGACTCTGGGCCGATGCATCGTACGCGCATATCAGGCCTCAGAAGGTGAAGTCTGGTATCGGACAAGGGACGGCAAAGAGCTGGACTTCCTGAAAGTCGACAAGAAGCAGATGAAGGCCCTGCGCAAGGACATCCAGATGATCTTCCAGGATCCGTACTCTTCTCTGGACCCTCGCATGACCGTACTGGATATTATCAAGGAGCCTCTGGTCGCCAACTACAAAAAGACAATGAGCGACAAAGAGATGAACGAAAAGGTCATCAGCATCGCGTCAAAGGTGGGCCTGAACACTACCTATCTCAAACGCTATCCGCATGCCTTTTCAGGCGGACAGCGCCAGCGTATCGGCATTGCCCGGGCACTGGTGGTGGATCCGAAAATTGTCATCTGCGACGAGGCTGTCTCAGCACTGGACGTATCCGTGCAGGCCCAGGTGATCAACCTGCTGCGTGACCTGCAGAAGGAGTTTCATCTCACATACCTGTTCATCAGCCATGATCTTTCCGTTGTGGAACATATTTCCAACAAAGTAGGTGTCATGTATCTCGGACGCATGGTGGAATACGCACCGACGGACGCCCTGTTCTCCAAACCTCTTCATCCCTATACAGAGGCGCTGCTGTCCGCTGTGCCGGTCCCCGATCCCACGGTCCAGATCGACCGCATTCCCCTGAAGGGTGAGATCCCCAACCCTGCCAATCCCCCATTAGGCTGTTATTTCCATGAACGCTGCAGTTATTGCTGCGAAAAGTGCTGCAGTGAAGTTCCAGCTTATATTGAAGCGGAGCCGGGTCACTTCGTTGCCTGTCACCGGGCCGCAGAGCTTAAACTCCGGGGCTTTGAATACAAATAAGGCTCCGAATAACGGACACCGGTGATCGTGTACAGGCATGTCGTCGGGATAAAGGACATGTTTTGAAAGAAGTTCTGTGTTTTTCAGATCATCCGGAAATGGTCCCTCTTTTTCAGAAAAAGGACGCTGCTGCAGTGATTGTTCTGCAGCAGCGTCCTTTTTTGATTGTATGTCCTGAAGTTCCTTACCGGCGGCCGGACTGGCTGACCTTACTTGAAGAACACTCTCAGGCAGTTATACAGATGGGGCAGCCAGCAGTTATAGGCATGGGTGCCGCCCTTGAATTCCACCCAGCAGCAGTTTTCGCCGTCTACGAAGCGCTCGGGCATGTCTGCCACCACGGTCTGGAATACCACCTGATGCTCATCGTGGGCCATGTCGCCGCTGCCATTGCCGTTGTACCAGAACAGAACAGGCAGATCCTTGAAGGCCTCACTGTTCAGGGCTGCCTCATAGTCCTCTGCTGTAATCAGTGCACCGGAGTAGTTGCCGAAGTACGCCAGGATATCCAGGTCGTTCATGGTGACACAGAAAGTGGTCATGGAACCCATGGAGAAGCCGGCAAAGGCGCGGTGTTCACGGGTTGCCTGCAGGTTTTCCAGGGATACGTCGCCGTTTGCAAAAGTGTGATACTTCGTCTCGATCAGCGGGATGACGTCCTCGCGCAGTTCTTTCCAGTACCACCTGACGCCATCATCATGCCCAAGCCCGGTGAATTCGCCTTCTGTGAGGATCCGCCCCGCGTTCGTGGTGGGTGTCACGATAATGGTGGGCTCGCAGTCGCCCTTCGCATTCATGTTGTCCAGCAGGGCCACGGTGCCCTTGCCCATGCGCTCCTCGGTGAGCCAGTACTTCTCGTCCTCGCCGCCGCCATGCATCAGGTAGATCACGTTGTAGGATGTTTCCTCACTGTAGCCGTAGGGCAGATAGACATACAGGTCTTTCTCCACCATGATTTCCTTTCCGGGGTTCAGGGCTTCCAGTGCATACGAATGGCAGGTGTAAGTGATCTTTTCCAGTGTTCCATGGTTTTCAACCGCTTCGGTATACTTGGGCTTCATGGGAATCTTCTTAATGAACCCGGCGTCAGAATAAACATCTGCAAGCGCTGAGAAAACGGAAAGGCACAGAGCCAGGATAAGCAGCAGTGAAACAATTTTTTTCATACTTTTTTCTCCTCTTCTGTTTTTGATTATTTGAAGAACACCAGCATGGAATTGTACAGGTGGGGCAGCCAGCAGTTGTAGGCGTGAGAACCGCCCTTAAAGCAGATCCAGGCATAGTTGTCGCCGTCCCGGAAACGCTCGGACATTTCTGTCAGGCAGCGGTCGCGGAAAGCCTCATGGTTCTCCAGGGCGAAGTCCATGGTGCCGTTTCCGTTGTACCAGAATTTAATGTCCAGGTCTTTGTATTCCTCGCTCTCCAGGGTGGCTTTGAAGGTGTCAAAATCGCACCAGATGCCGGAAAAGTCGCCAAAGTAAGCGAACTGATCCAGGCAGTGCATCATGATGGAGTTGACGGTGGTCATGGAACCGCGGCTGAGGCCGCAGAAGGCGCGATGGTCCCGGGCGTCGGGTTCGGAGGCATACGTGGAGTATGTGCTGTCGATCAGCGGAATAATCTCATTGCGCATCTCCATCCAGAAGTACATGGGCCATACATTGGCCAGGGCGTCGCCGTCCCAGTAGTCCGGGAAGAGGTCCATCTTGTCCTCCGGGATGGAATAATAGGTAGGAGAAACCACAATGCAGGGCTCGCACTCGCCCTTGTCGATCATGTAGTCATACATCTTGATGGCGGACTTGGCGGTGGCACTCTCACCGACCCAGTAATCGGCATGAGCATCCGTGCCATGCAGGGCGTAGATCACGTTGTACTTCCGGGCCGGATCGTAGCCGTAAGGCAGGTAGACGTAAAGCTCCTTCTCCATCACGAACTCGGTCTGGCTGCCGCACAGGGTCTCGCGGTCGATGGCAGGCGTGGTGTCATTGTCGTCCGCAGCCTTCACGACCGTACCCGCGGCCACCGCTTCCAGTGCATAGGAGTGGGTCGTGTAAGTGAGACGCTCCACGGTGCCGTGGTGCTCCACCTCCTCAAGGTACTTGGCAGCCTTCTTGGGGAGCTTCTTTACAAAGTTCCAGGAGTACTCGGGGGCGGTGTATGCGCTCTCCGCCGCGGCAGCGGCCAGGGAAAACAGCATGAAGGCCGCCAGGATCAGGGCAATCAGCTTTTTCATGGGAAATCATCCTTTCTGTCAGGTGTGCGTATGATCGGGCGCTGCCTCTTTTATAAGAGGAATCCGGGTCCGGCTCAAGGCTTTTAACCGCAACTGCACTTTTCGTGGCTTTTTTTGTCCAGTTTGACAATTAGAGTTGTAAAAACGACAGTTGCGGGCATTTTCATTGTCAGCCGCAAAGTGCTCCGTTATGATGACGCAGACGAATGACGAAGGAGGCTGCGCCATATGAGCCAGGCCAACAAATCTCCAAAGAAAAAACGCGGCATCAGTCGCGTTACCATTCCGATTATCTGTGTGCTGGTTGCGATCACCGTCGCGCTGAACGCGGCAGCCAACTCCACCCTTTCCGGCATTCTGGACGCCTATATCGGTCGCGGTGAAATGAAGATCGAAACCAAAGCCGGCGCCGAGAACTGGGATACCACCTACTATGATCAAGACTCCACCAACGCGGAAGACGCCGACCGGGTGGCCAAGGACATCACTCTGCGCACCGCAGAGGAAGGCATCACTCTACTGAAGAACGAGGGCAGCACATTGCCCCTGAACACTGCTGCAGAGAAGAATGTTACCCTGCTGGGCCGCAGGAGTGTGCAGACGGTCTTCGGCGGAACGGGATCCGGCGCCGGCGATACGAACCAGTGCGTGGGCATCGCTGACGCACTCACAGCCGCCGGCTTCCAGGTAAACCCCACAGTGCTGGCCATGTATCAGAACAGCCTGGACAAGGTTCCTGTGGCCGATCCAGCCAGCGCTATGGATAAAGCCGAAAAACAAACCTACTACATCGGCGAGTTCCCCCAGAGTTACTTTACTGACGAGATTGTCAGTTCTTATACCAACTACAGGGATGCAGCCATCGTGGTTTTCGGACGGCAAGGCGGCGAAGGCATGGACTTCTCTACCGATCTGCTGGCGGATGTCAACAACCCTGATCAGGCCATGTCCTCCTCTGTTGCCGAGACGGCCAACTACAAAGAAGGCCAGCATCAATTGGAGCTGAACCAGGAGGAACGTGATCTGCTGGCTCATGCCGAGGCCAATTTTGAGAAGGTTATCGTAGTTATCAACTCCGCCAATGTCATGGAAATCGGCTGCCTGCGGAATGACCCTCAGGTGGATGCCATTCTGTGGATCGCCTACCCTGGCTCCAGGGGGTGCGCGGCCCTGGCCAGCATCCTGAGCGGCACAGTGAACCCTTCCGGCCATACTGTAGACACCTGGGCAGTGGATTTTACTGCCGACCCTGTTTTCCCCAACACATCTGCCCGCAAGTATAGGAATGTTTCCAAAGACAACGCCCTGGCAGACTCCTATGTCCTGCAGTACGAGGAAGGTATCTTCTTCGGCTACCGCTGGTATGAGACAGTCTTTGCCGACGGCGGCACCTTCACCGTGGAGGGCCAGAGCGGCAAGTCCTATGAGGAAGCAGTAGCCTATCCCTTCGGTTACGGTCTGTCCTACACAACCTTTGAGCAGAAGATCAAAGATCACAAGGTGGAAAACGGCCAGATCCGTTTGACCGTCTCCGTCTCCAATACTGGCAGTATGGCAGGAAAAGACGTGATCCAGGTCTATTATCATGCGCCCTACACCAAAGGCGGCATCGAGAAGTCCGCAGTGAACCTGGCGGCCTTTGAGAAGACTGATCTGCTGCAGCCTGGTGCCTCCGCCGATTATACCCTGAGCTTCCCCGTGGAGGATATGGCTTCCTATGATGACCTGGTGGAGAAGTGCTATGTGCTGGACGAGGGTGAATACAGAATCACCGTCAACCGGAACGTTCACGAAGTCTACGGCGAAGACTGTGAATTCACTCACAAGGTGGACAAGAAGGTCGTCTACAGCGCCGGCAATCCCCGCCAGACCGAGATCGAAGCCCAGAAGGGCGAGACCCGGAACCTCTCTCAGGAGGCCAAAAACAAGCTGACTGTGGTAGCTGCCACCAATCAGTTTGAGGATATGAATGCCCAGTTCACCACCTACACCGCCCCCGAGGCCGGCAAGTCAGTGCGCCTTACCCGCCAGGACTTCGCAGCCTCCTTCCCTGCAGCCCCCACTGATGCAGACCTCACGGCTTCCGAAGCCACCATTCAGGTGCTGGGAGAGTACAAGCCGGATTACTATACGCAGGGCGAACAAGCCCCGACCACCGGTGCCGAACAGACCTGGACAGCTGTGGCTCTTCGCGGAGCTACCTATGACGATCCACGCTGGGATATGCTCCTGGACCAGATGACGGCCAAGTCCATGTCCAAGCTGATCTACGCCGGCAACCAGGGTGTCCCTGCTGTGAAGAACGTGGGGCTTCCGGCTTCTGGCGCCACCGACGGCCCCGCGGGCCTCAAGCAGTATGGCGGCCTCGGTTTCGGCACGAGCGGCAACTTCCACTGTTCCTCCGTGCTGACCGCAGCTACCTGGAACGTGAAGCTGGCCGAGGAGTTCGGCCGCAGCGTAGGCAATGAAGCCATGCTGGCGGGTAGCAATATGACCGGCTGGTATGCGCCGGGCTGCGACATTCACCGTGGACCCTTTGGCGGTCGCAGCTTCGAATACTACTCTGAAGATCCGCTGATCAGCGGACGAATTTGCGCAGCAACCGTGAAAGGTGCAGCCTCCATGGGCCTGACCTGCTATGCCAAGCATTTTGTCCTCAACGACATGGACCGTCATCGCATTGACAACGGCCCGGTAACCTGGTGTAACGAACAGGCACTGCGCGAGATCTACGCCCGTGCGTATGAGATCCTAGTGAAAGAGCCCACCATGGATATTGAATACCTGGACAACGGCGAGACAAAGTACAAGACCATCCGTGCCTGCACAGCCCTGATGAGCTCCTTCAACCGTATCGGCGACAAGTGGTGCGGAGCCTCCAGTGCACTGCTCAAGACCGTCCTTCGTGACGAGTGGGGCTTCCTGGGCACCATCATCACCGACTACAACGGCAACAAATACATGCATGTGGAAGACGGCGTCAACAATGGCAACGATCTGATGCTGGCCAACGAAATGACCCTGCCAACCAAATTCACCGACACCAAGAACCCCAGTACCATCCGCATCATGCGGGAAGCCACGAAAAACATTCTTTACACCCAGGTCAATTCCGCCACTGTGAACAACACCTCCGACGCCACGGTTATCACCTACGGCACTGCCCCCTGGCGCGCCTGGGTCAATTACGCAAACATCGGGTTGGGTGTGCTGATCGCTGGCCTGCTGATTCTGACCCTTCTCAAGCGTCCCCGTCAGAACAACATTACAGTGGAAAACACTGCGAACTGATTCTCTCCGGTATGGCTCGGGAGAGGGGGACGGCACTGGAACGCTCCCCTCTGCCGATTGTGCATCATACATTCCCAATTGAAATAAAATCAAAAAGTAACCGACAAGAATGAAGGAGGATTCCGTCATGAAAAAAATCGCTGCTCTGCTGCTCACTATCGCCCTGCTCCTCTCCTGCGTCTCCGGCCTGGCCGAAACCTACTTCGGCAACACCGTATACTGCGAAGCTGGCTATGAAAACGATGTTTACAATGGCGTAGCCAAGGTCCTGCACCTCTATGAGGACGGCACCTTCGAACTGGTGGACAACACTTCTATTATCCATAATTCCTATGTCGTGGTGACCAACTGGGCTTATATCGTCACCGGCACCTATACCGTGGATTCCGATGAAGACGGCACCAAGGAACTCACCCTGAATGGCACCGCCGTGACCTACATCATGAACGGCTCTGTCACCACCTCCGAAGAAGACGCCGAGCTGCTGGAAGACTATGCCGAGCTGAAGGTGGAAGTTGACGCCGAGTCTTTCTCCCTGAAAGTGATTGAGTAATCCTTCCTGTCTTTTCAATTTGTCCGCGGTGCTTCTGCCAGTGAGAAGCGCCGCGGATCATTGTCGTTTTTTGGCTTTGTCGTATAATACGAATACCGGTTTCATCAGGAGGTCGGATTAATGCTGCGTGTGGCTATTGTGGAAGACAGCCTCCGGGACGCAGAACAGCTGACGAGCTGTCTGCAGCGCTTCAGCCGGAAGCATGGCTCGGAGATTGAGATTCAGCGATATGAGAATGCGCTGCTTTTTCTGCAGGGCTACAAGGGCAACTTTGACATCATTTTCATGGACATCGACATGCCCATGATGAGTGGCATGGAGGCTGCCCACTCCCTGCGCCAGGTAGATCCCCATGTGCTGCTGATTTTTGTCACCGCCCTTGCCCGCTTTGCCCTGAACGGCTATGAGGTGGACGCCTATGACTTCATCGTCAAACCCGTGCAGGAAAATTTCTTCGAGGCCAAGATGAACCGGGCGCTGAAGAAACTCTCCTCCGAACAGCGCACGCGTCTGCTGATTAAGTCTGGGGATAAATCCGTCCGCATTTTTGCTGACGAGATCATCTATGTGGATATCTTCAACCATGTGCTGACTTTCCACACAGAGCAGGGACAGTTCTCCACCCGCGGCACCATGAAGGATCTGATGGAGACTCTGGATACCAGCCTCTTTGCCATGTGCAACAAGTCTTATGTGGTAAACATGCGGCACATCCAGATGATCAACGGGGATGAGGCAGTGATGACTAACGGCGACCGTCTGTCCATCAGCCGTCCGCGGAAGACTGCCTTCATGCAGCAGATTGCCGACTTCTACGGCAACAAGCGGATCAACGCAGGAAAGGACTGACTACGGTGGAATTGTGGATCAACGCCCTTCTGCCCATCAAAGTGTTCAATGCGGCCATCCTGATCGCGGCTATGCTGATGTTCAGCCATGGCCTGCCGAAAAAGGACCATTTCCAGCAGCGGCTCTTCCTTTGGGCCCTGTTCAGTCTGTTTGCAGCGGCCGCAATCCCGATTATCACAGATAGCCTCTGGTATGTGACCAGCGTGTTCCTGGTGATGTACCTTCTTTCGATGCTTACGGTCCGGATCTGTTACAGAGTCAGCTGGCCCATGGTGTTCTTTATCGCGGCGGCAGCTTTTTCTGCTGATCATATTGCCAGCATGCTGGACTCCATCATCTCGCTCTTCCGGCCGGAAATTCTTCAGTACTCTGACACTGGTCTGCTGAATATCCCAGTGCTGCTGAATTTCGTCCTGTGCCGTGTTCTGGTCTTCGGACTGGTGGATCTTCTGATTGTCCGGAAGAACCGGGACGTGGACGATGACAGCATCCGCTTCGCCCCTTCGCTGCTGATTCTGATTATCTCGCTGATCGTCAATCTCTACATGAATATTGTGTTCAGCAATCTGGTCACTGATCGCAGCTTCTGGCTCTCCCTGTTCAATTTTGCCATGAACATCGTCATCTCTCTCCTTCTGCTGCTGTGCCAGTATGCCATGGTGCGGGAAGGCCGGATGCGCACCCAGCTGCAGATTGCCAATATCCTGCGCGCTCAGGCACGGGAGCAGTACCGCATCAGCAAGGAGAACGTGGAAGCCATCAGCATGAAGTGCCACGACCTGAAGCACCTGTTGCTCGCCCTCCGGGGCGTCATCGATTCCAAAGAATTTGACAGTATGATGGAGACCATCGACAGCTATGGCGCAGAGATTCAGACCAACAATGAAGTACTGGACGTGGTCTTTCAGGAGAAGAACTTCCGCTGCCGAAAGCTGGGAATCCAGTTTACCTGCATTATCGACGGCACTGCTGTGGACTTCATGGGTACTACAGATCAGTATATTCTTTTCGGAAACCTGTTGGACAACGCCATTGAGGCGGTGAGCCAGCTGCCGGAGGGTGAGATAAAGAACATTCAGGTCACGGTCCGCCGGGACAAGGGGTTCGTCATCATCACGACAGAGAATGGATATGCAGGCGAGCTGCAGTGGGATGGAGGCCGGCTGCGCACTTCCAAAAAGGACAAGCAGAGCCACGGTTACGGCATCCTGAGTATTGAGAAAATCGTCCACAAGTATGGGGGCCGTTACTCTATTAACACCGAAGATCAGATCTTTGCCATGAATATCGTGCTGCCTGCGATCCAGAGAGAGACAATGGAAAAGTAAGTTGCAGTCAGGATGGGGCAAAAAGCCTCAGCGAAGTAGCCGGAACCTTTCGTCACTACCTGCACATCGCTGATTCAGCACACATTCACTTTTAATGAAAGCATATCATTGCACTAAAATAGATATGTACTGTATATTATCTGCGATCTGTCATATCGCGTATGAAGTGAGATCGGAGCATGCTCCGACTCACTTTTCTTTTTCCCTAAATTGGTGAATCCTTTTCTGGCAATTAACAAACCATTCCCGGATGAACGCAATGATGGAAAAAGACAATTTCCCGGAGCAACCTACATACAGCCCGTCATGCGTTCGAATGCGTTAGGAGATATATCCCACAAGCGTATCCCGCCTGTTGAACCCAGGATGCGTTGCTTGCGAAAGATTGATTTGTCTGAATCCCATATGGCCGGTCAGCTGGTTTTGTGGTTTTACCTTTCGCCTCATTGTCCGATAACATGTTGAGGAAATGATGCGCCTGATGGTAGCTGACATAGAACTGAAATGGTAATATAGCAAGGAGGGCAGATGCATCTCATTAGCGTATCTTTCTTGGTTATTTTCATCAATTTGAAAAAAACCCTGCGTAAGGTATTGCTTGTTACGCCGCGTCATGTTGTAGGATCCATGGCGAAAGGAGGCGAAGGCTATGTCAAAATACACAACGGGAGAGCTTGCAAAGCTCTGTGGCGTTACCGTCCGAACGGTTCAGTACTATGATACCAGAGGCATCCTGATTCCCAGTGAGCTTTCCGAAGGCGGGAGACGACTCTACTCAGAAGACGATCTGAAGCGCTTGAAGGTCATCTGCTTCCTGCGGGATCTGGATCTCCCCATCGATGCTATTTCTCAGATTCTGAAGGAAGAGCATCCCGAGAAGGTCATTTCACTGCTGATTGAACAGCAGGAGAAAGCCCTTTGGGATGAAATCTCCGACAAAGAGGAAAAACTGAAAAAACTCCGTGACCTGAAAAACGGACTGAAAGCCAAAACAGACTTTTCTCTCGAAACCATCGGTGACATAGCTGTATTCATGGAAGGCAAGAAAAAACTGAAACGCATGCGCTGGATGATGATCCTGACCGGAATCCCGGTTTCAGCACTGCAATGGTTTTCCATCATTTTCTGGATCGTCAGAGGTGTTTGGTGGCCATTTATCGTCTGGGTGCTGGTCGCTGCTGTCTGGGGTACACTGGTCAGCCGGTACTACTTCAATCATGTGAAATACATCTGCCCGGAATGCCACGAGGTATTCAAGCCCACGCTGAAAGAAGCCTTCTGGGCAAATCATACGCCGAGCACCCGCAAGCTGACCTGCACTGCGTGCGGACACAGGGGCTTCTGTGTGGAAATCTGGGACGGTGAAGGAAAATGAAGGAATTTGAGAAAATCATCGTCGGAAAAAGCAGCGTGCCATCGCTGATCATCACTGTCGTTCTGATGATCGCAATCCCTGTCATCTTCTTCATCTACTGGCGCAGAAAGCATAAAGAACAGACAAAACTCAGCTGGCTCATTGCCGGTGCTATTGGATTTATCGTTTCTGCCCGTGTGCTGGAACTGGGCGTACATTATTTCTGCATCCTTGCAGAGAATCCCATCTCCCGGTTCATTAACGGAAACACCGCCGCTTTTGTCCTTTATGGCATCATGATGGCAGGCCTTTTCGAAGAGTGCGGTCGGTATATCGTTCTGAAATACATCATGAAGAAGAACCGCACACGTGAGAATTCTGTTCTGTACGGTATCGGTCACGGTGGAATCGAGATCCTGGCGGTTCTTCTGCCTTCCATGATCTCCTTCCTTGCCGTTGCAGTGATGTTTTCGGCGGGGGATACAGAGAATGCGCTCAGAACGCTGAACATTACGGAAGAGACCGCTGCCGCAGCGCTTCCTGCTGTGCAGTCTGCAGCTGCATTTGATTACGGGATGATGGCTGCGAACGTCATCGAGCGGCTGTTTTCCATGTTCCTTCACATTGGGCTGACCGTCATCGTATATTACGGCGTCGTCAATGCAAAGAAGATGTACCTGCCATTGGCCATCCTTCTGCATATGCTGATGGATACATTCCCTGCGCTGTATCAGAGAAGCGTGGTTCCTCTGTGGTCTGTTGAGGTATGGGCTGCAGTATGGACGATCATCATTGTATTCATTGCTGTCAAGCTGTACAGGAAAATGGGCGTACCGTCTTTCGCCGAAACTTCCCATCATGGGACATGATTCCTGTCAGATTGAAATGCCCTCCACTCACGGCATCACGCCGTGAACGTGGAGGGCATTTTCGTTTTTTATATTGATTCAGAGCCGATTATCATCTCTGCTTCTCTTCGAAATGCTTTCTTTTCCAATGAGTATCTTTTCTTATCCCAACACTCCATTTCCATGACAGCCCATGATCCGCTGTTATGGTCTGGCCGATATCATATCCATCACTTCACGCATCTTACTCTCAAAATAGTCTGCCGGAAAAAGAGCAATTCCGATTTCGTCACTTGCCACAATCAGACGATCCCCGGCCTTCATTCCAAACCTGTCACGGGCCGCCTTGGGAATGACAATCTGTCCGCGGTCCCCCAGTACAACAGAACCCCAGATGTTCTTTCCCTGCGGTGCAGGCGGAAGAATTCCAACGCCTTCGATATCTTCAGTTTTCAGCAGGCTGTCCAGCGTAACGCCGTACATCTGCGCCAGCAGGGATGCTTTTTCGATGTCCGGAATAGTCGCTCCGCTTTCCCACTTTGCATAGGCCTGCCTGGAGATGCCGATCTTCTCGGCGACATGTTCCTGCGAGTAGCCGTTCATTCTTCTGAGCATCACCAGATTATCCTTCAGCATGCAGTTTTCTCTCCTTACAGATCGATTTTTTCAAAATCCAAACACGCTTTTCGATACGACAGGTACGTCATCAGGGCATACAGCAGTGCACCGCAGAACATCGTCAGAAGCTGCAGCCCAAGATGCTCAAAACCGAATGCGTTGAGTGCTTCCAGGCCAGGAATATGATGCAGTGTCTCCGCCGCCCCGATCATCAGAAAGCCCACAACAACATAAATGACGAACGGCTTTCCAATCCTGTAAGCGGTCTTCCAGAAGCCGCCGACAAAAATCACATTGAACAGACCGAACAGGACAAGCACTGTTCCCAGATAAAACGGGTTGGCATTCATCATAAAGTTCTGTCTGTAAACAGCGGCATTGGAAAGGAGCGTCATGCGCAGAATCGTCAGAACAGCCATCAGTGCAAAGCTGCACAGCTCAATGAACATCACAAACTGGTATTTTCCCCTGACTACATCCCGTTTGGCCACGGGGAGCAATGCCGAATAGATGATGTCATTGGCCTCTCTGGCACTCTGGAAGCTTTGATAGATTCCCAGGCAGACAAAGAACACGCCGCACAGGATCGGATACCCCGGAACGAGCGTCATAAAGCCAAAGCCGATAAACAGGTACGTCAGCAGCAGTGCGGACAGCTGCATTTCTTTTTTCAGAAGAGTGTTCATGCCCTCGCCTCCCTCTCCAGCCTCAGAAAGATTTCCTCGAGCGACTCACCGGGCCGTCCGTGATTTTGCATGAATTCCTGTTTGGCAGAGGCTGCCTGGATCCTGCCCTGACGGATGTAGATGATGTTGTCCGCACATCGTTCCAGGTCAGAGGTAATATGTGTGGAAAAAAGAATGGTTACACCTCGCCGCTTCAGCTCACCGAACAGTTCCAGCAACTCATCCCGCGAGAAGGGGTCCAGACCACTGGTGGGTTCATCGAGAATCAGTACCTCAGCCCGGTGGGACAGCGCTAAAAGCAGATTGAATTTGACCTTCATCCCTTCCGACAGCTCCATGGGCTTTTTGCTTTCATTGAGTCCAAACAGAGCCATATAGCTTTGGCACGCTTCTTCATCCCATCCCGTATAAAAGCCTTTGGTCACCCTGATGATCTCCCGGATGGTCTTTCTCGGATACCAGCTGACCGCACCGGTTGAATAACCGATCCGCTGTTTGATTTCTGCCTCATTCCCGTGCAGCGGCATGCCGAAATAGGATATCTCCCCGCTGTCTGTATGGATCAGGTTCAGCATGGATTTGATCGTGGTGGTTTTTCCTGCACCGTTCCGTCCGATGAAGCCTGTAACCTGCCCGCCTTCCAGAGAGAAAGAAACATCTTTCAGCTGAAAGGCCGGATATGACTTGCACAGTCCCGACACACTTACAATATGCATAGAAATCCTCCTGAATTTCGATTCCTGTGAATATTGTAAACACAGGTTGCGCCACATTCAATCAACCAGACTTAACATCTTCCGTCAATTATAATTGCGCAGGAGTTATGCCCGGTTTCTTCAGAACAGCACTCCGTGCTCACTGTTCTGCTCTGTTGAGCTGAATGTCCCCCGATGTTGTCCCGAGTCTGACATCTGCACCGCCATCTCCGCAGATATAACGGTCACCTTCCCGGGCAAGAGCCAGAGTATAATTGATTTTTCCGCTGATGGTGTCAATCTGTGCAGCAAATCCCGGATGCTCCGGAAGCTCAGCCGTAATCCCGCCGGAGGTCGTGTTGGCCTTCAGGGACGAAAACTTTTCCAGCTTCACGGAAACTGCTCCGCTGGTACTGCCGATATTCACCTGATCCGCTTCTCTCAGATGGATCGTCACTGTGCCCGAGGTTGATCCGGCCTCACAGGTTTTCACCTGGTCCGCATGAAGCAGGATGTCCCCGGATGTACTGGATCCTTTCAGTGTCCGAATATCTTTGGCTTCCACATGGATATTGCCGGAAGTTGTACCGACAGTCATGGCTTCGATCCCAGCCGCAGTCTGCATGGCAATATCCCCCGAAGTCGCGCTGACAGAAACCTTTTTCGCATCCGCAGATGCCTGGATATTGCCGGAAGTCACTTCCAGATTCAGAGTATCTGCTTTCAGTTCGGGAATGTTCAGATCTCCTGAGGTTGCACTGATGTTCACTTCACGGAAGGAACTTCCCTCCGGGATGCGCACCGTCAGTTCCTTTTCCTGATTCCATCCGAAATGAAGCCCGCTCTTTGCATACTGCACCCGCAGCGTATCTCCGTCCAGCCACCACCGCATCTTCATGTCCTCACTGATGGGTCTGGAGGATGATTCACGCAGTTCAATCTTCTCCCCGCTGTGGTATTCCAGGTTCACTTTCCCGTTTTCCCAGTGAATATCCAGTGCACAGACACTTTCTCCGATGTCCGCATCCCCTGCTGTATATTTTTCCGCGTGAGCATATCCAAAAAGACTCCCATCCAAAAGTCCAGCCGCCTGGACCGATACGGCAATCACAAGGATTGCCACACACACAACGATTGCCATTCTGATCATTCTGTTTCCGTTCATTGTTTCTCTCCCTTTTCCTTCATCCCAATCAATACGCCCAGGGTAATCACAGCCGTGAGCACGAGCGTCAGCCAGAACCGGCTGCTTCCGTGGAGCATGATCATAATCATCATATTGAGAAACAGGATGCCGTCAGCGGCCAGCACAATCAGCGCTTTGTTCCTGTTTCCGACCCATTTTCTCAGGGGCTTTGCCCGGATTGCCCAGGGCAGAAAGCAGACAGCCAGGCCGAACAGGACCGCGCTGCCGGCAACCCAGAACCATTCTCCATGCGTCACCATACAGATCACATCCAGCAGCAGTTCCGTGCTGGCGGTAAAGGCACACAGTGTCCAGAACAGTTTGCTCTCCGGCACCAGAATCGGCACGGCGATGACACTGGCCGCAACCGTCAGCGCAGCCAGCAGGATCAGAAACCATCCAAGCTGGGAGCCGGCAATCAGATTAATCACCAGCAGCGCAATGAGCGGAATCATGAACAGACCGGATGCGGTGATCCCGTTTCTTGCGGAAAGCTGCTTGAATTTCCGAACTCCGTAGCTGATTGCATCCTCTTTTTCCTTCTTCAGGTCGCTCTCAATTTCTGTCTTTTTCAGTTTGCTCAGCAGATCGCTGCATTCAGCACACTCCTGCAGATGTTCTTCAACCAGTTCCCTGCTTTTTTCACTGCAGATATCATCGACATATAATGGAAGCAGATCCCGAATGATTTCACAATCTGTCTTCATCTATCATCCATCCTTTCCTGTAACCTGATTCTCGCACGGTGATAAGTGACCCGGGCCCAGTTTTCCGTCTTTCCGAAAATCACTCCGATTTCCTTGAAACTGAGTTCTCCGAATACCCTGAGCTCAAACACCTCTCTGTGCGGTTCCTCCAGCTGATGCAAAGCCATGTGAATTCTGAAGGACGAATCCTGGTCCTCCACGGTCTTCGCCACGCTTTTGGCCTGATCCGGCAGATCTTCCGGAATCTCACCCCGACGGTTTGCCCTTCGCTTTTCATCCGCAAACAGGTTTTTCGCGATGGCACACAGCCAGGTCACTTCGTCCGATTCGCCCCGGAATTCCCGCTGCCGTGTGAAAGCGCGATAGAAGGTTTCCTGCGTGAGCTCTTCCGCAAGGGACCGGTCTCCTGACAGCGTCATCACATAGGAGAACACCCGCATATAACAGGTTTCATAAAGTCGGGCACATTGTTCCTGGGTCACTTTCTCACCTCCCTTCGATCAGAATCACTGGTTAGACGGCGAATCTGAAATTTCGTTACAGATATTTTTTAAAAAAATCAAAAATCTTCTGACGAATTCGTTGTTTCCGTTTTCTGAACAGGCATCAGCAGGGACCGTGCACCACATACGCCTGAGAATCACAGCATCGCTTCCCTGCCTGATTCAAGCGTTATATCCGAGGAACAAATTCAACGGCCTCCTGAGGCACATGCATCTGCAGCTTCTGATCATTGATTGTAGTGAACGCTAGTTCACCTGTCAATATGTAATGTTTTACCTTACTTTTGCCATTCCTTGCCTCAGGCATGCCGGGTCAGCCGGCTGAACAGAAATCTGCGTATAGTCTCAATGCAATATTTGTTCTTCTGAGAAAATTCAGATTTCCTCAAAAATCTGTTGGCAAATAAGCCCGCTTAGTGTAAAATCATATATGTATTATTTCCTTGCTACGCATACCATAGAGGAGGACAGTATGATTTATTCGACAGAAGTCAAAAACATGTGCCCTGTGATGCAGGGAGTGCATCATGGTGCTGCTCCCATCCCGGAAGAGGCAAAATGGGTCAAAGCCAAGAAAGTGGAAGACATTTCCGGTTATACGCATGGTATCGGCTGGTGCGCACCTCAGCAGGGTGCCTGCAAGCTCTCCCTGAACGTCAAGGACGGCGTGATTCAGGAAGCACTTGTGGAAACCATCGGCTGCTCCGGAATGACACATTCTGCGGCTATGGCTGCTGAAATTCTTCCCGGTCTCACCATTCTTGAAGCGCTCAACACTGACCTTGTCTGCGACGCCATCAACACAGCCATGCGTGAGCTGTTCCTTCAGATCGTCTACGGAAGATCCCAGAGTGCTTTCTCCGAGGACGGACTGCAGATCGGTGCCGGCCTGGAAGATCTTGGCAAGGGCACCCGCTCCATGATCGGTACAACCTATGGCACACTCTCCAAAGGCCCCCGTTACCTGGAGCTGACCGACGGCTACATCACCAAGCTCGCTCTTGACGAGAATGATGAGATCATCGGCTATGAGTATGTCAACTTCGGCAAGATGATGGACTTCATCAAGAAGGGTGACGACGCTCAGAAGGCACTGGAAAAAGCCAGCGGCAAATACGGCAGAATTGCTGATGCTGTCCGCTTTATCGATCCCAGACACGAGTAAAGAATAAGAGGTTTTCAAGGAGGTATTACCATGGCATTATTTGAATCATACGAAAGAAGAGAGCCTCAGATTCTTGCTGTGCTGAAGGAATATGGGATCTCTTCCATTGAAGAATGCAAAGAAATCACTGAAGCAGCCGGCCTGGATGTGTATCACCTGATCGAAGGCATTCAGCCCATCTGCTTTGAAAATGCCAAGTGGGCATATACTGTCGGCGCAGCCATCGCCATCAAGAAGAACTGCCGCCGTGCCGCAGATGCTGCAGCCGCCATCGGTATCGGCCTGCAGGCTTTCTGCATCCCCGGTTCTGTTGCTGACCGCCGCAAGGTTGGTCTCGGCCACGGCAACCTTGGCAAGATGCTCCTCGAAGAGGACACCGAATGCTTCGCATTCCTTGCCGGCCACGAATCCTTCGCAGCTGCTGAAGGCGCTATCGGCATTGCTGAAAAGGCCAACAAAGTCCGCACCAAGCCCCTCCGTGTTATCCTGAACGGTCTGGGCAAGGACGCTGCACAGATTATTTCCCGTATCAACGGCTTCACCTATGTTGAAACCGAATACGACTATTACACCGGTGAAGTGAAGGAAGTCTTCCGCAAGTGCTATTCCAAGGATCCTGAATCTCCCCGCGCCAAGGTCAACTGCTATGGTGCCAATGACGTTCAGGAAGGCGTTGCCATCATGTGGAAGGAGAACGTTGACGTCTCCATCACCGGCAACTCCACCAACCCCACCAGATTCCAGCATCCTGTCGCCGGCACCTATAAGAAGGAGCGCGTCGAAGCTGGCAAGAAGTATTTCTCCGTTGCTTCCGGTGGCGGCACCGGCCGTACCCTGCATCCCGACAACATGGCAGCAGGTCCTGCTTCCTACGGCATGACCGATACCATGGGCCGTATGCATTCCGACGCCCAGTTCGCAGGTTCTTCCTCCGTCCCGGCACACGTCGAAATGATGGGCCTGATCGGTGCAGGCAACAACCCCATGGTTGGCATGACGGTTTCCACTGCTGTCTCCATTGAAGAAGCAGCCAAGGCCGGCAAATTCTGATCGGAGATCATCTGATCAGCTCGTTTGATCAATAAAGCGGCGATGCTTATGCTCGCCGCTTTTCCTTTTCTTGGCCGTACTGTCATCATTCGTTTTTTTCAAATGTCTGTTTCTTTTCTGCTTTTACCGTGGTATAATGCTTGCAATATCAGATCATCCATATAATATCCTGTCACATTCATTCCAGTTTCATCATGGCAAGCCTCGATTGGCAGTGCTTTTTACAAACCCTGTCTTTCAGTTGCCTGTCTGATCTTCAAGCAAAGGAGTTTACGCATGAATATCAACAAGTCGCAGAACGGAAATGAGCTGCTTGTCACGGTGGAAGGTCGGATTGACACCGTAACCGCCCCTCAGTTCGAGCAGGAACTCATGGCTTCCCAGCTGGAAACGATCGATCGTCTGACGCTCGATTTCCAGAATCTGGAGTATATCTCCTCGTCCGGACTTCGTGTGCTGATGCAGGTTTTGCAGACCATGCCAAACAGCGATGGCATCGACATCATTCATGCCAATTCACTCGTCAAAGAGATTTTTGGAGTGACCGGCCTGGACAGTCTTTTCCATATCAGCTGAGCCGGAGTCTTCCAGCCGCCCGGCATGTGGTCTGGTCTTAGTGATTTATGCAGCATTCTATCAGGGAGGCATAAGTATGAAAACTGATATCGTTCAAATCGATAATTTTGGCAACGGATTCGCGGAAGCTCTGGCGCAGACGAAAAAAGCAGCTCAGTTCAGAGACCTGGGGCCCCATGAAAGTGCACGCCTTGAGCTGATCGCTGATGAAATGCTGAATCTCGCGCGCAGTATCACCGGAGAAATGCAGGCTTCCTTCTGGATTGAATCGGATGCCCTGCATTTTGCCCTGAACATGACGACAAAAACCGTCATGGACAAGGAAAAACGCCGTCTGCTGATCGATTCAACCACAAGCCGCAAAAACGCAGCCGCCAACAGCTTTATTGCAAGGCTCCGTGATGCATTCGAAGAAGCCATGCTTTCTGACACCAGCACGCAGCTGTATGAACTGCCGGCTGATATTCAGGCAGACCTGGCCGGAAGGGACTTCCAGAGCCCGGAATGGGATCATTATGAGCAGTCCGTTCTATTCCGCCTCGCGGATGATGTCAGTATCGGAATCCGCGGCGGAATGGTCAGTATGACGGTCACCAAGAATTTTTAATCTTCCATTGCCATCTCATCCTGCTTTCGGGCAGGATGTTTTTTCATTGACCGATTGTAGCCCTGTCGTTTGCCTTCTGGTGCTTTTATGTGCATTTTGGCATGTTTGGAGTGATTTTTGTCCTGTTTTCCGACTTCTCAATCTTGACATAGGATAATTCTCATGTTAAGATACGTGCAGATTTGTGGAGGCTACATCCACAAAAAATTAAATAAGGAGAGTTGTACTATGAAAAGATTAGTCTCTATCCTTCTGTGCGTCATGATGGTCTGTGTATTCGCCAACGCGTTTGCCGAAGGCAAAGTTGGCGTCTCCATGCCCACCAAGGATCTGCAGCGCTGGAATCAGGACGGCGAGAACATGCAGAAGATGCTGGAAGAAGCCGGCTACACGGTTGACCTCCAGTATGCTTCCAATGACGTCCAGCAGCAGCTCAACCAGGTGACCAACATGATCAACGGCGGCTGCGACGTCGTTGTGATTGCTGCCATCGAAGGTTCTTCCCTCGGTTCTGCTCTTGACCTTGCCAAGGAAAAGAGCATCCCGGTCATCGCTTATGACCGTCTCCTGATGGAATCGGATGCTGTTTCCTACTATGCCACCTTCGACAACTACAAGGTCGGCACCGTGCAGGGCGAATATATCAAGCAGGCCCTGGATCTGGACAACCAGGCTGGTCCCTTCGCTCTCGAAGTGACTGCCGGCGACCCCGGTGACAACAATGCCAACTTCTTCTACAGCGGCGCTATGGACGTGCTCCAGCCCTACATCGACGCTGGCAAGCTCGTTGTGAAGTCCGGCCAGATCGCTTTCAACGATGTTGCTACCCCCACCTGGAAGACTGAAGTTGCCCAGAACCGTGCCAGCAGCATTCTCTCCTCTTTCTATGCTGATGGTTCCAACATCGATGTATGGCTCTGCTCCAACGACTCCACTGCTCTGGGCGTCATCAACGCTCTGGAAGACAACTATGACGGCGAATGGCCCATCATCACCGGCCAGGACTGCGACAAGCCCAACGTCAAGAAGATGATCGAAGGCAAGCAGGCCATGTCCGTGTTCAAGGATACCCGTACCCTGGCTGCTCAGGTTGTGAAGATGGTCGGTCAGATCCTCGCCGGCGAAACCGTTGACGTCAACGACACCACCACCTACAACAACAATAAGATCGTTGTTCCGTCCTTCCTGTGCGAACCTGTTTTCGGCAGTGCTGACAACTATGTTGAGCTGCTTCTTGACTCCGGTTACTACACTGAGGAAGATCTGAAGTAATTCTACACATTCGTTGAACAGGTGCAGGCGGGCAAAGCCCGCCTGCATTCTTTCCAATTTTCGGGGGAGTACTGAGTTTCCCACTACGGAAAAGCTGGAGGAGAGCCATGGCCAAGATTCTGCTGGAAATGAAGAATATCACGAAGACTTTTCCGGGTGTAAAAGCGCTCGACAATGTCAATCTTCAGGTCGAAGAGGGGGAGATCCATGCACTGGTCGGGGAAAATGGTGCAGGCAAATCCACCCTGATGAACGTTCTGAGCGGCATTTATCCATACGGAACCTATGAAGGGGATATAATTTACAACGGACAGGTCTGCAAATTCTCAACCATTAAGGATTCAGAAAAACTGGGCATCGTCATCATTCATCAGGAGCTTGCCCTGGTGCCTGAAATGACGATCGGCGAAAACATGTATCTCGGCAATGAATGCGGTCACCGGTTTGCAATCAACTGGAACAAGACCTATTCTGAAGCCGACAAGTATCTGAAAATGGTCGGTCTGGAAGAAAGCTCCAAGATCCAGGTCAAAACCATCGGTACAGGAAAACAGCAGCTGGTGGAAATTGCCAAGGCTCTGGCCAAGCAGGCCAAGCTGCTGATTCTGGATGAACCAACATCCTCACTGAACGAAGAAGATTCCCGCGCACTGCTGGACCTGATGCTGAGTTTTAAGAAGCAGGGCATGACGATGATCATCATCACCCACAAACTCAACGAAGTATCCTATGTCGCGGATAAAATAACCGTCATCCGTGACGGAACCACCATTGAAACCATTGACAACCACGGCAAAGAGCCGGTCAGTGAAGAGCGGATTATCAAAGGCATGGTCGGCCGTGAAATCACCAACCGCTTCCCCAAGCGTGAAAACGTGCCGATCGGCGATATCCGGATGGAAGTCAATCACTGGACCGTGCACCATCCGCTGTACCCTGAGCGGAAAGTCGTGGATGATGTCTCCATGTATGTGCGCAAGGGTGAAGTGGTCGGCATTTACGGCCTGATGGGCGCAGGGCGCACAGAACTGGCCATGAGCATTTTCGGCCAGAGTTACGGCGTCAATTTCTCCGGCGAACTGAAGCTCGACGGGAAGCCTGTCAAAATGCGCAAGAGTGAAGCCGATGCCATTCGCCACCGGATTGCCTATGTCACAGAAGACCGCAAAGGCAACGGCCTGGTGCTCAGTCAGTCCATCAAGGTGAATACCTCCCTGGCCAACCTGAATGCCATTTCCAGTCATACCGTCATCGACAGCGATAAAGAATACGCTGTGGCGGAGGACTACAGGAAAAAGCTGAGCATCAAGACACCTTCCGTGGAACAGCTCGTGGGCAACCTGTCCGGCGGCAACCAGCAGAAGGTGCTGCTGGCCAAATGGATGTTTGCCGAACCTGACATTCTGCTGCTGGACGAGCCGACCCGCGGCATTGACGTCGGTGCCAAATATGAAATCTACTGCATCATCAATGATCTGGCTGCTGCCGGCAAGTGCGTCGTCCTCATTTCCTCCGAACTGCCTGAAGTTCTGGGCATGAGCGACCGCATCTATATCATGAATGAAGCCCGGATCGTTGGGGAAATGAAAGCCGAGGATGCCACGCAGGAAAGCATTATGCAGGTCATCCTCAGATCAGGAAGGGGGGCATAACGATGAGTCAGCAGACAAAGGCATCCCCGGACCGCAGACAGCAGCTTTCCGAGTTTCTGAAAAGCGGAAAGGCCAGTGCATTCCTGCAGAAGTACACGATGTCCATTGCACTGGTCGTTGTGACCATCATCTTTGCATCATGGAAAGGCAAGGAGGGACTGATCCTCCTGCCGTCCAACCTGACCGGTCTGATTGCTGAAAACGCCTATGTGTTTGTTCTGGCCACCGGCATGCTGCTGTGCATTCTGACAGGCGGCAACATTGACCTGTCTGTCGGTTCCGTCGTCTGCTTCACGGCAGCTGTGGGCTGCACAATGATGGCCGCCGGCGCCAATATGTGGGTGACCGTCCTCGTCATGCTGCTGATCGGCCTGGCCATCGGTGTTTTCCAGGGTTTCTGGATCGCCAAACTCAGAGTGCCGGCCTTCATTGCAACCCTGTCAGGCATGTATGCCTTCCGCGGTTTTTCCAATGTGGTGCTCAACGGCTACCGCGTTGACATCAGCAATGACGGCTTCCTCATGCTCTTCGGCAACGGAAAAACCAGCTTCATCCCCGATTTTATCCGCAGCGCCAATCCCGGTCTCGACTCGGTCTTTACCAAGGACAATGCGTTCCTGACCCGTCTGATCGGCGAAAACTTCGTCACCAAATTCAACGTGACCTGCATGTGCATCGGCATCATTGCAGCCCTCATCTTCATCGCTCTGCGCGTGCACAAGATCCTGACCCAGAAGAAACTGAATATCAGCCAGTCGATTCCCGGCCAGATTGTCTCCATGATCATCATCGCCGCCCTGGTTCTCTGGGTCAGCTTCAAGCTGGCCTGCTACAGAGGCTTCCCCATGGTCCTGATCTGGATCTGCCTCGTGCTGGGCATCTATGCATACATCACCAACAAGACAGCGATCGGACGCCATCTGTATGCAGTGGGCGGCAACGAAAAAGCCACCGCGCTCTCAGGTGTCAAGACACGCAATGTCTACTGGTTTGCCTATGCCAATATCGGGCTTCTGGCAGGTCTGGCCGGCATCCTGACAGCCGGCCGGGCCAAGGGCATTGACCCGGTCTACGGCGAAGGCTATGAAATGGACGCCATCGCAGCCTGCTTCATCGGCGGTGCCTCAGCCTACGGCGGCATCGGCAAAGTGTCCGGCATGATCATCGGCGCTATCCTGATGGGTGTCATCAACAAGGGCATGATCATTGTCGGCGTCGACGCCAACTATCAGAAAGTCGTCAAAGGCATCGTGCTGCTGGTCGCGGTCATGTTCGACGTCCTGTCCAAACGGCAGAAGCGGTAACGCGGGAAGGAGGAAAATTCATGGATGTGAAATCGTTTCTTACCGCGTTAAAGAAAAACGCGATGCTGGTTGTGCTGGTGCTCGTCTATCTGTTCTTTGTGATTCTGACCAAAGGCGGCATTTTCAGTCCTTCCAGTTTCACCGAACTGATCAATCAGAATGCATATGTCTATATCCTCGGTGCCGGCATGCTCATGTGCATGCTCACCGGCGGCAACATTGACCTGAGCTGCGGCGCCTTCGTGTGTCTGCTGGGTGCCCTCGGCGGCGTGTTCATGATCGTCCGCGGCATGGGCACCGGCGTCTCGATTCTCCTGATGCTGCTCATCGGTATCGCCTACGGCTGCGGTCTGGGCTACCTGATTGCCTATGTCCATGTCCCGCCGTGGATTGCAACGCTCGCCGGCTTCCTGGCCTTCCGCGGGCTTGGCACGTCCATTCTTTCTTCCAACTCCAAGACCGGCTCCCTCGCGCCGTTCCCTGTGGATTTCCAGAATCTGTTCTATGGAAGAATCTTCCCGACAGAAAAAGGCGTCCTCAATATCCCCTGCTTTGCCTTTGGCCTGCTCGCTTCCCTGATGGTGGTGCTCATTCTCTTCCGCACCCGCAGCAGCCGCCTGGCGAAGGGCTATGAGGCCGATACATTGAAGCAGGTCGCTCTCAAGAGTGCTCTGGGAAGTGCCGTCATTATTCTGGTCATGACCAAGCTGGCCCTGGACGGTGGTATTCCCACCACACTGGTCTGGGTGGCAGGCATCATCCTGATCTACAGTTTCATCACCAGCAAAACCACGATCGGCCGTCACTTCTATGTGGTCGGCGGAAACATGGAAGCAGCGCGTCTCTCCGGTGTCAACACCCGCCGCATCATGTTCATCGCCTACCTGAATATGGCCGTCCTGACCAGCATTGCCACCATGAGTGTCGTCGCCCGTTCCCAGTCAGCCTACGCGGATATTGGCAAGAACTTTGAAATGGATGCCATCTCCGCCTGCGTGGTCGGCGGCGTCTCCGCCAGCGGCGGTGCAGGCACGGTGCTGGGCATGGTGATCGGTGCAACGCTCATCGGCGTCATCAATCTGGGCATGAGCCTGATCAGCCTGGATGCCAACTACCAGCGCGTCATCAAAGGGTTCGTCCTTCTGGCCGCTGTGGTATTCGATATCGTATCCAAGAAACGGGAAAAATAAAGAACCCTTCGGCCCCCGTGGTCCCCACGGGGGCTTCTCACTGTATACACCTTTATTTCCAGGAGGTTTGCACCGGTGATCAACGGGAAAAACAGATCCTATCTGATCGGCATCGTTGCCCTGTATCTGCTGTATATCAGCTATGAGCTTTTTCAGGGGCGTGAGGAAACGAACACCACCATGACCCCGACCGCCCGTATCCTGTTCATTGTTTTCTTCATTCTCGCCGCAGCTGGACTTCTGGTCTATGCCGTCCGTGTCTGGAAGCGCAGCGGGGAGGAAGAACAAAAGTCTCCGCAGGATGACAACAACAATCTGAAGTAAGGAAAGAGACGAATGGAAGAATACCTTACCGCTCTTGAACAGGCGTTCATCGCATACCGCCAGGACATCGAAAACTGTCAGAAGAAAAGCAGGCCGACTGACGGACTGCTCGGGTTCGGGCATTCCCTGAAGGACGATGCCTGCCATGAGCGTTTTGATGAACGCATCGCCCAGACTGTATCGGATCTCTGCAAGACAGACCCTGCCCCTGAAACGGCCGAGCAGGCTGTTGCCCTGCTGATTGCGCGGAGCGATTCTGCCTCCTGGCCTCTGGCCGCACAGTGGATGCTGCGTGCCATTGAACGCCACAGCCTCCCGCTCATTCCCTTCCTCGCACCTGCTGCGGCCGCCCGTCTTCAGAAGGACTATGCTGCACGGTACCGGCCATGGGACCGTCTCCCTGCCCAGAAAGAAGTCCTGAAAGCGCTCAGAGACGCCTGCTGATTCGCAGCAGAAAGGAGTTCGCGTGACCGAAATGCTTCGGACCATCCTCCCGGTGGTCCTGATGCTGCTGATCGGCATACTCTGCCGGAAAAAACAGATCATCACCCGGGAAGGAATCGATGCGCTCAAAAGTGTTGTCGTCAGCATTGCTCTCCCCGCTGTTCTGCTCAATGCCTTTGCCACCACCCAGTACACCCTCATGGACATCCTGATTCCGCTGTTCATGTTCCTCATCTGCCTGGCTGGGTGGGGATGCGGACATCTGGCGGCGAGATTGTCGGAAGGGCATGCGCGGTTTGTCCCGTTCCTGACCACGGGCTTTGAGGCAGGCATGCTCGGTTATGCCCTGTTCAACATGCTCTATGGTGCGCAGCGCACGGCAGAGTTTGCCCGCATTGACCTCGGTCAGGTGCTCTTTGTGTTTACGCTCTACAAAATCCTTCTCGGTTTCAATACCCGCCAGAAGACCTCCGCGCGGCAGCTGGTCCGGGAAATGGTGTTTTCCCCCATTATTCTCGCCATCGCAGCCGGTGTGCTCCTCGGTGCAACCGGGCTGTATGAGCTGATGAAACCCTCCGGACTGAGCGGTGTATTCGATGCCTGTACTGCGTTCATTTCAGCGCCCACCAGTGCATTGATTCTGCTGGTGATCGGATATGACCTGGTCCTTAACGATATTCCCTGGAAGGAAACGCTCCGGGTTGTCGCAGCGCGCCTTGTTCTGATGCTGGTCCTCCGCACGGTTCTGCTGTGGGTGCTGGGCATCCTCTGGCCTGCCGTCGATCTGACCAATGCAGTCAATGTCATGTTCATCCTGCCGCCGCCCTTTGTCCTGACGGTCTTTGCAGATGATGCAGAGGAGAGAACCTTCATTTCTTCCGTGCTGTCCGTCTCCACCCTGACCGCTATTCTCGGGTTTGCCGTGATGGCCATTCTCGGCGCGGCGGGATAAACCATATCGTCTCCTATGCCTCTTGACAGGGATGGTACAGTCAATTACCCACGACTGAAGTCGCGGGCTTGTGAAAACGAGTCCGGAGTTGA
>R21__coassemble_439_pt1 | contig 34505 bp, 31 predicted proteins | sample R21__metabat2_high_PE_034 | metagenome-assembled genome bin R21 | reverse complement strand
ATGGCTCTCCTCCCACGACTGAAGTCACGGGTGTCCGAGCCTAAATAACATGAAATTCTGAAAGCCCGTTCCGCCATCTTTGTGGTGGAGCAGAACTGTGCCTACCAGTATATTGACGGCCGCGATGCTGAAAGTCTGCATATGTTTTACGAGGAGGACGGAAAAGTGCTCGGTTACCTCAGGGCATTTGAGTCCTCCCCCCGGACCGCTCAGATCGGCCGGGTGCTGACCGTGCATCACGGAACCGGGCTGGGCGGAAAGCTTCTGAAAAAGGGAATCGAAGTGGTCCGCGAGACCATGCAGCCTGAGCGCATTCTCCTTGAGGCCCAGAGCTATGCCACGGGATACTACGCGCGGGAAGGCTTTCAGGTCACATCGGACGAATTTCTGGAAGACGGTATTCCCCATGTGTGGATGACATTGGATTGCAGGTGATGGATATGCAGATCAGAAAAACAACTGACCAGGATATGCCCAGAATGCTGGAAATCTATGCCTATGCACGCCGCTTTATGGCAGAGCATGGGAATCCCAATCAGTGGGGACCGACAAACTGGCCGCCCGAAGCACTGCTGCACAGAGACATCCGGGAAGGACACAGCTATGTCTGCGTCAATTCCGCGGGAACGGTCATCGGCACCTTCTTCTTTGTTCAGGGAGAGGACATTGAGCCGACGTACAGAAACATCACCGAAGGCAGCTGGCGCGATGACAGCGCATACGGCGTCGTTCACCGGATTGCCTCGGACGGTTCCGAGAAGGGAATGGGTTCTTTCTGCATCAACTGGGCCTATGCCCAGTGCGGCCATCTGCGCATTGATACCCACGGGGATAACCGGGTAATGCAGAACATGCTGAAGAAGCTGGGGTTTGTCCACTGCGGAACCATCTATGTCGAGGAGGACAATGATCCCCGTCTGGCCTTTGAGAAATCCGAAGCACTGGAAACTGCTCTGACTGAGTAACGGCCGATTGGCTTTGAAAGAGGAATCCCATGACATGCATCCGGGGAATTCCTCTTTTTCCATATCGCGCTGCAGTCTTTCAGTCAGGATCCAAAGTACACGCGGTACGCATCATAGGTCGTCGATACGCTTTTCTCCGGGTTATAACTGAGAAGCTCCGAAAACGGCCTGAGGGACCGCGCGGGAGAAAGGCCTTCTTCTCTCAGCGCCGCGTACCGGCGCAGTGTCTCCTGCCTTGCAGCGATCAGAATCCACTCGAACCGTTCCTCTTCCGGCAGCTCCGGATTCTCCTCGTGTGCAGAAATCAGTCCGTGCCTGGCAATGAGTTCTTCCGCCTCTGCATGGACCATGGTGTAGACTTCATGCGTCAAAGGCGGCGACAGCGCAAGATCCTTGCACCCTGCAGCAACACATTCACAGAACGCCGTGATCATCCCCAGAATAAATGAACGCTGATCCATGACAGTACCTCCGTTTGCTCATTTTCAGAAACTCCATGCTGTTTTCCTGTACCGATTATAGCAGGAAAAGGCCGGCCGCAGAAGAGATGGATGAAATCCGGCATGCCGCCGAGTATTGCCCTGGGGTTCGACTTTCGCTATAATGAATTCAGAACAGGAGGAATGAAAAGTGAAAAAACTGCTTTTGTATACGGTCATCGTTTTGCTGATCCTGTCCGCCGCGCTTCCGGCCCTGGCAGGCACCTGCTATGTCAAAACGCCCAACGGAAAAACCGTCAATATGCGCAGCCCCGAGGACAATTCCGTTCTGGCCCATATTCCCTACGGAACCCAGCTTGCCTTTGACGACAACCTGTCCACTGAGGTGGTCGCCTATGTGACGTATGACGGGCAGAAGGGGTATGTCCGATGGTCCTATCTCTCCAATACCGACCCTGGGCCCTATAAAAAGAAAGGCTCCGCCAAAGCAACGGAGGCACCCGGCTCCTATGGCGAAGGGCTCTACAGTATCACAGCAACAGGCGCCTATATTCAATTCCCCAACAAAAAGGGAAAGGGCTCCGGCACCCGATATTCGGAAGTCCGGTTCGATGACCCGGTGGATGTCGTGATCACAGCCAGCATTCCCAAAGGCAAAAAACTGGCCGGCTGGAAGATCAACAGCGTCTATATCAGCTTCTACAAAAGCGTCAAAACATTCCGGCTTCCGGAAGTTTTTGACAATACCACGATCGAGGCCGTTTTTAAGTAATCAGCCTATCAATGCAACACGCCCAGGCAGAATGCCTGGGCGTGTTGTGTTTGCAGTGGATCAGTTTGCCTCGTGACCTTCCATATGCACCCGAAGATGCGGATAGGTCATCTCGACATGGTTTTCTTTGAATGCCGCATAGATTTCTTCATTGAGACGGTACTTGGTATTCAGGAAATCAGGGCCGTTGACCCAGACCCACAGCGTGTACTGGATTGCACTGTCTCCATAGTTTTCCAGATGGACCACCGGCTCCGGATCCGAAAGAATCTGGGGAATCCGCCGGACGGCTTTCATCAGTGCCTGTTTCACTTCCTCCGGCGTATTGTCATAGGACGCCGAGACCGAAATCTCAATGCGGCGCTGCGGATTCATGGAGTAGTTGATGAGCCGGTTGGTATAGGTGGTGGAGTTCGGCACAAAGATCACGCGGCCGTCCGGCGCAAGCAGGCGTGTATACATCAGATTGATGTCCTTGACCGTGCCCGAGTATCCGTCCGTTTCCACAAACTGACCGATTTCAAAGGTTTTCACCGTCAGTATGATCAGTCCGCCGGCCAGGTTGCTGAGCACACCCTGCACAGCAAGAGAAATGGCAATGCCGATGACAGAGAAAACGGCCACAAAGGATGTGATCGGAATGCCCAGCACATTGGCTGCGATCATGACCACGATCAGGTCAATCACGAACCGGATCATGGTGCGCAGCATGCTCGTCACGGAAGGCACAACCCTGTATTTCTCCAGCAGCCGGTTGATCAGCTTCACGACCATCCTCGAGAGGATCAGGCCGACCACCAGCACAATCGCAGCGGCAATGATTTTCTGCGGCGTCTGTGATTTGGCGATGTTGATGACCTCTTCCACCTGGGACACATCGACCGTCGTATCCATCCTGTCATCTCCCCTTTACAGTGTACGCGCTGTCTCAGTCCTCTGAACGGACCGTGCCGTCAGCCACTTCGACATTCTCTCCCTTGATCTCCTCATCGCACAGGCGGATCACAATCTCTCCTCCGCTGATGCTCACGCTGTCATCTGCCTGAATGGCCTCATCCCCGGTGGAGATATCAATGCGGCCGTCTGTGATGATCACGTTCCCTGCGTGCAGGCCGTCATCCTCTGTGTCCAGCACGATCTCGCCGCCGAGAATCGTCAGGTCCGTCACGGCTTTCAGCCCTTTGCGCGAGGCAGCGCTCTTCTGCTTTCCGTTCATCGCGCCGTCTCCGGTTTTGATGTTCAGTGTGCCGTCTTCCACAATGACCCAGCCCTTGTCCTCTTTGTTATCCCGGTTGCTGGAAATGGCGTCGCCCCCGGAGACCACGGAGATGCTGCCTCCGAGAATCAGGACCGAATTCCGGCCCTTCACAGCGTCATTCACGGATGTCACCTGCAGATGACCGTCTGCAATCACCAGGTCTGCCTTGCAGTGAATGCCGTTTTTCGCTCCGCCTTCAATCACCAGGGTGCCTGTCCCGTTGATCGACAGATCGTCCTGGGCATACACGGCCGCTGCCGCTGTCTCCGATCCGAAGATCTGCTGTGTATGGTCGGAAAGTGTATTCACACTTTCCCCGTCCAGCGTCAGCACCAGTTTATCGGCCGACTGCTCAAAGATCGCAGGGCCTGCAGGACTGTCAATGGATACATTCTGAAGGATCAGACGCACCTTTTGTTCTTCGCCCACCGCGACCACAATCTGGCCTTTCCATGTCCCGGTCACCAGATAGTCGCCTTCCTCGCGGATCGTCACGGTCTGGTTCTCCACGGAGACCGCCTGGGGATCCGAGACCTCCGCTCCGCTCTCCGAAAGGCGGATCGTCGCCACTTCATCCGCATCCCACTGGTCATTCAGATCCCTGTCCTTATAGAGAGAAGCAACATCCGGGAGTCCCTGCGCAGCAGCACTGCAAAGCACGCTCAGCATCAGGATGAGGGCAAGCCCCGTGGAAATCACATGTTTCATATTATTCGTCGTCTCCTGTCATCAGTCTGTTCCGACACTGTGCATCATATCATACTCAAGACACACGGAAAAGAGGCTTTCCGCATCAGGGATGCAGCGGAATCAGGAGATCCTGTACATCCTCCGGCTCACTTTCCAGCACACCGAGAATCCACTCCCGGGTCACCGCACGCACCGCGGCTTTTCTCCACTTTTCGCATCCGGGCTGTGCGAGGAATTCCGCGCTGCGTCTCCCGATACTGCTGTCGAGTTCAGCCATGAACGCCTCAGTAAACCATGCAATGGCTTCCTCATCGCCTTCGTATGCCGTCCCCTCAAGAGAACCGGATGCCATGCGTTCTCCGAGCATTCTCGCACCCTGCTGCATTTCAAGCCAGGTGCTTCCCTGCGGATCATACAGCGGTACCACCTGATAATGCCAGTTTTCACCTTCCCGTGTGACCGTACCGGCCCAGGCCGGATAACTCGTGGGGACACCGATATTAATCTGCCGCAGGCCGTCTGAAGACAGCGTGTAATTGTTGTGCCGGTGTCCGCAGAAATACACCCGCACGCCATATGTTTCCAGCACAGCAGCCATCTGCTGTGCGTTTCTTGTGCTGTCTCTTCCATCCCCGAACGGGAACAGCGGATAATGCCCGCAGGCAATCACATCGGTGCCTTCCGGCAGGTTCTTCAGAACACCCTCTGCCCAGGCGACCAGATCCCGGCTGGTTTCTCCGTATTCCGTCATCCTTGAGGACGGATCATAGGCATTGGTATCCAGCATCAGAAGACAGCTTCCGCCGGGCGTCATGACCGCATAGCTTGCGCTGTCCGGATCCTTTTCAAACGCATCCTCTCTGCCGAAACGTGCATACCTTGCCGCAAAGACGGCCGGTGATGTGTCCCCCGTCAGATCATGATTGCCGGGAATCACATAGACCGGCTTCCCGGTTTTCTTTTCGAGGGTATCCAGCCAGGACAGGAAAACCGAATGCTCCTCCAGCCTGCCATTGTTTGTATTGTCGCCCAGGAAGATCAGGCCGTCAGCCTCTGCAGCGATCTGTTCGATGGCCCCGAGTATATCCGCAAACTCGTCCGGATCGGCTGTCAGATGAAGGTCTGCGATCATAGCGGTGGTCTCCGCATGCGCCGGGAGCAGCAGCGCCGTCAAAAGCAGAATCACGCCGAGCAGTGTCCATCTGTGGACCGCCATTCTCCCGTTTCCTGAATCCCGCATTCCATCCACCGTCCTTTCTTTTCCATGCTGCATCTTACCAAACCGCTCAGGAAAGAGCAATGAAGGAGAGCCCCGACCCATGGAAAAAAATGAAAAAGACCATACGTCATCCGTATGGCCTGCAGATTCATCCGCCGGTGATGGACAAAATCGTGCCGAAGGTCAGGGCACGTGCATCCGAATGTCCTCAGCCGGCTGTCAGGAAATTCCTCATGGCTGTCGTATCAAGGGAGATCAGGCAAGTGCTGCACCCAATGCTCTGCAACCTGCCACGGCTTCATCATCCGGTGCCTCATTGCAGATCACAGACGTGGTGCACAGTGCAATGCCCTTTTCAGCACAGTGCCCTTCCCAGGAGCGCATCCATTCGCCATCACCCCAGCCGTATGATCCGAACAGGGCAACCTTTTTGCCAGCGAGAGCGCCTTCAATGCTGTCCAGGCACGGCACAAATTCACTGTCTTCCAGCTCTTCCGAACCCATTGCCGGGCATCCGAGCGCTACACCATCATATCCGGACACATCGGACACGTCCGCAGGGGTCAGAAGATCTGTTTCTGCTCCGGCTGCCTTCGCGCCTTCCGCCACGGCCTCTGCCATGGCCTGTGTGTTCCCGGTGCCGCTCCAATAGATCACTGCTACTTTGCTCATGTTTTTCCCATCCTTTTCCTTATCTATCCGATCACAGCACATTGTATGCCGTGTCACGGTCTTATGATCCCACTGCCAGCTGGTCGAGCCGGCTTCCGCTTTGCAGTCTGGAAAGCAGGATGCTGGTGCATGCCCTGCATTTCCGGAACTGTTCCTGTGCTCCTTCCGGATTGTCATATACCTTCCACAGGCCGCACAGCAGGCAGTCATCCCGGCTGTGCATAAAGCCCTCCACATCCTTCGGCGGATACCCCAGGAACAGTCCGATCTCATGCGGGAATTCGTTCCCGCGTGACAGCCGCATGATGAGATTGCAGATGCAATGATCCGGATCGCTGCAGGTATATCCGCACTCTCTGAGCAGCTTCTGTGCGGTTTTGTCCTGAAGGTCCCGGGCCAATCTCGAAGGCCGGTAAAGATAGATCAGTTCCTTCCCGTCCTTCCATCGCAGAGGGAGCACCCGAATGCCATACGCTTTCAACATCTGATTCAGCCGCCTGATCGACTGCTGCATCTTCTCCCGGGTGTCAAACGGGGCATTGAACAGACTTCCTGTCTTGATTGAGGCCAGTGTGGGAGCGCACTGGCGGACCACCATTTCGTCGGACATCGTACCCTCCAGAAAGTTAGAGTAGGCTAACTGCGGGTTTGAAAGAAAGGTCATGCCGGATCCCGACATGGCGCACAATTGCGGTTAGATATATCTAACCCGCATCCTTATTCTATTCGATTTCAGGATTCCTGTCAAGTGGGTCCGAAAAAAAGCTGCGTGCTCTGTTCATCCGATGTCGTCCTCACTTGACGGCCTTCACGCACAGCCGGTCATGCTGTTCGTCGTCATCCATTTCCACCTCGGCAAACCCTGCGCGGAGCAGCACCACACGGAGATCCTCCCCGGTATACACATGCATGCCTTCAATGATGTTTGTCCACCGGGTGGATTTTTTGTGCTTCCCGTCCGATTCATTCACGATCAGGAAGATACCGCCCGTTTTCAGGACACGGTGCACTTCCCGAAAAGCAGCTTCCAGTTCCGGCCAGAAATACACGGTTTCAAAAGCCGTCACACGGTCAAACACAGCGTCCCCAAACGGAAGATCCGCAGCATCCCCTTCTGTCACCGTACACCGTCCTGCTTTGATCGCCTTCGCATTGACTTTTCGCGATGTTTCCACAGACACAGGTGAATAATCCACACCATGCACCTGGCCGTTTCCGCACAGCTTCAGCATGCGGCTGATATTCGCACCGCCGCCGCATCCGCAGTCCAGCACCGTTTCATCCCCCTGAAACGGCGCATGAAAGAGTCCCCAGACCGCCAGTTTTGCATGGCTGCCTCCATTCATGCCCGCAACCATCACTCGGCCGATCCATCCTTCCGGTCTGCGCGTGTTGGCAAATATCCTGCTGATCACTCCCATTGCTCTTTTCCTTTCTGTTTCATTGTCTGCTGCAGCCGATCATCCGGTTCCGTGCTTCTTTTGTCTCCCTGACGATCGGAAAAAACGGATAGCAGTGAAACCTGCCCTCCCCAATTTCCAGATTGACCCTGACTCCATCCCGCTTCAGTGCCCGCAGGATCTCAAGCCCGCCACAAACCCTGTCAGCACGCGGTGAACCGGTTGCCTGAAATCGCGCTTCATGAAGAAAACGCGGGCTGCGCCGGGCGACATTCCCAAAAACGGAATCAGAATCCTGAAGACGACTCCCGCATTCATGGCAGCCTCCTGATGTCCCAGATAAGCGCGATGCCAAACCAGATGATCATGCTCTCACTCATCAACGCATTGGTAAATCCCATGCGGAATGCCGAAATCGGCAGGCACAGGGAAACACCCTTCAACAGAAGATAGATCACGATGACATTGGCCGCAGCCATGCTTTTGGGAAAAACGGTGCTGCCCACGCCCTGAAGGACCGCCCACCAGACAAACACGGGGATCATCACAGCCATGCTCAGCGGGATCATCCATTTCAGGCGTTCGTAGAGCTGAATACACACCCCACTGTCTCCCGTAATCGACCAGAGGGTCAGGATCATCACATACAAAAGGTGCAGCGCAATCCATGGAGTCATGCCAAAGATGTTCAGATAGTGGTATGCCCTGCGCGGTTTCTCCCGGGGAATATAGTTTTCCATGCCGAACAGACCCATCCCATAGAGCACAATGCCCGGGAATGCGAGCGCCATTGCCAGATTCAGACGCCAGGCGGCCATGGTGCGCACGCCTTCCGTCAGCCAGGAAAGTGCAGCGTCTGACGCAGGATCTCCAAACATCATCAGCCAGTCGCCTGTTCCGAAGCACACACAGCCCAGCATGCCGCACAGCAGCATGGTCACCATTGTTTTTCTGTCTTTCCTCACGGAAATGCACCTTTCTCTCTGCTTGTCCATGTTTCCTCTGCGCTTTGGAAACCAGGGAATGCATCGGTTCACCCTCTGGCAATAGGCTCTGTAGGGTTCCCCGTAGCGCGCCAGCAGCCACTTTTCTTCCGTATGCCGCATCAGTACGGTCAGAAAAGCCCAGTACAGGATCGGAAGAGGCAGCAGCAGAAGATTGCCCTCAATGAGAAGAATCCCAGTACAGCCCAGAAGAAAAGCAGCATAGAGCGGATTTCTGACCCAGGCGTAGATGCCGTCGGTCACCAGTTCATTCTTCAGGATATGCTCATCGATCTTTGAAACCACCGCGGCCAGCACCCAGATACAGCCTGCAAGCACCAGCAGGAAAAATCCGATCAGTTTCAGGATCATCTGAACGGTCCTCGGCGGCATCACGGACGGCAGGCTGCCTTTCAGGACAACCGCCAGCACCGTCACATGAACAATCACAATGGCATAGACAGGTCCAATGCCAAACAGCGGCAGATGGCTCTTTTTCAAAGCCTGTTCCCTTCTTCCCTGTTCCCACACAGCATACGCTTCACATTCAATGCCGTATGGTGGTTAGCTATGTTTAACTATTATAGCACGCCGCTGAAAAAAGGCAATTCCTGCTTTTGCTGCAAAAAGAAAAAGGTGCCCGTTTCGAGCACCTTTTCTTCTCATCCTGTGTCAGATTCTGCCGCGCTGTCTGAGCAGATCAATGAGTCCTGCATAGAACAGATACAGGGCACCGCCCAGCAGCAGGCCGCCCAGGATATCGGTCAGCCAATGCACGCCGGACAGCAGTCTTCCGATCACGGTCACGGCAAGCAGCACTGCGCAGACCATGCTGAGGATCCGGCCGAGCGGCTGGTCCTTCAGTCTCCGTCTGAGCTGTTCCATCGCCGCGAGCATCAGACACATCGCCAGCATGGTATGGGATGACGGGAAGGAGGCCTCCAGGCCTTCATCCAGAATCACCGGGCGGTAATTGATAATGCACTTTTCAAAGAAGAGGTAGCAGACGGCAAGCGCAGCATACAGTCCGCCCAGCAGCAGAATATCCTTATCCATCCGTGCAATGCTTTTGCGCTGGATCAGCTGCCATACACCCCAGAGCCCGAAAATGACCACTGACAGAATCGCTAGATATCCTGTCACCTGGGTAACCTTATAGAGCGTCATCTGCAGTCCGGTCAGGTTATGAAAGCTGGTATTGATCGCGGCCAGGCCGATCTGCGAATTTTCAGGACCAACCGGCTGCACATCGACCGTTTTGATCAGTACGATCAGGATCAGGAACAGTACAAGCAGTACGGCTCCGGCTGTCAGTTTTTTTGACTTCATGATAAACCACCTTCCGGCTTCCGGAGCATCTTCTGTGTCCGAAACCCTCATATTGTCAGTGCCTTATGCACGGAGGCAGTCCGGGTCAATGCCAAGCGTCAGAATCTCAAACGGATGGACGGCCACTTCGGATGCTTCGCGCTCCGTGTCTTCCAGCATATTGAGCACCCGTACCGTGAACGGGAACCGGACCGTTGTGCGGCGTCCGTCCTGTTCGGAAAGACGGATCACAATCTGGCTGCCATCTTCCGAGAGCTTCATCGCCTGGAGAAGCAGCCCGGATGCATTCAGCACGCTGCGAAGCGCTTCCGGCATCTTCACGGCATAGGGACTCAGGGGCACATTGTACTCCAAAGCCTGCTGATTGACCAGACCCTCCACCGCGTCACCCGCATGCGGATAGATCAGGTAGCAGAAGTCATGCGTGCCCATGTCGCTTGCGATATCCGGACGGATCGTGGATCTGAGAAGGCTCAGAGAAACCTCCCCGCCTTCCAGTCCCAGGCCATACTTGCCTTCGTTGATCACAGCAAGACCGGCTCCCGTCTCCGAGAGATCGAACCACTTGTGATGGCACACTTCGAACCTGGCCTGCTGCCAGGTCGTATTCTTCGTCAGATCACGGCGGATCATGCCGGCACTGGTATCGCACACCACGTCTCTGGTCACCACATCCGGCCCGAAGTTGACTTTCATCAGGCGATGCTTTTCGTGCCAGTCCACCACATGCTCGACCTCAATGCCGCGCTGGCCGCGGATCATGCGCAGGATCATCTTCCATGTGCTCTTTTCGGTGGCAAACACGACCGTCATCTCAGCAATGCTGCCGTCAAGGCAGGTCACATGGAGCGGCTCCTGAATGGTGAGCGGATAGGATACATCTTTGTAATTGGGCAGAATATCCCAGGCATCATACACGCCGGGATTATCCGCATAGAGATGCAGTTGGTTGAAGCCGCAGCCTTCCCTGACCCACTCTCTGTCGAGATCGCAGTCCCGGAAGGAGGCAAACGAACCATCCTGCCGCAGGTGCAGATCGGCCTGGGCAGTGACCACGTGCAGTCCCTGTTCTTCCTGCTCGATGGTGATCCAGCCCTCTTCGCCTGTCATGGCACAGGGGGTCACAGAGGAAAGACCTTCTGCTTCTGCCTGCATCCAGGTGCCGTGCTTTCCGTGGCGCACATACTGACCGTCTTCCTTTTCCACAAACACCGGCAGTTTTCTCGGGGTGTTGAGTGTGTTGAACAGTGTGCCGTCCATGGGCAGGGCTGCCTTCAGCGCGCACAGCTTCTCGTCCACTTCATGATAGTCCGCCATGGCATCCTCGTAGACGGGATTGATATGCGAGCCGGGCAGAATGTCATGGAACTGGTTGAGCAGTACTTTCTTGTAGGCCTCACGAATGTCATCCGCAGGATACTCCATGCCGCCCAGCATCGCCAGGGTGCGCAGAATCTCCGTTTCACGCAGGGAGAATTCCAGCATCCGGTTCATCTTTTTGATATTGGACTTGGTGGTGAAGGTGCCGCGGTGCATTTCCAGGTAGAGTTCGCCGTCCCACGTGGCCAGTTTTGTGTTGCCCTTCAGATTCCTATGCAGGAATTCGGCGCCGCCCATGATTTCTGTCTTGGGCATGACTGAGACTTTCGGGAAGCGGCGGACCATTTCCAGCATTTCCTCGGTGACACCCGAACCTCCGTCGCCGTATCCGTACATGCTCAGGGTCTGTCCTCCGGTCTCCTTGTCCTGATAGGCTTCCCAGTTTTCCAGGATCTGGCTGGGCATGTTCCAGGTGATGAAATGGGTCGGCGGCACACATGCGTACACTTCGCTTCCGTCAATGCCTTTCCAGATGAAGTTGTTGTGTGGGAAGCGGTTGGTGTCATTCCATGTGCTCATCTTATTGGACACGAAATAATCCACGCCGCTCTTTTTCATGATCTGCGGCATGATCCAGCTGTTGCCGAACACGTCCGGCAGCCATGCATTGTCCAGCGTTTTGCCAAAGGCGCGGCGGAAGAAATGCTGCCCATAGAGGAACTGGCGGACCAGGGATTCCGCCTGGGGAATGTTGCAGTCGGGTTCCACATACATGGAGCCCACCGGCTCGAACCGGCCCTCGGCGACCTTCTGCTTCAGCTCCTCAAAGAGTTCCGGATAATACTTTTCCAGTGTCTCATAGGTATAGGCCTGCGTATGCGTATAGCGGAATTCCGGATAGCGGTCCATCAGGCGCATCTGGATGAGAATCGTGCGTGCATTCTTGTGCACCGCGTGGATTCTGCGCCAGTAATAGGCAATATCCAGGTGAGAATGCCCGACCAGGGCGACGTCTCCGCTGCCCTTGAAATCCGTATTGTCATAAATGACGCGCTGGACATAGTCTGCCGCCTCATCAATGCCTTCCCAGGTATCAAAATCGATCGCATCCAGCGCATGGGAGAGTTCTTTGTACAGGAAGCGGCGGTAATCCTCATTGAAATACTCACTGCCCGCGATGTCCATGAGCAGGATATAGTCATAGATCAGGGACTGCAGGTTTTCACGGATGGTCACCAGATACGCGCCTTCAAAAATCTGACGGCATCCGCGCTTGGCCAGCACCATCGGATTGCGCTCGTCATCGGGCTTGGAGCGGTTGTAGGCCTCGATTTCAATCTCAAGATCGTCCCCCTGAAGGAAAGGATTGAGATCAATGCGCTCACGGTTCGGGTCCAGGCCGCCCGCATACTTTCCGTTCACCTTTACGATCATCTCAGCGGCGGTGGAGAGATGCAGGTACAGCTGCTTTCCCTTCATGCGCTCTGGGATCCGGACATGGCCGCGGATAAAGGCCGTGCCGTCGGGCGTAAAGTACAGGTCGCCCTTTTTCAGAGGACGATAGTCCGGATCGTCAAAGACATACTCGTTTTCTGAAACCTGTCTTGCATCCCGGATCTGCAGGTCTTCAATCTCTTCCCTGTCCAGAATCAGCCCGCGCTCCAGCCAGCCAAAGCGGAGGTCGGTCCATTCTTCAGGCCGCATGCTGCGGCGTACAACTTTTACATGTGCCATCGACGTTTCCTCCTCTTCACTTGACATCCCAGAAATAGGGCTTCCTGCGTACGGCCTGAATCTTTACTTTTTCCCCGAACTGCTGCTCGATCTTTTCTTCCATCCATTTGGTGCAGCGGTCAAGAATGTGGCATTTTGAGCATTCACCACGGAAGACAAGGGTCATGACGCCATCTTTGCAATCCACAAACTCCACCCAGCCGCCATCGCCGCGAAGGCGCGGAGCCAGAACGTTTTCGACATATTCCTGCATGGTTCTTCTCCTCTCAAAGATACTGTGTATCATCATGCCCTGCCACATACGCGAGGGTCAGATCTCTGCATGTAAGCGTATCACCACGATAGGCCGGATGCAAGCTCTTACAGTACATCATGAATGCATCCATATCCGCATATTCGCGTCCGCCCATGACCACAAGGCACGCCGTGTCACTGCCGTACATTCTCTCTTCGCACTCCGTGTTCATGCCGGTCCAGGGCTCCCGCCTGACGCTCGACCAGAATCCGATATAACCCCGGTCTCTGCGCATCAGCAGCCAGTCGCCGGTGTCCCGGATTTCCTCAAACCGGCAGCGCGGCGCATACAGGTGGATGTAATGGAGCGGCAGGGTCTCCGGAATCCTGTAGATCATGCCCAGGAGATTCCCCTCCTGCCGGAGCGCGGGCATGGCGCCGTTTCCGTGCCAGTAGCCCGGACGCATGTCGCCGCCCTCGGAGGACGATCCCGGATGATTGACAAACACGGCCGCTTCACCGTCGAGCGCTGCATACCAGAGATGCTGCTGGTACCCGTATGTACCCGGCTGGAAGTCCGTGGTCCCATGGAAGCATTCATTGTAGGACTTGGTAAAGAGATGGCTGGAAACATCGGCATCCGCCTGTCGGCAGATATTGGTCCACCGCTCAAAGGGTCCGCGCGGGGAAGCCACGCTGGTCAGGCACCAGTCCTCGTGCTTTTCCAGCACAATCTCTGCATTCCCTGTCACATACCGGGTACTGACCTGCGCTTTCATCCGCTCCGTGAGGCCTTCCGGAATGCGGTAGCTGCTGGTCGCAAAGAACCCCAGCCATCCCTCCCCGAAATCATACGGGAGCGAGGGATCGATCATGTTCATCAGCGCCATGGCACCCTGCCGGAAGGGATAGAGTACACCGCGGTAGACGCGGCCCATCGGAGCGACAATCCCGTTTTTAAACGTGTGGAGCGCGAGCATCTCCAGCAGGCGGTCCGTCACCGCCGAGGCGCGCCGGGAAATGTCAGGCTCACTGTAATCCACGACATTGATCAGCGCGGCAAAGGTCACGCACATATAGACCGTGGACAGAAACTCCTCAAACCCATTCTCTTCGACATCATCCAGCCATTCGAGGACTTTCCGCCTGCCGAAGGCATGCAGTTCTTTTCCTGTCATCCCGGCCCGGGGAAACCATGCGTCCGGGAACATGTCCCCGGCATGCATCGCGCTGGCGTAAAACATCAGGGCGTGGTTTTCGCTCCAGAAGCACATGCCGTCAAACCCGTCCATGTCCATCCAGTAGCGGTAGTTGAGGATCGCCTGACGGCATCTCTCCCATACAGCCTCTTCGACCCGGTAGTTTTTCAGATACCGGATCAGTCCGCACATCAGGAAGTCAGAACAGTCCACGCGCATTTCGATCAGTTCCAGCATCTCCTGCATCAGCCGCGGGTCCTCCGGCGAGGGTCTGCCCAGGTACTGGCGGGCGAGCATGTTGGAGATCGGGAACCCGAACTTTTCACCGCGGCTGAGGGTTTCCACGTCCGCGATGCGCTGATAAATCAATCGGAGGTTCTCTTCAAAGGACGGAACCGGCCGGATCACTTCGGGCAGAATCTGTTCCGTGCGTTCAAAACGCCTGCGCAGATTTCCGAACGACGCCGGAACCTCCAGCGTCACATAGGCTTCTCCCTCTTTGAGCACCGCCTCTTCCCTGCCCTCCAGCGCTTCCCATACAGCCGGGATGCGGCATTTGGCCAGGTCCGGATCACTGTGCCGGTAAGTCATGCGGCTGCCCGCAGGCGCTTTGGAAGGAAAGACCAGACGGTCCCGCATGAGCCGGGTTCCTTCCAGGAAGGCAAGGAGGCTTCCGGCCTCCTCTCCCGCCTGCCTGTCGGGAAGTGCCACCGCAAACCCCGGCGGAGGCGATGAAATCTGAAGGCCTGCGACGCTTCTTGTGTCACGGACGCCCAGGGTCTCGCACGCGAGATACAGGAGGTTTTCTCCCGCCTTCAGATCCAGAAGAAGCTCACAGGAACGGATCGGTTTATAGACCGGAGCATCAATGCCCCCGATTTTCTTTCCCCTGAGATAGACATCCACCGCAGCATAGGACCAGAGAACTGCCTTCACGGTGCAGTCCAAAGGCGCAATGAGCACGGTTGCGGCATCAAACTGCACCCGCTGCATGGTGGAATAAAAATCCGACAGGTTGACAAAGGCACAGTCTGCCCCACACATCACCTGCCATGGTTTTCCAAGTCGCCCGTTTTCCCCGGCTCTCAGGTTTTCCGGAACCCGGACTTCCTCATGAGCGGCAATCATGCTTCTGAGATACGCCTCATACCGCAGCTGATTCGGGTCCCGCACGCTGTTTTCATAGGGTGTCACAAGCGGCCCCTGCACCATCCAGGCAGTGATAAAACCATTCCGGTCCGTCTGCCACGTCTGCACAGGCATTCCTCCATTCTGCTTGGTATTATCTCTGTTCTTTTCCGTTCCGTCAATGCATCTTCCGTATACATGATCTTCTGAAAAAGGCAGCCTGTGCGTCGCACAGGCTGCCGCCGCGTAACAGGATTAGCCCTTGACAGCACCCGCAGTCAGACCGCCCATGAAGAAACGGCTGAAGCAGCAGAAGACGATCAGGATCGGGATGATGGCAATGGTTGCACCGGCAAACATGATGTTCCATGCAGCCGCACCGTCACCTGCATTCTTGAGCATGTTGACGCCAACGGTCAGGGGACGCATGGCCGGCTTGGTCATGGTGAACACCATCGGCATGATGTATTCATTCCAGCCCTGACGGAAGGACAGGATGGCAATGGTGGCCATGACAGGTTTGAGCATCGGGATAATGATGTTCCAGTAGATTCTGAAGAACGTGCATCCATCAATGCGGGCTGCTTCGTCGAGTTCCTTGGGAACCGAGTTCACATAGCCGCGGCACAGGAAGATATAGGTGGCCTGGCCGCCGCCGATGGAGAACAGGATCACGGACCAGAGCGAGGAATTCATCTTGACCTTGACGGCCAGTTCATACAGCGGGCGCAGGGAAACCGAGCCCACGTTGATGAACATGAACGCGGTGAAAATGCCGTAAATGACTTCCTTGCCCGGAAAATTCTTTCTTGAGAAGACATAGCCGGCCATGGTGGATACCAGAAGCGAACCGGCCATGACGCCAAGGCTCAGGAGGATACTGTTCTTGGTATAGACCGCAAAGTTCGCCTGATTCCAGGCATCCACATAGTTCTGCACAACCCATGCCGACGGGAAAATGTTGCTGCCGCCGCGGAGAAGTTCTGCATTGTCCTTGAAGGATCCCAGAATGATATACACAACCGGGAAGATCACCAGCACGGCGAAAAATGCCAGAAGCACCCACAGGACTGCGCGGATGGCTTTCTGCTGGGGCGAATAAACGATTCTTGCCTGATTCTTTGCCATTGTCCGCACCTCCTTACATGACATCGTCGAGTCTGCGGGCCACCAGGTTGTACACGATGGTCACCGCGCCGACGATGACAGCAGCCATAACGCTCAGAAGAGCACCATAACCGATCTGCGCCTGAGATCCGGCTTCGGCGGAGAAGATGAGGTTATAGATGTACAGGAACATGACGTTGGTTCTGTTGCCCGGGCCGCCGTTGGTCAAAACCATGATGGCTTCATAGTCCTTGAAGGCACCGGTGATGGCCAGCATCAGGACCACCTTCAGCACAGGAGCCAGCATGGGCAGCGTGATCCTGAAGAAGGTCTGCACAGCGTTTGCACCGTCAATTCTTGAGGACTCATAGACGTCCTCGGAAATGCTGGTCATGCCGGTGACAAAATACAGCATATAGTTTCCGAAGCCGCCCCATACCGACATGATCGTGACGGCCGCCATGACAACCCCTGCATCGGTCAGCCATCCAATGGGAGACGAGGCGGAGATGAATCCGAGCTTCATCAGAATGCCATTGAGAATGCCGTTGCCGGTGGCAAAAATGAAGGTGAAAATCATGCCCGAAATCGAGCTGGAGATGACCGTCGGCATAAAGTAGACGCCGCGGAAGAAGGAGGATCCCTTCAGCTTCTGATTGAGCAGAACAGCCATGATCAGCGCCAGCGGGATGATGAAGATCAGTTTGAGTGCAGCATATTCGAAGGTCGTGCCGACACTGCCCCAGAATTTGGCATCTGCCAGCATGCGCTGGAAGTTGCGAAGGCCTGTATATGTCGCCTTAAAGCCGTTGTAGTTGTAACACACATAACGGAAAATCCAGATGAAAGGATAAATCGAACAGACGCACAGGAAGAACAGGGACGGGGCCAGCATCAGGCCGGCAGCAAGTCCGCCGCTCTCCTTGAGGCGCATCTTCTTGTTCACGGGCCGTGAAGGCTTGTCCGTGATGGTCACCTTTGTCATGGGCAGATGCACTCCTTTTTTATGAAATAAAGGGCTGCCTGCCATAAAGCACAGCAGGCAGCCACAGCAGGCTTACGCCTGCAGGTTCCTTATTTGTCCAGGTAGGTGGCAGTGCCAGCGCTGGGATGGAGCGGATCGTAGTCAGCAATCACAAGGCGCTTCACGGTGCCGGAGAGGATGTCTTCCTCATAGGCTTCGTTGTAGCGGGTGTTCAGGTCTTCGATGGCTGCATCGATCTCGACATAGCCCATGATTGCATTCCACAGAACGGTGCGATAGTTGTCGCCGGACAGGTTGATGGTGGGCACAGCGGGATACACGGATTCATAGGGCAGCAGGGAGAAGTCAGCCATACGGCCGGTCTTGGTCTTGTCCATGATGCCGTCCATGTAAGTGGTGATCGGCAGAGAATAGCCATTCTCGAGATAGCCCTTCAGGAATTCTTCAGACTGGAAGTACTTGATGACTTCCCAGGCAGCATCCTTGTTCTGGCAGCTGGACATCATGATGTAGCCCTTGTTGGGGTTAACCTGCAGAGCACCCTTGATTTCGCCGTCCAGGGAAGGAACAGGAGCAACGCCCCATTCGAAGTCCTTGACAGGGAACTGCTGGGTGAACACGCCGGCTTCCTGGGATGCATTGCCCCACAGTGCGAAGGCACCGCCGGCAAAGAGAGCGCGCATGTTGTCAACGCCCTGCTGATCCGGATAGGCAACAGCCACGAGCTCACGGCCCTTTTCGAGGATCGGCTTGTAGCCGGAGAAATCGAACTTGCCGTTGACATAGTCATAGTAGAAGATGCCGGAAACCTGAGCCATCATTTCGAGCTGGCGCTCAAAGGGAGAAGAAGAGGTGAAACCGATGCCATAGTAGTTGCCTGCGCCGGCTTCGGTGATCTTCTTGGCCAGAGCGATGTACTCGTCGAGCGTGGCGGGAATGCCTTCAGCGCCTGCAGCGGCAACCAGGTCCTTGTTGTATTCAATGCGGACACCGGAACGCATGCTGGAAGCAACCCAGTAGATGTCGTCGCCCAGGGCGTTGAGGCCTTCATATTTGTGTTCGAAGGGCTCGTTGACCTTCTGATACTCTGCATCCTTCTCGATGTAGGGAGTCAGGGACTCGATGGCGCCATACTCAGAGAAGTTCTTGATGTCGATGGACTGACCGACCAGATCAGGAGCTTCGCCGCCCTGATAGGCCAGCAGGATGGACTGTTCAAAGTTGTCCGTCATGATGGTCATCTTGATCTCGATGTCATCATGGGCTTCGTTGAACTTATTGATCATTTCCGTCATGTAGGTTTCATCATGACGGTCATTGGACCAATAGTTGATCACGGTTTTGCCGTCTGCCATAGCAGGAACAACGCTCAGCACAGTGATTGCTGCGAGCATCAGGGCAAGAGCAAGACTCAGAGTCTTTTTCATACGGGTTCCTCCTCAAACTCTTAATATTTCATTGTCTACGATCGTAGACATTCGTGAGTGTAGCATAAAATAATATGAAATGCAACCATTTTTGATATGGACTCGTGATATATTTCCAATATATATCCATTATCAGATCCTCAATATGATCAACATTTGCTCATGCCGCTCGCTGCTTTGCTTTTTCCATTCAGTGGCTGCAGAACCATGCTTTCTCTTTTTATCCATCCGGTTGAACGTACTTCATGAGTATGTTATCATATCCATATACGTGTTCAGTTTCTTTGCGGACATTCCGAATCCAGTGTTTCCCGTCATACTCCCGTTTCCGCCACTGAACTGTCCCACGAGCGATTCAATGGTCCCATACCTATAAATCCTATGAGAGGATGCGATCCTGATGTCAAAGCAAAAACTGCTGAGTATCGCCATACCCAGCTATAATTCTGAAGCCTACATGGCCCATGCCATCGAGTCCCTGCTGCCGGGCGGAGATGAGGTGGAAATCCTGATTGTCAATGACGGTTCCAAAGACCGAACCGCTGAAATCGCCGACAGCTATCAGGCAAAATATCCCGGCATCTGCAGAGCCATCCACCAGGAAAACGGCGGCCATGGTGCCGCGGTCATGGCCGGTCTGCAGAATGCAACCGGCATCTACTTCAAGGTGGTTGACTCCGACGACTGGCTCGATGAAACCGCGTATCCGCATGTTCTGGATGTCCTCAGAACCCTCACCGCACCGGAAAAGCAGATCGACCTGGTCATCTCCAACTTCATCTATGACAAAGTCGATGCCGTGCACAAGCATGTCATGAGCTACAATCATGCGCTCCCCGAAAACCGGCCCTTCTCCTGGGAGGAAACCCGGCATTTCCGCATCGGACAGTACCTGCTCATGCATTCCTGCATTTACAGGACGGAACTCCTGCGCACCTGCGGACTGGAACTGCCCAGACATACCTTCTATGTGGACGAGCTGTATGTCTATGTTCCCCTCAGAAGCGTCAAAACCATGTACTACATCAATGAAAACCTCTATCACTACTTCATCGGACGTGAGGATCAGTCGGTTCAGGAGTCCATCATGATCAAGCGCATTGATCAGGCCCTGAAAGTCAACAAGCTCATGATGACCTCCGTCGATCTCGAAAAGATCGAGAATGTGCATCAGCGCAAATACATGCGCAATTATCTGGAGATCGTCACGGTTGCTTCCTCTGCCCTCCTCACCAAGAGCGGAACCGAGGAGAACATTGCCAAGCGCAAGGAGCTCTGGAGCTATCTTCAGAAGGAAAACCCCTATGCCTACGGTCTCCTGCGCCATCGCATTTTCGGTGTCCTCATCCACATTCCCGGTGCCTTCGGCAACCTGGTGATTCGGATCGGTTACTGGATCAGTCAGAAAATCTTTGGTTTCAACTGATCTTCCGGCCATAGGAAAACGCTCCCGTTTCCGGGAGCGTTTTCCAGTAGCTGTTCTTTTCAGTTGAATTCCTGACGTGCACGGGCAAGCGCTGCTTCAATCACGCGGTCCATATCATAATATTTGTATTCGCCCAGGCGCCCGCCGAAAATGACTTTATCCTGCGCAAGCGTCATCTGCCGGTAGGCTTCATAGACTGCGCCGTTCTTCTCATCATTGACCGGATAGTACGGTTCATCCCCGGGCTTCCATTCAGAGGAATACTCACGGCTGATGACAGTCTTGGGAAGATCATTCCCCTGTGCATCCTTTCCGAATTCAAACCACTTGTGTTCAATGATTCTTGTCCACGGCGTCTCACGATCGGTATAGTTGACCGCCGCATTGCCCTGGAAGTTCGGCATGTCCAGCACTTCTGTTTCAAAGCGCACGGATCGGTACTCCAGAGTGCCTGCACAGTAATTGTAGAATGCATCAATCGGGCCTGTGTAGACAACCTTTTCCGCCATGGCGTCCCAGGCTTCACGGTCTTTGAGATAATCCACACCCAGACGGACCTCAATCCCGTCCAGCATGTGTTCCACCATGCGTGTATATCCGCCGACCGGAATGCCCTGGAAGAGTGCATTGAAATAGTTGTTGTCAAACGTCAGGCGCACCGGAAGCCGCTTGATGATAAACGCAGGCAGCTCGCTGCAGGGTCTTCCCCACTGCTTTTCCGTATACCCCTTGATCAGTTTTTCATAAATATCGGTGCCCACAAGGCTGATCGCCTGTTCCTCGAGGTTCTTGGGTTCAGTGATACCCGCAGCTTTCTTCTGTTCCTCAATCTTGGCCGCAGCCTCCTGGGGCGTGACAACATTCCACATGCGGTTAAAGGTGTACATATTGAAAGGCAGGGAGTACAGTTCCCCGTGATAATTGGCCACCGGGGAATTCGTGAACCGGTTGAAGGTGGCAAACTGATTGACATACGACCAGACTTCCTGATTGTTGGTATGGAAAATATGCGCACCGTAGCGGTGAACCTGAATACCCTCAATTTCTTCCGTATAAACATTGCCGCCGACATGGTCTCTGCGGTCAATCACCAGAACCTTCTTGCCTGCCCGTTCGGCTTCCTGTGCAAACACTGCTCCGTACAAACCGGCACCGACAATCAGATAATCAAACATTCCGTTACCTCCCTGAATTCTGTATCATGAATCGATTGTTCACAGACTTCGGCCGCATCCCTGAAAGCAGGCTGCGGACCGGATCATCACGTCCAATATGCATGATTCTACAACATCATTCAGCCTTATGCAAATGGGTCCCTGCGTCCGGATGACATCTTTTGCCTACTGATGCGGTTTTCACTTGACAACTGTGCTCCGCATTTGTAAAGTATCGGTTTGATCCCCTGTTTTTTCCTGCTTCATCATATTTTTTGAGGTGATCAATATGGGTTATATCCCTGTTGAAAATCAGGATTCCCGTGAGACGACCATTGTCCGAACAAGCATTATCGGCATTCTGGTCAATGTGCTTCTTGCTGCATTCAAGGCAGCCATCGGTCTGATCACACATTCCATCGCTGTCACGCTGGATGCTGTCAACAATCTGTCCGATGCCCTTTCGAGCGTCATTACCATCGTGGGCACCAAGCTGGCCGGAAAGCTGCCGGACAAAAAGCATCCGCTGGGGTATGGGCGCATTGAATATCTCTCCGCCATGATTGTGTCCGCACTCGTCCTGTATGCCGGCATCACATCCCTGGTGGAATCCATCAAGAGCATCATTTCCCCTGAGAAGCCGGACTATTCCGTTGTCTCCCTCATCATTGTGGGCTCCGCCGTCGTCGCCAAGCTTCTCCTTGGCACTTATGTCAAGCGCACCGGGAAGCGCGTGAACAGCGCGTCTCTGGAAGCCTCCGGCTCCGACGCCATGTTTGATTCCATCATTTCCGCCTCGGTTCTCCTCTGCGCACTCATCTATATTGCTTTCGGCCTGTCTCTGGAAGCCTATGCCGGTGTGATCATCTCCATTGTGATCATCCGTTCCGGTGTGGAAATGCTGCGCGATACCCTCGATGATATTCTCGGCAAGCGCTATGATCCGGAAGAGCTTCAGGCCATCAAGAATACGATCGCTGAGGATCCCGACGTGTTCGGTGTGTATGACCTGATTCTGCATTCCTATGGTCCTGACCGCAATGTGGGCTCCGTTCACGTGGAAGTCCGGGATGAAATGACCGCCACAGAGATCGACAAGATGGAACGCAGAATTTCCAAAAATGTCTATGAAAAGCATAAGCTCCCGCTGACCAGCATCAGCATCTACGCGATGAACAGCTCGACCGAAGAGACCAAAGCGATCCGCGCCAAAGTCAACGAGATCGTCATGGGCTTTGAAGGTGTCCTTCAGACACACGGCTTCCGTGCAGATCCGGAAGAGCGCACCATCACCATGGACATCATCCTTGATTTTGATGTGAAAGACCGCAAAGCTGTGTTTGAAAACATCCGCGCAGCACTCCAGAAGGCATTCCCTGACTACACCCTCCAGCTGACATTGGATATCGATTTCTGACCCATAACTGCGGACCCGGGCATTCATGTCCTTCGGTTCCGCAGTTTTTTGCTGTCTGTGTTCTGTCTGTTCATCCTTTGCGTTCATGCCGTTCTGCAGGCGCACAGATGCAGTGGTCACAGAGAATTTACAATTATTCACAATATATTGACATTTTTCCGTCAAACATGGAAAGAATGGTTGATGTAGAGCTACTTGATCTATTGTATCCAACACACTTTTGGGTATAATGGCGCTGTACGGATTTCCGTACATTCTACCTATCTCACTACCTGTTTCAGGAGGCAATGCGATATTATTACCATGAAAACAGAAGCCATTGAGCAATACCGCGCTGCTCTGCGCAGCGGCCAGAGATATTATCAGAATGCTGTCGGACACGGAAAGTATCCCTATCCGCAGGTTCTTGAGAATGTCTGCCCTGAATATATGTCTGCCGCTCGACAGGAACTGGGCATTCTTGAAATCCCCATGGATTCCATCGTCGGCACACTGGCAGACGGAAGAAAGGCAGCCTTTGCCGGCAATTTTATGCCGCTTCTTCCGGACAATACTGAATTTTCCGCCAAATGGATCGCCCTGTGCAATGCCCATCTGGGCACCACCGGCATTACGGATCCGATTTCCTGTTTTGAATACCTCGGACGCTTTTATGTCCAGGAAGGACATAAGCGCGTCTCCGTGCTTCACTCCTACGGCGCGCCGACTATTACCGGCAAAGTCACAAGAATCATCCCGACCTGGTCGGAAAATCCCGCTGTGGTCGCCTATTATGAATTTCTTGAATTCTATAAGCGCAGCGGCGTATACGTCCTCCAGTTCACGCATCCCGGATGCATCGCGAAGATTGAAAAGCTCATGGGCTTTGAGAAGGGCCACGTATGGACCGATGAGGAAAAATCCGAATTCATGTCCATGTTCTGGGTGATGCGCGAAGCCTGCACCAAAGAGATGCTCTCCCATGTGCAGGATCAGTCCCTGAGCGAAGTCGTTCTTTCTGCCATGGAACTGTATCCCTACGATCAGCTCGCCAAACTGGGCATCTCCGACATGCGCAAGCGTCTGGCTCCCCTGATTCCCGACCTGCAGTTCGTATCCGATGAGGAGCCTTCCGAACCCACCGTGTCCACGGAGCCTGCGATTCCGGAAAAGAATCTGGTCAGCCGCATTTTCGATGGGATTTCCCGCAGTACACTGAATATTGCCTTTATCCATGTCAATCAGCCCGAAACCAGCGTCTGGACCAGGGGCCATGATGAAGGCCGTAAGTATCTCGAGGAAGTCCTGGGCGACCAGATCAGCGTCAAGACCTACATTGTGGGTGAAGAGTCCGCTGAGAAACTGATGGAGCGCGCTGTCACCCAGGATGGTGCTCAGCTGCTCATCGCCACAGCTCCGACCCTGCTCGGCGCTGCCCGTCAGACGGCCGCCCTGCATCCCGGTCTGAAAGTGCTTGTCTGCGCGCTGTCAGTACCCTATGTCGGTGTCAGAACCTATTACAGCCGCATTTATGAGGCCAAGTTTATCTCCGGCGCCATTGCCGGTGCCATGTGCGGAAAGCATCCGATCGGCTACATCGCCCGCTATCCTATTCTGGGTGTTCCGGCGTCGATCAATGCATTCGCTCTGGGCGTGCGCATGACCAATCCGAACGCCAAGATTCAGCTGCAGTGGTCCTGTTTGGACGGCGATCCGTACAAACAGCTTCTTCAGACAGGCGCCCGCATCATCTCCGGTCATCCCATCGCCGTCGCTTCTCCGGGAAATGTTTCCCTGAGCTGGTCCACTTCCCTGATGCTCGATGACGGCAGAATGATGCCGCTTGCATCGGACGTCTGGAACTGGGGCCGCCCCTATGAGCAGATGGTCCGCTCCGTTCTTGCCGGCGCATGGGATACGACCGTTCCCCGCGGCACTTCCGTGAGTTACTGGTGGGGCATGTCCAGCGGCGTCATCAATATTGAACTGGCCAATACCCTCCCTGACGGTGTCCGCCAGCTGGCGAATATTCTCAAGGATGGTATCACCCGCAACACCGTTCATCCGTTCCAGGGCACCATCACGGATCAGGAAGGCAATATCCGCGTCGACCCTGAATCCAATCTGACCCCTGAGGATCTGATGCAGATGAACTGGCTGTGCGAAAACGTGGAAGGCCGCATTCCGACGATGGATGAACTGCTGCCGATGTCCAGGGAAACCACCGAACTCCTTGCGCTCCCGCAGAAGGAAACAGCTCCTGTGGAAAAGCGCCCGGCGTTCTCCGTTTCCCTCGCTCTCTGATTTCCACAGACTCTTGACAACCCGGGCTTCCTGCCCGGGTGCTTTTCTTTCAATTCTTTCAGACCTTTTCCCACTTGATGCTTTTTCCCGCAGGGCTTATAATGGGTTCACTTCGTTCGCGCTGAAAATCAATTTCCCGGAGGTAAACGATCATGAAAATTCTGCTGGTTTCTGATGTGGAATGTCCCGCACTGTGGGATCATTTTCGTCCGGACCGTGTAGAAGGCGTTGAACTGATCATTTCCTGCGGCGATCTGAAGCACGAATATCTGGAATTTCTGGTCACCATGATCAACAAGCCGCTCCTCTATGTTCCCGGGAATCATGATGTGCGATATATTACAAATCCCCCTGAAGGCTGCGAAAGCATTGATGACTGCGTGTTTACCTATAAAGGGATCCGCATCGGCGGTCTGGGTGGATGCAAGAAGTATTCCGACAGCCCCTTTCAGTACACCGAGAAGGAAATGACCAAACGTGTCCACAAGTTCCGCAAGTGCGTCAAAAAAGCCGGCGGACTGGACATCTTTGTCACGCATGCCGCCATGACCGGCTACGGTGATGCAGAGGACCGTGCCCACCAGGGGTTTGACTGTTTTAAGGAAGTGCTGGACAAATGGCATCCACAGTACATGTGCCACGGCCATGTCCATCAGAGTTACAACTGGAACATTCCCCGCAGCGTTGAGTATAACGGCATCCCGGTTATTAACGCTTTTGAGCGGTATATCCTTGAAATTCCAGATAAAGAGTAATGGAACCTTTCACAGAGGCTGTCGCGTGCAGCCTCTTTTTCCATGCAGGAAAGTATTCGAAGAACGCTTTTCGATGCATCCACTTCTCATGAACATGCTCCTGATCCCAGCTGCCTGGTATTCGGCAGGCCTGATCCGCATTGACACAGGTTCATTTCGGATTTACAATCTCTAAAATGACACCGTGTCATTTTAGACTGTAGAGGCACAGGAGAAGGGCTGAAAAACGCTGCATCTGCTCACGTTCCACCGCAGTCACGGCCGCTCTGCAAAACACCGAAACAGCAGAATTGAACATCCACGCAGATGACATCAATGATGGACCAGCAGCCTGCCCCGCAGGCCTTCAAAGATCAACGCATACAGGGAGAGCCAAAATGAAAAGCATCATTCAATGGATCGAACCCAAAAAGAGTCTGCCTGCCGACCGTCAGCTCTTCACCAATGCCGCACTGAAAACCATGATTATCCCTCTGGTGCTCGAACAGCTGCTTCAGATGGTCGTCGGGCTGGCGGATACCATGATGGTCAGCTATGCCGGAGAGGCCGTGGTGGCAGGCGTCGGTCTTGACACCATGGTTTACACCATTTTCATCTACCTGTTTACTGCCATTTCATCCGGTGGCGCCGTCGTTGTCAGCCAGTACATCGGCAGCAGAGACAGGCAGAAGGCCGATCTTGCCGCCTCACAGATCGTTCATATTGCCGGACTCCTGTCCATGGTCTGCATGGTGCTGATGCTGCTTTTCGGCTCCGGCCTGCTCAGCGCCATGTATCCTGAAACCGAAGCAGCCACCATGTACGCCTGTCAAACCTATATGCGGATTGTGGCACTGTCCTTTCCTGCCAATGCTGTATACAACGCAGGTGCAGCTATCTACCGCTCCATGGGACAGACAAAAATCACCATGTGGGTTTCCCTGCTGGCCAATCTCACCAATGTGGCCGGGAATGCCATCGGCATCTTTGTCTTCAAAGCCGGTGCGGCAGGTGTTGCCTGGCCGACCACCATCTCTTGGTTTGTGGCTGCCGTGATCATGACCTGGCTTTGCGCAGACACACGCCGAAAGGACCAGGTCCGCATCCATGCCGGGCAGGTGTTCCGGCTGGACATACCCATGTCGAAACGCATTCTGGACATTGCCATCCCCAATTCCGTGGAGAACACGCTTTTTCAGGCTGCAAAAGTCATCCTTGGGATGCTTGTGGCCACGTTCGGCACATCACAGATTGCTGCCAACACCACAGGTCAAACTTTCTGGTCTCTCGCAGCCTGCATGAGCATGTCTCTGGGCACCGTGTTCATCACGGTCATCGGACAGTGCATGGGAGCAAAGGATCCTGAAGCCGCGGACTGGTATATGCGAAAGCTGGCCCGGCTTTCTCTGCTTCTGGCCTGTGTCTGGAATGTGCTGGTCATGATCCTGACGCCCCTGCTCCTTCCTCTCTATGACCTTTCAGCAGACACCAAGCGGCTGATTCTGATCATTGTCGCTATCCACAATCTGTTTGCCGCACTGGTTCAGCCTTTCTCCGGTCCGTTGTCTTCCGGCCTTCGGGCAGCAGGAGATGTGCAGTTCACGATGTGGTCCTCTATTTTTGCCACCGTGGTCTGCCGCACATTTCTCTCATTTCTTCTCGCCAAATGGCTCGGCATGGGCGTGATCGGCATTGCCCTGGCGATGGTGCTGGACTGGTGCATCAAAGCCGCTCTGGATATCATTCGCTTTCGCAGCGGCAAATGGACTGCAAACAAAGTCATCGATTGACCGAATCACAGCACCAGAAAAGGACTGCCGGATTTCCGGTCAGTCCCCTGTCATCTATTTCCCCACAATATTCTGCAGCCAAATGCCTTTTTTGACCAGGACAAATCCAAGGATGCATTTGCCCCAGTCGCCGATCATGACCATCACCATGATCAGGGCCACATGCATTCCGGTAAAACGCGAGAGGATGAAAGCGATCGGAATCGAGATCACCCATCCGTTGACACTGTCAAAAAGGAAGGTGAGCATCGTTTTTCCACCCGAGCGCAGCGTGAAATACGTCGCGTTCATAAAGGCGTTCTGCGGCATGAACACCGCTGTAATCATCATAAACAGGGTTGCCAGATGACGGACGTCTTCCTCGGTGTTGTACATGCGCGGGAAAAAGGGTGCTGTCGCAAACACGGCCAGTGCAACAACACTTGAAATTGCGATGGAAAACGCTATCATCTTATTATCCGTATCCCTCGCCTCTTCCATCCTTCCAGCACCCAGGAGCTGACCGACAATGATCGCCACCGAGCTGCCCAGGGAAAGGAACACACAGTTGAAGAGGTTGGTGATGGTGGACGCAATGTTCAGCGCCGCGACAACGGTCAGTCCTCTGACCGCATAGCACTGCACAAGAATCGCCTGTGAGGAGGACCACAGCGCCTCATTGAGCAGGAGCGGAAAGCCCTTAACCGTGATGGTTCTCACCAGTTCCTTAGGGATGCCCCACCTGCGGTAAATTCCCTTGATATACGGATTTCTGTCCGGATGCACATGCGTCCAGATGACCACGATGAGCATTTCCACATAGCGCGAAATGACCGTGGCCACGGCGGCACCGACAACGCCCATCTTTGGAAAACCGAAGTGTCCGAAAATCAGGATATAATTGAATACCAGGTTCACCATGACCGCACACACTGAGGCGCGCATGGGCAGCTTCGTTTCACTGCATTCACGCAGGGTGGACGTATAGATCTGAACAAACATGAACGCCGGAAGTCCCAGGAGCATCACGCGCAGATACTCCAGCGCCCACTGCAGTGTCGCCTCCAGATCGCCCGCGCTTTCCGACGGATTCAGGTACAGGGAGATGAGTGCCTCCCCCTGCCAGACAAAGATCCCGGCAGCCAGGGCTGTCACGCCGACAGCCAGCCACAGTTTATAATGGAAGGTATGCCGGATACCCTCGTAATCCTTGGTCCCGTAATACTGTGCCGTAAAAATGCCGGCGCCTGCCAGGCCGCCGAAAATGCACAGATAATAGACAAAGAGCAGCTGATTGACAATGGCCACCCCGGACATCTGCTCTGTGCCCACCCGGCCGACCATGATATTGTCCAAAAGCGAGACAAAATTGGTGATGGCGTTCTGCACCATCATCGGGACAGCAACGGCGAGAACTTTCCTGTAAAACGCTCTGTCCCCGACCAGCGTCTGCCGCAGTGTATGTATTCTTTCCCCTGAAAAACCCATGTTGCACCTCATCCGCATCTGTTCCGCTCGCGCGGCCTGTGCATCATATCAGAAGCCCTGAGTGATTGCAAGACAGGCACATCCCCCCAAAAACCTCCGGACCCCCCTCCGACCGACCCATGAAAGGAAACGATTGCACCCATGCCTTCCCATATTCTGATTGAAGCCTGCTGTGCCTCCCCGGAGGATGTGCTCTGCGCAGCGCTGGGCGGTGCCGACCGGATTGAACTCAATTGCGCGCTTGCCCTGGGCGGGCTGACACCGTCGCTCGGCAGCCTGATCGACTGCTGCCGCTCCGTATCGCTTCCGGTGTTCGCCATGATCCGTCCCCGTGAAGGCGGGTTCTGCTATTCTTCCGTGCTCTTCTCCGCCATGCAGCGGGACGCGCAGCTGCTCACCGGCGCCGGGGCCGCGGGCATTGTATTCGGTTTTCTGACTGAAAACGGGGAAATCGACCGCTGGCGCACGAAGGACATGATGCAGGCGGTTCCCGGATGCCCGGTTGTCTTTCACCGGGCGTTTGACCTTATCCTTGACTGGCGGAAGGGACTTGAAACCCTGATTGATCTGGGCGTCACGCGTGTGCTCACCAGCGGGCAGGCGCCTTCGGCCGCCCATGGCATCCCGGTTCTCCGCGAAATGATCCGGTTTGCCCAGGGTGCCATTGAAATCCTTCCCGCTGCCGGCATCCGTCCGGACAATGTCCGGCAGATCGTGGAGGAAACCGGATGCACGCAGGTGCACCTTTCCGGCCAGTCGGTCCGCCACGATCCATCCTGGCTGGAAAAAACGCCGCTCTGGTTTTCTTCTCCCGACGCAGCCGACGGTGGTGCCTGGCGGGAGACGGATGCAGAACTTTTCCGACAGATCCGTTTGAATCTTCAGCCATTAGAACATAAGGAGGAGTAACACATGTTTGCACTGATTGGAACCTGGGAAATGAGCAGGAAGGGCGTCACTCTCGGCCGGGAAACGCTCATGCAGGGCGGTTTCGCAGGAGACGCCGTGGAGGAAGCCGTCCGCTGTGTCGAGGCAAACCCCGACTATGTCTCGGTCGGATACGGCGGACTGCCGGCCGCCGACGGGCAGGTGTATCTCGATGCCGCGTACATGGACGGCGATACGCTCCAGTGCGGTGCGATCCTCTCTGTCACGGAAGTCTCCAGCCCCATTTCAGCTGCCCGAAAACTCTGCGGACGGAAAACGAACTGGATGCTGTGCGGCGAAGGCGCAAAGCAGTTTGCCGTCTCCAGCGGCGTTCCGCTCAAGGATATGCGCACGCCGGCCTCCCAGAAAAGGTGGCAGGAAGCCATGGAGCAGAAAAAAGCCGACGATGTGCCCGCGCCCTACAAGGGACATGACACCGTCTGTATCCTCGGACTCGACGAAAACGGACACATGGTCTGCGGCACTTCCACTTCCGGTCTGTTTCTCAAGGTGCCCGGCCGCATCGGCGATTCCCCGATTCCCGGATGCGGGTTCTACTGTGATGCCCGATACGGCGCAGCCGCGGCCACAGGGCTCGGGGAAGACATCATGCGCGGGTGTCTGTCCTATGAAATCGTCGCCAGAATGCGCGCAGGTCAGTCCCCTCAGGCGGCAGCCGAAGGCGCGCTGTCTGAATTCGTGAAAAAAATGCAGGAGCTGAAGGAAGATCATCTTTCCATCAGTCTCATCGCGCTCTCTCCCGACGGACGCTACGGCGCTGCCACCACAGAAGCGCAGTTTCCCTTCACGGCTGCCCTCCCGGATGGGGTTCATGTGTTCTCCTGCACCCCCAAAGGTGAGCATATGGACATCACTTCGGCTTCCCAGGAAGAGATGAGCAGGCTAAATTAACATTTTATGCATGTCTTTCTGCATGGATACTTGCACCATATTCGACATATGGTGCATTTTTATGCATATCATTCGCATTTTTAATGCATATTTATTAAATTTTTTCTAATAATTATTGACATTTGCGCAGATTCGATGTAGAATACGCATCGTTCCCAAAACACTGACTGAGGAGGACCTTCCTGATGAACACCAATTACAAGAAAATCGTACTCGCCTACTCCGGCGGACTGGATACATCCATCATCATCCCCTGGCTCAAGGAAAACTACAACAATCCTGAAATCATCGCCGTCTCCGGCAATGTCGGACAGGCTGACGAACTCGAGGGACTGGAAGAGAAAGCCCTGAAGACCGGCGCTTCCAAGCTGTATGTGCTGGATCTCATGGATGAATATGTGGATGACTTTATCATCCCCACCATGAAAGCCGGCGCCATCTACGAAGAGTACCTGCTGGGCACCAGCACGGCCCGTCCGTGCATTGCCAAGGGTCTCGTTGAGATCGCTCTCAAGGAAGGCGCTGACGCCATCTGCCACGGCTGCACCGGCAAGGGCAACGATCAGGTCCGCTTTGAACTGGCTGTCAAGCATTTCGCTCCGAACATGCCCATCATTGCTCCCTGGCGTGAATGGTCCATCAAATCCAGAGACGAAGAGATCGACTATGCCGAAGCCCATCAGGTCCCGCTGAAGATCAACCGTGAGACCAACTATTCCAAGGACAAGAACCTCTGGCATCTGTCCCATGAAGGTCTGGACCTGGAAGACACAGGCAATGAGCCGCAGTACGAGAAGCCCGGCTTCCTGGAAATGGGCGTTTCTCCCCTGGATGCACCCGACAAGCCCACCTATGTGGAACTCGAGTTTGACAAGGGCGTCCCGGTTGCCCTCGACGGCGAAAAGATGAGCGCCAAGGACATCATTCTCAAGCTCAACCAGATCGGCGGCGCCAACGGCATCGGCATCCTCGATATCGTCGAGAACCGTCTCGTGGGCATGAAGTGCCGCGGCGTGTATGAGACCCCTGGCGGCACCATCCTCTACAAGGCCCATTCCGTTCTTGAAACCCTGTGCCTGGACAAGCTGACCATGCATGAAAAGCAGAAGCTGTCCGTCACTTTCGCTGAGCTGGTCTACAACGGCCAGTGGTACACGCCCCTGCGCGAAGCACTCTCCGCCTTCGTGGACAAGACGCAGGAACGCGTCAACGGCAAAGTCCGTCTCAAGCTCTACAAGGGCAACATGATCAATGCCGGTGTCTGGAGTCCCAACTCCCTCTATTCTGAAGAGATCGCCACCTTCGGTGAGTCTGACTACAACCAGAAGGATGCTCAGGGCTTCATCAATCTCTACGGACTGCCCATCAAGGTCCAGGCACTCGTCGACCAGAACGCGAAAAACTGATCCCGAGATCAGAACACACTACATATTTTATTAGGAGGAACATATCATGAAAAAGCTCACAGCCATCCTGCTCGCTCTGACCATGATCCTTTCCCTGGCTTCCTTCGCCGCAGCCGAAGGCATTGAAACCATTGATCCCGGCAAGCTGACCATTTCCACCAGCCCCGATTTTCAACCCTTTGAATACACCGACGACAATGGGAACATTGTCGGCATCGAACCCGACATGATGAAGCTCATCTGCGAAAAGATCGGTCTGGAACTGGTCATCGACGCCATGGACTTTGATTCCGCTCTCCTCGCTGCCCAGCAGGGCAAGAGCGACGCGGTTGTCTCCGGCGTCACCGTGACCGAAGACCGCAAGCTGGTCTATGACTTCACCAACACCTACATCACCATCACCCAGGGCATCGTGTCCAAGGAAGCCAACAACGTGACCATGGACACCCTGAAGGATCAGACCATCGGCGTTCAGCGCGGCACCACCGGCCACATCTATGCTGAAGACGATTTCGGCGAGGACAGCGTTGTGGCCTATGACACCTACCCCACCGTCTTCCAGGCCCTGATGAACGATCAGGTGTCCTGCATCCTGATGGATGACGCCGTGGCCAAGGCTTATGTCGCTCAGAACCCCGGTCTGGTGCTGAACGCAAGCACCTATGAGCCTGAGAACTTCGCATTCGGCATCAGCAAGGGCAACACCGCACTGCTCGACGCCGTCAACAAGGCGCTGGATGAACTCATCGCCGACGGCACCGTTCAGAAGCTCATTGACCAGTACATGGCCGAGTAACGTTTCCTTCACGGAAAGGGCGGTGGTACACCGCCCTTTCCTTTGTCTACACAGAAGGTGAGGTGCCTCTTTTTGGAGCAGTATACAGCCTGGAAGGCCCTGATTACCAGTGGCGGAGCCGTGACCGAATGGCAGCGGTTTTACGTCTACTTCTATCAGGCCTTTATTGAAAAAGACCGCTGGCAGCAGTATCTCAAGGGTGTCGGAACGACATTGTATGTCACCGCGTTTGCCCTCCTGCTGGGCGTCATTCTCGGTGTGATTGTCGCCGTGGTGCGCACCGCGCATGATCAGCAGCGTCCCGGTCACAGAAATCCCATTCTGGGAATTCTCAATTTCATTTTCAAAATCTATGTGACAGTCATCCGCGGCACCCCCATGATGGTGCAGCTGCTGATCATGGGCTTTGTCATTTTTGCTTCCAGCAAGAATTTCGTCATGGTCGGCGCGCTGACCCTGGGCATCAACTCCGGCGCTTATCAGGCGGAAATCATCCGCGGCGGACTCATGTCCGTGGACGCCGGACAGATGGAAGCCAGCCGGAGCCTTGGCATCAATTACTTTGATACCATGCGCTTTGTCATCATTCCCCAGGCGATCAAGGCGATTCTGCCGGCTCTGGGCAATGAATTCATTGTTCTGCTCAAGGATACCTCGCTCATCAGCGTCATTGGCGGAAAAGAGCTCCTCTATGCTGCACGCGCCATTGTTTCCCGCACCTATGAAGCCATGTATCCGTTCCTGGGGACCGCAGTCATCTATCTGGTCCTCGTCATGATCTTTACCTGGCTTCTCGGCATCTTTGAGAGGAGGCTGCGCACCAGTGATCGACGTTAAGCATCTTTCCAAAAACTTCGAGGGACTCGAAGTGCTCCACGATGTCTCCCTGCATGTGAACAAGGGCGAATGCGTGGTCTTTATCGGACCGTCCGGCTCGGGCAAGTCCACCTTTCTCCGGTGCCTGAATCTCCTGGAGATTCCCTCTTCGGGTGAAATCACCTTTGACGGCGTCTCCATGACGGATCCCAAGACTGACATCAACAAGATGCGCCAGAAGATGGGCATGGTGTTTCAGCACTTCAATCTTTTCCCGAACATGACCATTCTCAAAAACCTGACGCTTGCCCCCATCCGCACCAAGCAGGCGACCAAAGAGCAGGCAGAAAAGAAAGCCATGGACCTGCTCAAGCGCGTGGGACTGCAGGACAAGGCCAACAGCTATCCTGCCCAGCTCTCCGGCGGCCAGAAGCAGCGCGTGGCCATTGTCCGCGCCCTGTGCTTGGAGCCGGAGGTCATGCTCTTTGACGAGCCCACCAGCGCCCTGGACCCTG
>R21__coassemble_430_pt1 | contig 34726 bp, 29 predicted proteins | sample R21__metabat2_high_PE_034 | metagenome-assembled genome bin R21 | reverse complement strand
TAGCACACTGGCAAGTTCATTTCAAAGTAAAATATTTAATGTCGTTCACTATAAGAAGAATGCCTGACGAGCCAGTGAGAGAGAATCCGTGTTCCTTCAAGTGAATTGATCAGGAAACAGGGAATGAGAGAATACAGGTAACGGCTGTTGCATTCCCAGATCGAAAGGAAAAGGAACATACCAAGCAATGTTGTCGTGGAAAGGAAATAGAAAGGCTTTTTCACACGAAGGAGCGCAACCAGGAACAGGAAAACCAGCAGCAGCAAATGGATAACGGACTGGTAAGCGAGATAATATGCATGATACTTTCCTCTCAGTCCGAAAATATTACGCAGCAATCCATCTTCATGGAGAGAGTTCCTTGAGACATAGTCGTTCGCGGCAAGAGCCGGCTGAGCCCAGACACGGGAAAGCTTGGTATAAAAAACATGCTGAATCATGCCGCTGATTCCTTTTTCCTGAATTCTCTGACGTATGACCAGCCGATCAGCGTCTTTTTTTTCGTTATAGGATTCAAAACCTGCGGTATAATTCACATCTTCTGCGTTAAATCCCCCAGGAGATTTTAAACCCATCATGACCCAATGCTCAAGTGGAAATCTGTATCGGTCATACACAGCCTGATCAATATCGAATATATCGGTATTGTCAGGGAAAAGATAAGCAGGGACGGCTGTGCACAGAAGAATACTGGCTGAAATCAGGAGAGAAAGCAGCCTGCTCCCGGCTTTGCTGAAGGCAAATTCAGTGACCAGCAAAGCAATGAGGTAGACCAGTGTAAAGATTTTGAATCTTGCGCCAATGCCGCCAATGATGCCGATCAGCGCAAGAAGAACAAAGGTTTTCCGTTTTCCCTTCGGATCATTGACATCAATTTTGATCTTTCTTGCGTACAGATACAGGATCGCAGCATTGAAAGGCAGGCTGAATGTATCCGTATAGGCAAAGGTTGCATAAAGATAGGATGGAGTATACAGGAGGACCGCAATGGAGCAGAAGAACATGGCTCTGCTGCCATGCATTTCTTTGACTGTCAGATAGATGAACAGATATCCAACGAGGACCATGGCGCAGCTGAGCAGGATCGCGAAGACATTCAGCCTGACGGTGGGAAAATCGGGAATGATCAGTCGGATAAAGCGGAAAGCATAGACCAGAACCCGGTACATAAACTGGTTATTTGGATACTGCGCATAATAAATGACGTCGGTGAGCGAATCGTGATCGGCGTAGTTCATTGCTTCGCCGAGGATACGTCCCCAGTCCCAGCTGTGATTGACTGCGAGCTGAGATCCGCACAGAACCACCACCGCAGCAGAGATACAGAACATGATCATGGTAAGGATGTTATAGGTACGCTCCGATTTTACCGGGAGTTTGAAGTGCCTCCGCCTCAGCAGCAGATAGAAAACAACTGCGATCAGTATGAAAACAGGCAGTCCGGCCATCAGGTGTACGCTTTGTCTGGTTATGGTATACACGATCGCAAGCCCGAGAAACAGCACGCTTAAGCAGCGAACAGTCCATGTCAGAAATTGCTTCATATAACCTCCTGAATGATGTTGTTAGGTGAATGGCCAGAGGGTCATTCGCTTTTCCTTTCCGGTCGATGCCGTTTTTTTGCTGCAGACCGGAAGGGCAAAGTGAACCTCTCTGCGGGTAGACAGATTCTGCCGGAGATCCGGATGATACAAAAGCAGTCGGCTGTGGACAGAAAAGACGAAGAAAATATATCACTATAAGAGAAGACTGACAAGAAAACATTGCAAAGGGACGAAAGATCTTCCCATCGCCTGTTCATGAATGTGGCCTGGTTTTCAGAATGGCTATTGTTTTTCATGCTTCCGTGAAACCGGCGCGTGGGACTGCTGTAAGCAGACTGGAAATCATTCAAATATGACACAAGTGACATAAATTTTGTAAAAAATGAAACAAAATATTGACATAGCAGAAGAAAAACTATAAAGTATGACATGGAGCATCCTCACAGACCGCAGAATGACGGATCCGCTCTTTGAAAGGAGTTCGCTTATGATCTTCGAAAAAGGATATAAAACATATATACGTCTGATCGCTGTCCTGCTTCTCCTGATCATGATTCCTGTTGTGTCGTTTGCAGACAGCATAGGAACGGTCAATTGCTCATCGCTGAATCTGCGCTCAAAAGCCACGAAAAATTCGAAAGCACTGCAGACACTGAGCAGAGGAGACTCTGTAAGAATTGTCAGCACTTCCGGCAGCTGGTATAAAGTCAATTACGGCAAGTATACCGGGTATGTCATGAAGGAGTATATTTCCACAGATGCATCCGCTTCATCCTCAGACAGCAGCACGGCTTCCTTCACCCTTGCAGACCTGAAGAAAATCGGGAAACCCACAGCCTGCGAGTATGGCGCAAAGGGCAGCAATGTCAAAAAACTGCAGAAATGCCTGGCAGCGTATGGCTATTATGGTGGGAAGATTGACGGAGATTATGGACGGGAGACCAAGAGTGCTGTCCAGAAACTGCAGAAAGAGCTGAAACTCAAACAGACGGGCATTGCAGACAGTGCGACCATCGCTGCGATGTTCCAGGAAAATGTGACGACCGCCGCCAAAGGAACGACGGAACGGCTGGACTGGTTCCGCGACGGAATTAACAGGATCCCGCGCGGAGAAACCTTTACCGTGAAAGACTGCCTGACCGGAAAAACCTTTAAGTGCAGACGCTGGGCCGGTGCAAATCATTTGGACGCTGAGCCTCTGACCAAGAAAGATACAGAGACGATGAATTCCATTTACGGAAAGTGGTCATGGAACCGCAGGCCGATTCTGGTTCAGTACAACGGGCGGATCTATGCGGCCTCCATGAACGGCATGCCGCACGGAACTACGACCATTGCGGATAATCAATTTAATGGCCATTTCTGCATTCATTTCTATGGTTCCAAGACCCACAGCACCAAGAAGAAGGATGCTGCGCATCAGAAGGCCGTGGCCACGGCGATGGACTATACCTGGTAAACAGGTAAAACTTCATCGGATGCTGCCTGGCGGTATGCGCTGTGCAAAGACAGAAAGGAAAACTCTGGTGAGCTGCCAGAGTTTTTTCTTTGGACGCGGCAGGGGAAGGATTTCACTGCTTCGGGAATGGGCCGCCGCAGGATGCAAACCAGGAAGATGTTCAAAATGCGGAAAGAAAACAAAAAATATGAACAAAACACCTTGACATATTCGGGAAAGTGAGCGTATACTCATGAATGGCTTTTCGAATAATTCGTGAAGTCAGTGTTATCATGAATGTCAGACCAGGCATGCCGTGTCTGTTCAGAAATACCGGATGATTTTCGAACAGAATGAACAGACATGGCTCCTGCGCAGTGTGGAAATGTGAAAGAGAGGATTTCCGATGGGTGGAAAGATGCCATCAGGCAGTGAAAACGGACTGAAGCGTCAGCTGAATCCGATGAATGTATGGGCGATTGCCTTTGGCTGTGTCATCGGCTGGGGTTCATTCATTAACCCGGGAAAAAAGTTCCTTCCCAATTCCGGCGTGGCCGGCACCGCAATTGCCATGATCCTCGGCGCAGCGGTGATGATTATCATTGCTTTTTCCTACACCTACATGGTGCCCAAATATCCAAAGGCCGGCGGTGAATTTACATTCACCAAGATGTGTTTCGGAAAGAACCTCGCATTTCTCTGCGGATGGTTTCTGGTGGCCGCCTATCTGACCAATGTGCCCATGAACAGTACGGCCATCGGGTTGATTGTGGACGGACTGGACGGAAGCGCAGATATCCTGAAATTCGGATTCCACTACACAATCGCCGGCTTTGACATCTATATGGGAGAAATGCTCCTGGCCATGTCCATTCTGATTCTGTTTGGATGGCTGAATATCATCGGTGTCAGGAAGGCCGGCATCGTGCAGACGATTCTGTCGTCCATGCTGGTGCTCTGCGTCTTTACGCTCTTTATTTCAGCCCTGGTCTCTGCGAAGGCGAAAGGCATCAACATGCAGCCGGTGTGGGGCTTTGACAGGAAAGCAGCGATGGAAGCCAATGCAACAACGGCTGAGATCGGTCAGTATGCCCACACCGGAACTGCGGGCATCCTTTCTGCCATTCTTGCGACCTTTGCCATTGCGCCGTGGGCCTATGTCGGCTTTGATGCAATCCCGCAGGCGGCCGAAGAGTTTAATTTCTCCTTCAAAAAAGTTTCGGTCATTATGATTGTGGCCATTGTCTTTGGCTGCTTTGTGTACACAAGCAACAATACCGTGGCTGCGGCCGCGCTGGAAAACTGGCCTGACCGTGTCATGGCAGGGGAATGGGTGCTGCTCATTGCGGCGGAAGAGCTGCTGGGAACCTTTGGAAAAGTGCTCATCGGCCTGGGCGTTTCCTGTGCCGTGCTCTCCGGGATTATGGGATTTTATCTTGCCTCCTCCCGCCTGATGTACTCCATGAGCCGGGACGGATATCTTCCAGCCTGGTTTGGGAAAGTGGACAGCCGGTATGGAACGCCCAGAAATGCCATGATGTTCTGCATCCTGATCAGTCTTTCCGGACCGATTCTCGGAAGAGAAGCGCTCGGATGGTTTGTGGACATGAGTGCGATCGGAGCGAGCATCGGGTACTTCTTCACCTGTGCGAGCACGATGGTGACGATGAAGCGGGACGGAGACGGGACGCCGTTTCTCAGGATCATGGCGATTCTCGGCGTGGTATTCAGCGTTGCCTTTATGATCCTGCAGCTGATTCCGATTCCGGGACTTTCCGGTGTCCATTTCGGCCGGGAAAGTTACATGATGCTGGTGGCCTGGATTGCGATCGGTCTTGTGTTCTATGTCAAAGAGAAAAAACATTTTGTGAAAGCCGAATGAATCAGAAAAAATCCGTGAAGTGTTTCACGGATTTTTTCTGTGAGCGTTTCCTGGATTTGTCTTTATCTGTCGGCACTTTGTGTGGCGGAGTGGATTGAAAGGGATCCGGGATCATTGACTGCTGCCGGTTTCCGGGACAAAGGTCAGGTTCTGCCGTTTGGCATATTCTTCGGCTGCAGACCCGGGAACACCATGGATCGTCCGGATGCTGTCTCCGAGGGAAAGATACTCGACAGTGGTCGGCTCTTCGTTTTCTCCGATCAGCACATTCTCCATCCGTCCGATGCTCGTCACACTTTCAGGAAGGGTCAGCTCTGCAAGGCCCGTTCCGGAAAATGCATTGAAACCGATGGATTCCAGCCCGTCGGGAAGAATGACGCTCGTCAGGGGGGCATTGTGAAATGCCAGGGAATGGATATGCCGTACACCGTCCGGGACCTGGTATGCCTCATCTTCATTGAGGAAGGAATACCAGATCAGGGTTTCATCATCTGCAGAGAGGAGCAGGGTGCCGTCCTCATTGCCTTTGAAATGACGGTTCGCTTCAGGCACCAGGATATACCCGAGATGATCGCACAGCGTGAAGGCATTGTCCTCTATTTCTTCAAGCGATTCCGGGAGCATCAGGCCCGTCAGGTACTGGTTTCCCCAGAATGCGGTGGACTCTATTTTTTTCAGTCCATCGTTCAGTCCGGGTTCCATGAGGCGGAAACAGCTTTCGAAAGTGGCCGGAGGGAGCACTTCAAGGTCCTGCGGCATGTCTGCATAGATCAGATCGGTGCATCCGCCGAATGTGTGGTGTCCGAGCGTCCGGATGGTGTCGGGCAGGGAGACGCAGCGCACACTGGTTTCATAGAACGCCTGGTCGCCCATGGCAGTGACCGGATATCCTTCGATTTTGGAGGGGACATTGACATACGCACCTTCTCCAAGGTAGGAGAGAATACAGACTTCACCATCTGTCACGCTGTAGGTAAAGTATTTTTCAGGGGCTGTACCGATGCTTTCCGGGAAATGGGCAGTGAAAGAATCAATGATGCCGCGGACAATCTCAGTGTATTCCGCGTTTTCCGGGTCGGTTGGATACATGAAGAACCAGCATGTTCCGAGGCTTTGACGGAACACAGAGGAATTCGGATCCCGAATCCAGACCATTTCAAACCCCTGTCCGACCATTTCGACCCGGACAGCAGGAAGACCGTGGAGATCGAACTGCTCCAGAATGCGGCTGAAGGAGGTGCTCTTCCCGCCAAGGACAGACTTTCCTTCCATCAGGAAGCCATAGAAAGGGTGATCCTGGTCCTGCTGAATGGTGTTCTGTACTTCACTGTTGAGCTGCGCAATCAGCACAGTATGGTCCATGTCTTCAAAACTTGGCGCTGCCATGATCGTCGGGAACCCATAGATCTCGCTGAAGTCTTCCCAGTCCCATTCCATGGGGCAGTCCGCGCAGAAGTCGCTGGTAAAAAGACTGGATTCGGTGGTCATCGGATAGCATGTGTATCCCGGCATCTGGCGGAAGTCAGAGGAAGCGCCCTCCTCAGCCGATGACAGGAAGGCACAGCACAGCATGGCGGTGAGCAGCAGGAAAAAGAAACTTTTTTTCATCAGAAACCCTCCAGGCGGTTCGTTGTTCTGTTGTTTTAGGTCAGTGCAGGGAAAATGGGAATAGACGTGCTGCGCGCAGGAACCGGTCCGCAGCTGCGGGTGAAGAAAACGGAGACAGTTCACGGGCTGTTTCCTGAGGCAGGGAGCATCTCTGTCAATCAAACGAAACAGATCATGTTTTTCTTCAGACGAACTGAAAGAAAGCTGTGTTCATCATGGCAGGACGGCATGTTTCCTGCAAATGTTTTTTCATTCGGACGATGCACCGGACCGGGCGTGTATGATATGATATGCCCGGACACCGTGCGGGAAGACCGGGGAACGGTCCTTCCAGGAAGCATTCACGGCGCGGCCGATGAACGGAACGGGCAGAGGAGGAGATACGTGTGCCGGACCTGATTGTTCACAGAAGCATGGGTGGAAAGGTGCTCTCCCGTCTGCCTTTTGATATGCCGGCGAAGGATGTGTTCCAGTATGCTCTGTCCGGGCCGGATGACTGGGCATATGTCCGGTTCTGGCTTCCATGGAAGTGGATGCGGTACCGGAAACGCGCGCGCATCATGCATGAGCAGAAGACTGGGCAGTTCTTTAACCATCTGGCGGACACGGCAAAACATGCGTCCGCAGAGCAGAAGGATCTGCTGTTTGCCTATACGGCGGGCTATCTCTGCCATTTCTATCTCGATTCCGCGGTTCACCCCTACATTCTTGACAGAACCGCTTCTGATTCAGTCCGGCATACGGCCCTGGAGCGGGAACTGGATCGTCTGGAATTGCAGAGGCAGGGGATTTGTTCCAGAAGACCCATCACATCCGTTCCTGCGCTCCGTTCGCTTCCGGCAGCAATGAGAAGTGGTCTGGAAGAAGCGTACCGGCTTTACGGCTGGGATCATGTCTGGCCGGAACTGCAGATGGCGCTCAGGGACGCCCGACGGTTTTCCTACCTCACGGAGGACCCATACGGTCTGTGGAACCGCTTCTTTTTCTGGTGGCGGAGAATGCAGGTCTTTTCCTATCAGTGTATGGATGACCAGCATACGGACCCGGAAAATGAGAGCAGACAGTATGGGCCTGAGACATTTCAGGAAATGGTGGAGGCATCGGTGCAGCGCGCCGCAGACCGGATCTGCATGCTGCATGCATATGTCTATGGCGAAGGGGCATGGGAGCCGATGGAAGATATCTCCTATACAACAGGCCGCGCATCCCAATAAAGCGGCCCTGGCATCAGCCATCCCAGAGCGTGTCTGAAAAGACGCTGCAGCGGGGTGGCTGTATCTGTGTTCGGGGATCACCGGGCAAAAGAACGAATGGCTGTGTAAACATGGAAAAAACAAGCAAACAGAATACCTCAACGGGTGAAAACATGGACGTTTTGTACAGATTGTGATAAAATAATAAAAAAAAAACGGAGGCACAGCCATGAAAAACAAACTTGCATTGATTTTTTGTGTTCTTTTTGTGATTGCATTGATTTTCGGCGTTGTCATGACCAGCCAGAAAAATGCGCTGAATAAAGATCTGACAGCGGCAAAGACGACGCTGACGGAAACGGAAACCAAGCTTTCCGATCTCACCAAGAAGCAGGAAGAGACTGCTGCTGCCCTTGAGACGGCACAGACTGAGCTGACAGAATCCAAAACCCTTCAGGAAACGACAGCCAAAACCCTCGAGGAAACCGCTGCTGCGCTCGAAGCCGCACAGACTGAACTGACAGAAACCAAGACCCTGCATGAAACGACGGCTAAGACACTGGAAGAGACGGCGGCTTCCCTGGAGACCACAAAGACGGAACTGACGGACTCCAAGGCACTGCATGAGACTACTTCCAAGACGCTGGAAGAGACGGCAGCTGCTCTGGAGACCACAAAGACGGAGCTGACAGAGGCGAAGGCACTCCAGGAGACTACGGCCAAGAGCCTTGAAGAAGCGACGACTGCGCTGACGTCGACCACGAAAGAACTGACAGACGCGAAGGCACTTCAGGAAACGACAGCGAAGACGCTGGAAGAAACCAAAAAACAGCTGGCGGACATGACAAAACTCAAGACGGATGCAGAGGCCGCACAGGCCAAGACAGCGAAGGATCTCGAAGCGGCAGTCAAGCAGCAGAAAGAAACGGAAGAGAGCATGAAAGCCGTCCAGAAGACGCTGGACGATACAGCCAAACAGCTCAAGGATGCCCAGAAGACGCTGGATGACATGACCAAGCAGCTGAAGGATGCACAGACCGGCAAGACGGCCGTCGAGACAAAGCTGACAGAACTTCAGAAGGAACTGAAAACAGCGAAGGAAGATCTGGAAAAGGCCAACGAAGAAATCGAAAAACTGACAGCTGAAAAAGAAGCGCTGAAGACCATGTCCGAAGAGAATAAACCGTAAAAAGGGCATCCCCATCCATAGAGCAAAAACTGCTGTCCCTGCTGCAGGGGCAGCAGTTTTTCTGTTATTGGACACACATCAATAGAATTGTAAAAATGATACAATTGACCCTATTGGTGAATATATGTTATACTGCCCGCTGTAAAGTAGAAAGAGCGGGTGACAGAACATGTTTCAATATACAGCAGATTTATCCGGAATCCCCTTCCAGCCGGGCGGAGACCTCTATGCGGTCAGTGCGGAGCAGGGGTATGCCATCATCAGAAACCGTCATGCGATCGACGGTATTGTCGTCCTGGAAAAGGGTATCGGCATCCTGGCCTTCGGCACACTGTTTCTTAAGGAAGATGAGGACTGCCTGGTGAGTCTCGAGCATGCGCAGGCCTGGGCGGCGGCGCACCGGCCTGAACTGCCGTGTCCCTATGAAGATTTTGCGGACTGCTGGCTGAAAACCTCGGAAACACTCCCTGCAGATTCCCGTGCAGTCTGGGTCATGGCAGATGGAATCTGCCGCGAGGCCTTCTTTGAGGAGGAAAGCAAGAAGTTTTACCCGGAAGAGGACCCGCAGGCAGGCCCCCTTGAACAGGTAACGGAATGGACGCAGGATCCGGATGCTTCGAAGCATTGCTCGATTCTGGATGTGCAGGAGGATGAGCGGAGAGAACCGACGCCTGAGCACGGTGATCCGATCGACATGTAAAGCGTGTGCAGCAGACTGAATGGACTGATTTCAGTCTGCTTTTTTGTGGGATGGAAATGCCCGGCAGAAGGGAATCCTGAACATGCGGTGAATACAAAACGGAAAAAGAGCAGAAGGCGGCTGAAACGAAAAAAGCAGGTCAGGGGGTTACGACATGCTGTACGGAAACATTCCCGGAATCGGAGAGAGCGTCTCACGCATTTTTTACGGGACATCGATGTTTTCATCCGGGAAGGATGCGGATGAACTGCTCGATGCGGTCACAGATATGGGCATCAATGCGCTGGATACTGCCCGCGTCTACGGGCATTCCGAGGAAGTCATCGGGCGATGGATGAAAAAGCGCGGAAACCGGCATGAGGTGATTCTGCTGACCAAGTGCTGCCATCCGCTGCCCGACGGGACGCGCAGGGTCAGTGAGCAGGGCATCCGGCAGGATCTGGAGACCTCTCTAAAGATGCTGGGAACGGATGATGTCGACATTCTGGTTTTGCACAGGGATGATCCCACGGTGGATGTGGCCGAAATTGTGGAAACCTGCAGTGCGCTGATCCGGGAAGGAAAAATCCGGGCTTACGGTGGATCCAACTGGACGCATGAGCGGATTGCACAGGCCAATGCCTATGCGCAATCTCACGGGCTGATGCCGTTTTCCGTCTCCAGTCCCAATTTCTCCCTGGCCAGACAGGTGGTGGATCCCTGGGGCGGCAACTGCGTCAGCATTTCAGGGAAAGAAGGGGAAGAAGCAAGGGCCTGGTACAGAGAAACACAGCTGCCGGTGATTTCTTATTCCAGCCTGGCCCATGGTTTTCTTTCGGGGCGTGTGCTCGGGGAAGACGAGACCAGCGGTGCGCGGGTTCTTGACCGGTTTGCCGTCAAAGGCTTTGACTGGCCGGAAAACTATGCACGGCTTCGCTGCTGCGAGGCGATTGCCCGGAAGCGGGGAGTCACCGTTCCCCAGGTCGCCATAGCATGGCTCTTTCAGCAGGGGATTCAGGCGTTTGCCGTCATTGCATCCTCCAGTCCCGAACGCATGCGTCAGAATGCGGAAGCACTGAAGATCGTGCTGACGGAGGAAGAGAATGCTGCGCTCAATGGCGCCGCCGATACGTAAGAAACACACACGGAAATCAGTATAAGTTGGCTTGTACGCATGGCCGCCTATACGATGCCCGTGCCGGTCCGCTGATTCAGCTCTCTGTTTGGACAGGGAGCTTTTTTGGTGGGGGCGGGATGAAGAGAGAATGCATGTATTCCAAGCAATGGCGGAAAAGGATAAAAAATAACAGAAAAGAATTGATAAAACATATAAAACAGTTTTGAAGACAAACAGATCGGTGTATAATGGAAACGTTTGCGGCAACTTGGTTCCACGGAATTGACCGGAAGGGTTCATGAAGGGAGTTCGTTTCAATGCTGTTTTATATTGATCCGGGTACCGGCAGCATGCTGTTTACCATACTGATTGCCATTCTCGGGTCCCTGATTTATTTTCTGCGCGATGCAAAACTGAAACTGGGGGCTGTGATTCGGCGAAACCGGACGCAGGAAGAGCACGCACAGACCAGTCCCTTTGTGTTCTTCGCTGAATCCAAGCGCTATTGGAGCACGTTTGAACCTATCTGTGATGAGATGGAACAGCGCGGGGAAGACGTGCTCTATCTGACGGAATCGCAGGACGATCCGGTTTTCAAAAAACAGTATGAGCATATTCATGCCGAATGCATCGGTGAGGGCAGCCGTGCCTATGCGAGACTGAACTTCCTCAGGGCGGATGTCCTGCTGGCGACCACGCCGGGCCTGGATGTGTATCAGTGGAAGCGGTCGAGGGATGTAAAACGCTATGTGCATATCCCGCATGCTGCAAATGATATTACGCTCTACAGAATGTTCGGCCTGGACTACTATGATGCGATTCTCCTGTCGGGTGAGTATCAGGTGGAGCAGATCCGCACGCTGGAAAAGCTCAGGAATCTTCCCGCCAAGGATCTTGAAATTACAGGCATCCCCTATATGGACGGAATGAAGAAGCGTCTGGAGACAGAAGGTGCCGCACAGCATCATGAACGCACCGTACTCCTGGCTCCCTCCTGGGGCGAGAGCGCCATGCTCAGCCGCTATGGTGCGCGTATCCTCCAGGCCCTTCTGGATACGGGATACCACATTATTGTGCGTCCCCACCCGCAGTCCCTGACCTCTGAAAAAGAGCTGATGGAGAAGCTGATGCAGCAGTTCCCGGACGGACCGCAGCTGGAATGGGACCGTGAGAGAGAAAACTTCGGCGCGCTGAGCCGCTCGGACATCATGATCTCTGACTTCTCCGGCGTCATTTTCGACTATACGCTCGTCTTTGACAAACCGATTCTGTATGCGGATACATCCTTTGACGGTGCGCCGTATGACTGCTGCTGGATTGACAAACCTCTCTGGACGTTCGAGGTACTTCCAACTCTGGGAGAACAGATCACGGAGGATAGCCTGCCTCATCTCAGGGAAATCATTGACCGATGCATTGAAAGCGGAAAATACGAAGCGGCACGTGATCGCGCACGTGCGGAAACCTGGATGCATGAAGGGGAAAGCGCCAGGCGCATTGCGGATTATCTGACGGCCTGCCGCGCGAAGCTGAAAGCGGAGATGCAGGACAAGAAGGCGTAAAAACAGCCTGCTTCGTGCGGCAGAAGTGCCGAGTCGGAGGATAAGGAAAAGGGGATCTGAACCTATGCATTTTGGAGATATGCTGAGCACCCTGCTCATCGGGCCGCTCAAACTGCTCTTTGAAGTCATTTTTTCCATGGTCAACCGTCTGAACAATCCCGGTCTTTCGATTGTTGCGCTGAGTCTGGCCATGAACCTCTTGGTTCTGCCGCTGTACCGGCGCGCGGATGCCATTCAGGATGAGGCGCGGGAAACCGAGGAGAGACTCTCACACTGGGTCAAGCACATCCGCAGGACGTTTCACGGTGATCAGCGCTTCATGATTCTGCAGACCTATTACCGCCAGAATCATTACAGCCCCATGAACGCACTGCGGGGAGCCCTTCCTCTTGTGCTGGAAGTCCCGTTCTTTATTGCGGCCTATCAGTTCCTTTCCAATCTGGAGATTCTTCAGAATCGTCCCTTTGGTCCGATTGCCAATCTTGGGGCACCGGATGCCATGGTGACGCTGTTCGGGCTGTCCATCAATGTACTCCCGATCCTCATGACCGTCATCAATCTCATCTCCAGTGCGATCTATACAAAAGGCGCACCGCTCAAGAGCCGGATTCAGCTCTATGTCATGGCCCTGATCTTTCTGGTGCTCCTGTATGATTCGCCTTCCGGTCTCACCATGTACTGGACGCTGAACAATCTCTTCTCTCTGGTGAAGAATCTTGTTGTGAAAAGCGAAAAAACCAAAAAAGCGATGCGCGTTCTGTGCGGCATTGCCGGGGCTGGCGCTCTGGTGTTTGCCCTCCTGAAAGCAAACTCCTTCAAGGTCCGGGTCCTCGGCATTGTTCTGGCGCTGGTGCTCCAGCTGCCCTGGCTTGTGCACTGGATGAAACAGCGCGGGGCGTTCAGAAAAGCGGCTTTCCTCGAAAAGGATCCGCATCCGGGCATGTTCTTCCTCGGGGCTGCCCTCATGGCTCTGCTGACCGGGCTTCTGATCCCGTCCTCGGTGGTGTTCTCCTCGCCCGCAGAGTTTATGAGTCCTGACCTTCTCCTGAACCCTGTCTGGTATGTGGTCAGTGCGTTCCTCTATGCCTGCGGCACATTCATCATCTGGATGGGCGTCTTCTATCTCCTGGGCAGCCGGGAAATGAAAAAAATCATGGAACTGCTGGTCTTTGTCGTGGCTGGCTGCATGATTGTGAACTATATGGCCCTGAAGCCGAATCTCGGGACGATGAACTCCGTGCTCCAGTATGACGTGGTCCCGGTGTTTACCTTGCAGCAGAAGCTGCTGAACCTGGGGCTGCTTGCCGTGGTCGGGGCGGTTCTGGCATTTGTCATGATCCGGAAAGAGGTTCTGGTGCGTGCGGTCAGTCTGGCCGGCGCGGTGGCCATGGCCGTCATGGGCACGCTGAATCTGGTCCGTGCACAGCCCGAAACCGCGGAGTCCATGCGTGTTCTTCAGCAGTCGCATGAGAATACACTGCAGATCCCGCTGAGCCGGACGGAAAAGAATGTTGTGGTCATGATGCTCGACCGTGCGGTCAGCAGTTTTCTCCCCGTGATCTTTGAGGAAAAACCTGAACTGAAGGCCAAATATGACGGTTTCGTCTATTATCCCAATACGGTTTCCCATGGCGCACATACCAATTTCGGATCCCCGGGTCTGTTCGGCGGGTATGAATATACGCCCAGAGCCCTGAATGCCATGCCGGACCGCCTGCTGAAGGATAAGCAGAATGAAGCGCTGCTGCTCATGCCCACGATTTTCAGCAGCAACAACTATACCGTCACGGCAGTCGACCTTCCGTACTGCGGAAACTATATCTGGCTCCCGGATTATTCCATCTTCTCGGATCTCCCGGACACGCACTGCTTTATCGCGGAAGGCCGGTACAATCCGCAGAACTCAGCGGAAAATGAAAAAGTCATCCGCATGCGCAATTTCTTCTGCTATGCGGTCTGCGAAACCCTGCCGCAGATGATCTATGGCCCCATGTACAATGTCGGCATGTATAACCAGGCGGTTGTGCTGCCCGGCGCACAGGTTGTGGAAAACATGTCGAAGGCAAAAGGCGTCAGCAACCTGTTCCTCAACGCCTATCATGTTATGACCAACCTGAGCAATTTCACAGAGGTCACGGATACAGGAAAAGGCACTTTCCTGATGATGGTGAACATGCTTCCTCACCGCAATACGCTGCTCAGCGAACCGGACTATGTGCCGGCAGACTATATCGATAATACGGAGTATGATCGGGAGCATGCGGACCGGTTTGATGCAGCCACGCCGAAACTGACACAGACGACCGCAGATCAGATGACGCACTATGATGCAAATATGTGTACGATCATGCTCGTCGCTGACTGGCTCGATACGCTGAGGGAAATGGGTGTGTATGACAATACACGCATTATCTTCGTGGCAGACCACGGGATGGATGTGCGCATGGCAGACAGCCTGATCCTTCCGGACGGCGAGGATATCATGGCCTACAATCCGCTGCTTCTGGTCAAGGACTTCGGCGCAAGCGGGGAGATCCGGACAGATAACACGTTTATGACCAATGCAGATGTGCCCACCCTTGCCATGGCGGACCTCATCCGCGATCCTGTCAACCCGTTTACAGAAAAGCCGATTGACGGCAATGTCTCGAAACAGGAGAAGCAGTATATCACCATGTCCCATGACTGGGATACCGATTACAACAACGGAAATGTCTTCTTCCCTGCCACCTGGTACACGGTGCAGGACAATGCGCTTGACGTGAACAACTGGGAGAACGCAGGCGTTCAGTGAAAATGCCCGGACGTGAGCTGAAGAGGTCCGGAGATCGTCAAAAACAGCCTGTGCGGCATCCATGCATTCTGTGGATGCCGCGCAGGCTGTTTCCTTTTTTCGGACTTGACGGGAGGAAAGCGGTGGAGTATAAGCAGTTGAGATCAGGCGCACCTGATTTCAGGAGAGAAAACGGAGGACGGACATGAACCCACAGATGATTCACTGCATGCAGTGCGGAGAAAAGCTTGAAATGCGCTACCTGCCTTCCGAAGGAAAAGATATTCCTTACTGCACGGCGTGCGGGGATTTCCGCTTTCCGGTGTTCAATACAGCAGTCAGCATGATTGTGACCTGTCCGGCCACCGGAAGGATAGCCCTGATCCGGCAGTACGGCCGGCCGGGATTTATCCTCGTGGCGGGGTATGTCAACCGCGGCGAGGATGCGGAGGATGCCGCGGTGCGTGAAGTCCGGGAAGAAATGGGACTGAAGGTGACCGCTGTACGGTTCAATCACAGTCATTTTTTCGCGCCGTCCAACACGCTGATGCTGAACTTTACAGCCGAGGTGGAAAGCGAAGAAGTGCATGTCAACACGGAAGTGGACAGTTATGCCTGGTTTAGCAAAGATGAAGCGCGGCAGCAGATTCTTCAGGGGTCGCTGGCGCAGGCGTTTCTGGAAGGCGCACTGACGGGCGTGTATCACTGGCCGGTAAAAAAGGAGACGCCCGGGACAACCTGATGAGAAGGCCCTCACTGAAAAATGACCGCGTTCGCCGCGGTCATTTTTCGATGGGCTTATGCAGGCGGTTTGTCTGAGGGCGGCTGCATCAGTTCATCGAGGGTTCTGCTTCTGGGCGGCACATCCAGGGCAGCCTGAAGAGCCCTGTATACATCCAGAGCTTTAGAAAGGTCAGGGCCCTTCTGCTGCACATCGGTGTCCTCTGCCGCTTTCCGGGCGGCTTTTTCTTTCTCGAGGCGCAGCTGTTCCCGCCGGATCTCGGCTTTTTCCCCAATGCCTGCGAGTTCTGTCAGAAACCGCATGCCCCGGAAATCCCCACGGCTGATTGAGCGCTCGACTATGCTCAAAACCAGCAGCCGGGCCTGGGTGGCATGCTGCTGCGGCAGTTCGCCTGCCCTGCGCGAGAGACACAGGAGCAGTTCGTCCGCAAGCAGGCTTTTCAGATCACCGCTCCCGGAGCGGGCAGTCTGCCTTGAGGTCAGATGTCGGACCAATCCGTTACTCCTTTCACTGTTTTACCAGAGAGAGGGCAGTCTACAGGCAGATCATAGCATCCGGGGAAACGGCGTGCAAGTTGCAAAAGGTGACAACAGGTTCCAATTGGGGACAGGCTCCATTTTTTCAGTTCATGAAGTGCAGTCTGTCAGAGCTTTGTGACATCGTTGACGGGATGCCCGTCAAGGAAGGCCCGGGTATTGTTCACGGCTGTGTTCAGAAGCCTCTGGCGGCTTTCAAAGGAGGCCCAGGCGACATGCGGCGTGATCAGGCAGTTTTCCAGACCGAAGAGCGGATTATCCGTTCCCATGGGTTCACGGGATACGACATCGACAGCGGCACCGCCGACCTGGCCTGAGAGAAGCGCATCGCGCAGGTCACTTTCATTGACGAGCCCGCCGCGGGCCGTATTGATCAGCAGAACGCCGGGCTTCATTTTTGCGAGGGTTTCCCTGCAGATGAGTCCCTGGCTCCGCTCGTTGAGCGGGCAGTGGAGGGAAATCACGTCGCTTTCACGCAGCAGGGTATCGAGATCCACGGCCTCATCTCCCTGCGCATGCGGACTGTGGATCAGGACACGCATGCCGAAGGCCCGCGCAATGCGTGCCGCAGCCTGACCGATGTGCCCGTACCCGATGATCCCCATGGTCTTGCCGTGCAGTTCCATGAGCGGGGCATCCCAGAAACAGAAGTCACGGCATGCAGCCCAGCGGCCTTCCGCAACCGCGCGGCTGTGACGGCCGACATGACTGGTCAGTTCCAGGAGCAGGGCAAAGACATACTGTGCGACCGCTTCTGTGCTGTAGGCGGGCACGTTGGTGACAGGAATGCCGCGCTCGCGTGCGGCGTCCAGGTCGACGACGTTGTATCCGGTCGAGAGAATGCCGATATACCGGATGGAGGGGCACTGTTCAAAGACATCCCGGCCGAGCACGGTTTTGTTGGTGATGACGATTTCGGCGTCCCCGATGCGGGGGACAATTTCTCCGGGCAGTGTATGTCCGTAGACGGTCAGATCGCCCAGAGCGGCAAACCCGTCCCAGGAGAGATCGCCGGGATTGAGAGCTTCCCCGTCGAGAATGACAATGCGCATGGCTGGACCTCCTTCAGGAGTGTGTCAGAATACGGCAGAACAGACTGTCAGTCATCTTGCTGGCAGCCAAAGAGAAAAAACGGGCGGTGCATGCAGTCTTCCCGGATCACGGAAGCGTCTGCAAAGGCTTCATTGCCTTCCATGCGCACTTTTCCTTTGCGTCCGGGGATGTCAAAGCGGCCGGGGCGGTACATGGGGTCCCAGACGCGCACCGTATTCCCCTCAATGCCGGCCAGCACAATGTAGTGGCCGCTGTCGGAGAATACCCCGATCCAGCCATCCTCCGGGCGGTCGCCGTAGGTATTGGCAATCACCAGTCCGCGCTTTTCACGGAGAAAACGGAAGGCGTCCTCAGCGTCCTCTGTGACCTGCAGGCTGAAACCGAAAGCCTGAGCGAAGACAGGGGAAAAGATATACAGGTCTGTGCCAGGCTTTTCCCTGGCCCCGCAGTCAATGGCCATGCGGCAGGCCTCCCACGGGGGAAACGAGGCATCGGTCAGGTTTTCTGCCACCATGGAGGCGCAACAGGGGCCGCAGCCGTTGTCTGCAATGGTGCCCCTTCCTCCGGGACCGGGATAGGGCCGGTCCGCGTAGTCCAGCTGACAGTAGAAGACAGGCGGTGTTTTCATACGATGTCTCCTTTCCCGGGGCAGGGAATGCCCTCAATGCCGTCCATATGATCCAGGACGAACTGAACGAAAACCCGAACGCCGGTGGACAGAGCGTCCTCATCGATATCCCAGTCGCGCGTATGCGCGGGATGGCAGGCGCCTTTCGCTTCATTCCGCATGCCCAGGCCGAAGAGCAGCCCGGGCTTTTCCTTTTCATAATACGCAAAGTCTTCCGCGCCGGGAGACGTGGGCAGCTCAATGACGCGCTGCGTGCCGACGACAGCCCGGGCGGAGGGCACAAAGGCGGCATACAGATGCGGATCATTGTGAGCGGCCGGCAGCGGGTCTCCGCTCCAGGTGAGCTCCCAGGTGGTCCGGCTCTCCTCGGCTACGCTGCGGACCAGGTTTTCCAGCCGTTTTCTGGCCCAGGACATGGTTTCATCCTTCCGGCAGCGGATGGTGCCCTCCATGACGCAGGAGTCGGCGTTGGTGGACACCGTGGTGCCGGCATGCATGCTGCACACGCCCATGACGCATGCGTCAAAGGGATCGACTTCACGGCTGAGGACCATCTGAATATCGTTATAGATTTTGACGCCGGCAGCCAGGGCGTCAATGCCCAGGTGCGGGGTTGCGGCATGCACGGATTTTCCGCCCAGCGTGATCTTAAAGGCCACCGAAGAGCAGTTGGTGCAGCCGGCGTTGGTGGAGATGACGTGCGTCGGGTCAACACAGTTGACATGGCACATGACAATGCAGTCGATATCCTTCATGATGCCGTTCTCGCACAGCGTGCGCGCACCGGAAGGCCGGCCTTCCTCACAGGGCTGGAAAATCAGCTTGACGCGGCAGCGGAGATGGTCGCGGATGGCCCAGAGCGCTTTGGCGGTGCCGATCATCATCGCGGTATGCGCGTCGTGCCCGCAGGCATGCATGACGCCGGGGTGGCGCGAGCGGTAAGGTTTGTCCTGATTGTTTTCCTCAATGGGCAGGGCGTCCATATCGGCGCGGAGGGCCAGGGTGAAGGCGGTGATTTCCGGGTGGATGGTGACCACTACGGAATTGCGTCCGTACCGGTCCGCCTCATAGGGGATGCCGGCGCTGTCCAGTTCCCTGCGGACAAGCGCGGACGTCCGGTCCAGATCCCAGCGCAGTTCCGGATACATATGCAGTTCCCGACGCAGCGCGACCAGTTCTTCCTGAGAAACCGGGTAATCCATTGAAACCATGGAGCAGTCCCTCCTGATTCTGTGCCGGCAGTATCCGGCAGTTTCCATTGTTCTGGGCGAAGTGTAGCACACGCAGTGAAACCGCGCAATACGTCATATGTGTGCGGCAGGATTGGGAAGGAAAACAGAGAATGATACATTCCGTATGACGCAGACGGGCCGGTAGCGGTCCGCAGAGGGAGGCAGCATGAGGCTGTATATAGGGATGGACGGCGGCGGCACCAGGACGACAGCCGTGGCTGTCCGTGAAGACGGTACGCTGGCCGGATCGGCGCAGGGCGGCGGGCTGAATTACCTTCAGGATGGGCTGGAAACATGCCTGGGCCGGTTTGAGCAGCTTGCCCGCGAGCTGATGGGAAATACACCGCCGGAAGATGTTGTGGTATCGGCGGGCCTTGCTGCGCTTGACGGGCCGGCGGATGCGGACATCCTCCGCGCATTCCGGGCACGCCTTCCCGGGGGCTGCACCCTGCATCTGACGAGTGATGCGCTGATTGCCCTGATGGGACACACCATGGGCGGCCCGGGCATGATGGTCATCTGCGGGACGGGCTCCATGCTCATGGCGCTGGACCGGTCCGGAAAGGAACACGTGCTCGGCGGCTGGGGCTGGAAGATGGGGGATGCCGGAAGCGGCTATACCCTGTCAAGAAACGCGCTGGTCCGGGCGACGGAGGATTTTGATCTCACAGGACACCGGAGTGTCCTCATGGAGGAGGCGCTTCGGTTTTTCGCGGCCGCACAGCCCAGGGACCTGATCGCGCGTCTGTATGATCCCGCCATGGGCACCGATACAATGGCAGCATTCGGCGCGCGCGTGCTGGAGGCGGCCCGGCAGGGGGATGCGGATGCGCTGCATATTGCGGAACATGAAATGACACGGCTTGCGTGTCTGGCAGAAGCATTGTACCGCCAGGTGCCGGAGGCCGCGGTGTGCGCTGTGTACGGCGGGGTCATGCAGCACAGCCCTCTGGCCAGGCAGCTTTTTACCCAGGCGCTCTCTGAGCGCTGCTCCGGCGTGGCGGTAACCGCGCCGCGCCATCCGCCGGAAATCGGGGCGGTGGTTCTGGGCATGCTGAAGGACGGAAAGACGGCAGAGGAGATCTCAGGCCTGTTGGAAAGAAGGAACGGAATATGACAGCCATTGACCGCTACAGGGAAAACCTCATGAAGACGCTCGACAGGGCGTTTGACACGCAGAAGGAACAGCTCGAAGAAGCGGCAGACATGATCCTGGACACCCTGAAGGCCGGGAAAATGGTCTATACCTTTGGTACAGGACATGGACACCTGCTCGCACTGGAAATCTTCTATCGCGCCGGGGGCATGGCCAAGGTCTGCCCGGTGCTCGATGAGAAGCTCATGCTGCACATCAGTGCGGCGGGCAGCACGCAGGAAGAGCGGAAGGAAGAATGGGTGGATGAACTGCTCAGACGCTATCCCATGGGCGCAGGCGATACACTCCTGATCTTCTCCAATTCCGGCAGGAATGCGGTCCCGGTGGGGCTTGCCGTGGAAGCGAGAAAACGCGGCACCCGGGTCATTGCACTGACCAGTCTTCAGCATTCCTCCTCGGTCTCCAGCCGCTCGCCGCGGGGACTCCGTCTCTTTGAAGCGGCCGACCTGGTGCTGGACAACTGCGGCATTCCCGGGGATGCGTCCGTGGAATTCTCAGACGGCCGCCGGGTGGGCCCAACGAGCACAGCGGTCGGCGCAGCGCTTCTGCAGGCCGTGGTCTGCCGGGTCAAGGAGAAGGCCATGGAGGAAGGTGTTCCTGCGGAATTCTTTGTCAGCAGCAATGTGGACGGGGGAGACGCAGTCAATGACCTGCTCGTGGAAAAGTATGGCGGAGAGATCCCGGGACTGAAATGACAGAAAGAAGGAACAGAGCGTGCGTGCTGGGTTTGGCATGGCTGAGATTACACCCCCTGTGGGGACAGAGCTGGCAGGGTTTGGATACTATCTTGAGCGGCGGATGGAGGGTATCCGGGATCCGCTGCATATCCGGGCCGCGGTGCTCGAGGAGGGCAGTGTCCGGGTGCTGGTCATTTCCTGTGAGCTGCTCGGGCTTTCCCAGGATGTGGCAGACGCACTGATCCGCCATGGAAAGGAACTCGGGTGCACAGAGGTGATGATCGTCAGCGTCCACACGCACACAGGGCCTGCGATCAAGTACCACGAGGGGTGCGGCGAGGTCAGTCCGGCCTACACCGCAGGCCTTGCACAGCGGATGTTCCCGGCGCTGGATGCGGCCATGGCCGATCTGCAGGAGGTGACCGGGATCGCATATGGGCGTGCAGAAGTTGAAGGGGACTGGATCTATAACCGGGCCGCGCAGGACGGGCCGGTGGACCGGGACGTGCGGGGCTTTGTCCTGACGCGTGAAAAAGGTAAGAAACTTGCGCTCATGGGCTGTGCCTGCCATGGGGTTTTCCTGGGAAGAACCCATCTGGCCAGCGCGGATTTTTCAGGGGAAATCATCCGGAACCTTGGCGGCATGGACACTGTGTATCTCAACGGTCTGTGCGGGGACATTGATCCTTTCCACACCGGCGAGGAAGCGATGTGTGCTTTTGGAAAGAAAGCGGCTGAAACATTCCTCGGGAGCCTGAAGCCCGTAGAGCCGACACTCAGAGCCTGCCGGCTGCCTTTCAGCATCCGCCTCACGCGTGTGACCCGGGAGGATATCCGCGGGGCGGCGGATGAGGCAGAGAAGAGGGCCGGCGGGGCAGACATGCCTGCGGCGAGAGTGGCGCGGACCTGGGAAAAGGAAATGCTGGAAAAAGTGGACCGTCTCCGCGAGGAGGAACCGGGCACCGCAGCCTGTTTTGTGCTGGGCGGGATTCCGGTTCTGGCGCTTCCCTTTGAAGGCTTTACGGCAATCGGCATGAAGATCCGTGAGGGGATCGGGTCGGAGGATGCCATGATCCTGGGCTGCGCCGAGGAGCTTCGCGGGTATCTTCCCACGCGGGATGATATTGCCAGAGGATCGTATGCAGCGCTGGAAAGCACCTTCCTCTACAAACGGCTTCCGGCAGTGCCCGGGGAGGCAGAGCGGCTGGCCGAACAGCTGACCGATGCGTATCTTCAGCAGGAAAGGGCATAAGGAGACTGCCGATCCGAAACAGAAAACAAAAAACGCTCACAGAAAGCGGGTTGATCAGTGATTGATCTGATCCGCCTCTGTGAGCGTTCTTTTTGACTCAGCGTGACTCCATTTTGGATTGGTAGTCATTGGTGACACGATAGAGATCCATCTCAAAATCCTGACGGTTTTTCTGATAGATGGTTTTCAGGATCTGTCCGGAGAAGAAGGCCTGGACAGCACCGATCATGACAAACCCGCAGACGATCAGTGTCGGGAAACGCTCGACGAGTCCTGTGTTTCTGTAATCGATCAGGACGGGAATCAGGAAGCCCAGGGCAATGAGAAACAGCGCCAGCGCAAACAGACCGAAAAAGGCGCCGGGACGGTATGTCCTGAAAAGCCGCTTGATGGTCAGCAGAACCTTGAAACCGTCGGAGTACGTGTTCAGCTTGGACTCACTGCCCGTGGGACGGTCTCTGTAGTCGATGACTACATTCTGAACATGCAGGTTTTTGTCCACGGCGTGAATCGTCATCTCTGTTTCAATTTCAAACCCTTTTGAAAGAACCGGGAAGGTTTTGACAAACCGATAGCTGAAGGCGCGGTAGCCGGTCATAATATCCTTGATATCGTTATGAAACAGGACATTGATGGCTTTGCGGACCATGGTGTTTCCCAGATTGTGGAAGGGACGCTTGTTTTCGGAAAAATAGGTGGAGGACAGACGGTCTCCGACCACCATGTCAGCGCCGCCTGTGAGCACTTTGTCCACCAGCTCCGGCGCACAATCGGCGGGATAGGTATCGTCACCGTCGGCCATGACGTAGCACTGCGCGTCGATCTCGGCAAACATCCTGCGGATCACGTTGCCTTTTCCCTGCTGGTGTTCATAGCGGACAACAGCGCCTGCCTTTTCTGCAATGGCGGCCGTGCCGTCAGTGGAATTGTTGTCATAGACGTAGATCACTGCTTCAGGCAGTGTACGCCGAAAATCTGAGACGACTTTTTGAATCGTGACGGCTTCATTGTAACAGGGAATCAGTACTGCAATCTTATCCATATCTGTACCTCACGGTTGATTTTGGGAATGCCTTGGATGCATCTTACAGAGGCGTTGACATGACGACCTCCACATAGCCGCAGATCAGAGATGTCATGACGACAGCGAAGAATCCTGTGAGATAGACGGCGAGCAGCGTTTTGAACTTTTTCGAGACCTTCAGGGATCCCAGCAGCATCAGGCCGCAGAAAGCACTGTTCAGCATGACTGCGTACCGGTTATTGCCGACGGAGATATTATAGGTCATAAAGGATTGAATAATGTGGACGATATAGCATACGGCGGGCAGGGCGGCAAAGGTCATGACGGTAAAACGCTTCTGCTCGGCTGTGGAATGGTCGAACTGCAGACGGTTTTTCACAAACCCGATGAGATATCCGATCCCGAAAATGATGGCCGATTCGAGGAAAATCAGGAGCAGCGCATTGGCGAACTCTTCAAACCGGAGCAGGTCATACCAGACACCGGGCTCGGGAGAAATGAAATATTTGACAAAATACTGCTGCAGGTAATTCCAGACATCCGGCGGTTCCATGCCGGGGTTGACAATGGGCAGTACGAACTCCAGGTGGCCTTTCATGGCCGTGAGTGCTCCATAGGTCATGTAGTTGGAGATAAACCACGGGACGGGAATGATCACGTACAGCGCCAGCTGAAGGAAGAAAGCCTTCCATTTTTTGTAGTAGGCACAGACAAGGAAGACAATGCCGAAGAGGAAAAACGAGGTGGACTTGGTCAGGAAAGCCAGCGCGCACAGAATGGTGCAGCGCACCACGGAAGACGACTTGTACCCGTGAAGGATGAGCCGGACAGCATCAAGGATGGCGAGGGAACTGAACAGGCACATCAGCGGTTCGTTGGAAACGCGGGTAAAGCGGATCAGGATCATTGGATTGGCAGAAAACAGAAGCCACAGAATATGGACAAAACGCTCGGAATGCTCGCCGGGGAAGGCTGTCTCGATTTCCCGAAGTGTTTTCCGGATGACGACGGCATTGAGCACCATCAGGATGGCGCCGACAATCCTCGCGCCGATATACATGTAGTCTTCCGGCAGCCATCCGACGAGCAGGGCAGACAGATAATACGACAGGGGTCCCTGAACCGCCTCATAGTTGTCATACACATTCGGGAAACTGTAATTTTCCACAATGTACGTGATGATGGCCGCATGTGCGTTCTCGTCAATCGGATTGAAGGAAAAATCGGCAAAAATCAGAACCATGCCGATACTCATGATGAACAGCAGAATGACTTCACTGTAATCTTTCAGGAAGCACCAGATGCCGCCCATGAGAAGGAGCACGACGCAGTAAAACAGCATGCGGTCATTTCGCATGAAGGAGAAGGATTCTCTCTGCACCATTTCTCCAAACTGGAAATACAGAATCAGACCGGATGCGGCGAAACAGAGGAATCCAAAGAGTGCTGTCAGAAGCAGCTGCTTTCGGTTCTCCTTTTTTCTCGCCTTGAGGAGACCTTCAACGAGAAGCCCGATTGCCGTCATGCCCAGCACAAGCAGTTCCAAACGCAGGAAAGCATTCTGTGCGCCGGTTGAAGCGGGATTGTAATAATAGCCCAGATAGATGGAATCTTCATATTCCTCATCATACTGGATATAGCCTGCAATGGAGGAGGGTTCATGCGATGTATACAGGCAGATGGGTTTGCCTTCCTCGAAGTCCTCAGGGGTGAACTGGATATTGTAGGTGCCCTCGGGAAGGTGAGGCTCAATGCGCAGATTCTGGTTGTCATGCAGTGCATCTGCCTGAAAATCTTTGGTGTAGACCGTCTCCCCGGTGTCCTCGCTGACGATGCTGACGCGGAGCGTTCCCTGGCTGAAGGTTTCATGATAGGTTCCGATGGAAAACAGAAGATCCCGGACAGGATGCTCCGCGACAAAGAGCTGCGAGACCGTTTCCCTGTTCATGACAGGCTCGGTGACGCCAATGGTACCTCTGGGAAAGGGATCGATGGGTTCTTCAATCGGGCTGACCTGATAGGCAATGACCAGGAGAAGAATACACAGCCCGATGATGCCGGCCCAAAGGATATGTTTTGGCCGGATTCTTTTTCCGGCCGTCCTGAACCATGTCATATGGTTTCCTCTTTTCTGCAGCCCATGGGACAGGCGGCACCTGCGGGGCTGCTCTGATTGATCTGAACCGCATTATTATACAGGAAATCATGGGAAACTGCCACAAAATCCCGGACAGGCCTGCTGGGACAGAGACATAAAAAACGGTGTCGTCTGCAGTACGGACTGTGGACGGACACCTGTTGACGTGGATTTCGGGACTCAATACCAGTCGTGTTTTTCCCCGCGGTCGAGAAGACGGATCTGCTCCATTTCCTCATCGGACAATGTGAAGCCGAACAGATCCAGGTTTTCGACGATGTGATCGGGATTGGAAGAACCGGGAATTACGACGATGCCCCTCTGGAGGTCCCAGCGCAGAATCACCTGTGCGGCAGAAACACCGTGCGCAGAAGCAATGCTCTGAATGGTTTCATTGCCGAGCAGTTCTGCAGTGTAGCCTCTTCCGCCCAGCGGATACCAGCACTGCACCACAATGCCTTTTTCCTGAATGAAGGGGACGACCTCCTGCTCCTGATAATAGGGATGGATTTCATTCTGCACAAGGGCGGGCATGATGGTCACCCGGGGCAGGAAATCCGTCAGCTCCTCGATATACCAGTTGGAAAGACCGAGGGAGCGGATTTTGCCCTGCTCGACATATTTTTCCATGGCCCTGTACGCTTCAACATCGTGGCTGCCCGGATGATGCAGGAGCATCATGTCGATATATCCGATATCCAGTTTTTCCAACGCCATATCAATGGCTTCTTCCGGCGCATGAAACTGGCTGGGATAGATTTTCGTGATCACAAAGATCTCTTCCCGTTTGACGCCGTATTCGGCCATGGCCCGTCTGACGCCTTCCCCGACAGCGTCCTCATTGCCGTACATGTAGGCTGTGTCGATGAGCCGGCCGCCGCTGCGGATCAGGGTCATGACGGATTGGACGCAGGTGTCGTAATCCAGCGCATAGGTGCCGAGGCCCAGGATCGGCATGGTATAGCCGCTGTTGAGGAGCACTGTTCTGTTTTGAAAATCGAATTGTCCCACCTGTGCCGTCTCCTTTTCTGCCGTGACGCCAATTTCATCCAGCCAGTTTTTGACATCCGCACGGGATGCGCCGGCGGAAAAGCGCCGGCTTTCCAGCCAGACAGCGGAAGCGGAGACAAGCGGCTGCAGATTGGCCGCACTGCTGCCCAGACTGCTTGAATGGGAAGTACAGAAACAGGCAAGTCTTTTTCCGCTCAGATCGCATTTCTCCAGAAAGGTGCAGATGATCCGCGGCGCCTGGCCGTGCCAGATCGGGTAGCCGATGAGAACCGTATCATAGGCTCCCATGGAAGGAATTTCACCTGTGATGCCGGGACGGACGGAGGGATCCGCCTGCTCCTGATCGCAGCGCCCGTTGGTATAGTAGGCCAGGTCTGCCTCGGTATAGGGCTGAGCGGGCACAATCTCATAGAGGTCCGCTCCGAGAAGACCGGCAGCCTCCTGCGCAACAGCCTTTGTGGTTCCTGTGGCGGAAAAGTACACCACAAGCGTCCGTGAAGATGGCTGGGCCTGGGCCAGGCCGATGGCGCAGAGCAGCACGGAAACAATGAAAACAGACAGGATGATTTTTTTCATTGCTTATCCCCCTCATGCAGGACTCAGCCCAGTTTTTCAGCGAAATCTGCAAGCACTCTGGAAATTTTGATCTGCTGAGGGCAGACACGTTCACAGCTGCGGCACTGCAGGCAGGCCGAGGGCAGTTTATCCGCGGGCAGAGCACTGAGCGCCATGGGTGCGATGAATCCGCCGCCGGTGAAGGCATGCTCGTTATACAGGGACAGAAGACGCGGGATATCCAGTCCCATCGGGCAGTGGCTGACGCAGTAGTGGCAGGCCGTGCAGGGGACGGTGCCCAGGGAGAGCATGCGCTGTGCAATCCCCATCAGCGCGTTCATTTCAGCTTCATTCAGTTTGCGGTCTTCTGCAAAGGTGGACAGGTTCTTTTCCAGCTGTTCCTGCGTGGACATGCCGGACAGGATCACGGTGACGCCGGGGATGCTCTGCAGGAAGCGGAAGGCCCAGGCAGGGATCTCTTCATCCGGCCGCAGTGCTTTCAGCTCCTGCTCATATTCGGGAGCGAGCGCAGCCAGTTTTCCGCCGCGGAGCGGTTCCATAACCCAGACCGGGATGTTCCACTCCCGGAGCAGCTCCACCTTTTCCCTGCCGTGCTGGAAGGTCCAGTCCAGATAGTTCAGCTGCAGCTGGCAGAATTCCATGTCTTTGCCGTATGCTTTCAGAAAACGCCTGAGCACAGGGAGTTCACCGTGGCACGAAAAGCCCAGGTGCTTGATGCGGCCGTTGCGCTTCTGCTCGATGAGGTAACTGTAGATGCCGTATTTTTCATCGTCCAGATAGGCATCAATGTTCATTTCACACACATTGTGGAACAGATAGAAATCGAAGTATTCGACATTCAGTTTCTGAAGCTGGGCTTCGAAGATTTCCTTTACTTTGCCCCAGTTGGAGGCATCGTAACCGGGAAACTTGGTGGCCAGATAGAAGCTGTCCCGGGGATAGCGGGAGAGTGCTTTGCCCATGACCAGCTCGGAATGCTCGCCATGATAGCCCCAGGCTGTATCGTAATAGTTGATGCCGCTGTGCATGGCGGTATCCACCATGCGCAGGGCAGCAGGTTCGTTAATGCGGCTGTCATCCCCGTCAAGGACCGGCAGACGCATGGCCCCAAAGCCCAGTGCGGACAGTTTGATGTCCTGAAAATCTCTGTAAATCATCGTGTTGCCTCCCTGCTGTAGCCATTGAAAGAATCTGCATAAGTGAAGGGCTCCGCACCCGGCCTGTCATGGATCATGATACAGGCGCAGGCTGATTGTGATGGAAAGCCCCGGCATCATTATACCGGCCTGCACTACTTCATGCCAATGGTTATCATTCATATCATGATATTCGATTTCAGCATATCATCCGAATGCATGACGCCTGGGACTTCGCTTTGTCTCCGGCATGCAGCGGTTTTACAGAGAGGACCAAAAAAGAGCCCCTGCTTTCCACACAGGGACTCTGAAATATGAGCTGCTTACTGCAGCATCATCCGGTCATTGTCAAACGCCCGGTGTTTGCTGCCGGCATACAGTTTCAGCAGGTCATCCACGGAAGTGTGTTCCCGCTCTTCGCCGGAAAGGTCCAGCAGAATGTTTCCCTCATCCATCATGATGGTTCTTGTGCCGGTGGACAGTGCGGAGGCCATATTGTGGGTAATCATCAGGGTGGTCAGGTGATCATCCTCGACAGCCTTCCGGGTGATTGCCATGACTTTGTCGGCCGTGGCCGGGTCCAGGGCAGCAGTATGCTCATCGAGCAGGAGAAGTTTGGGCGGGACAATGGTGCACATGAGCAGGGTGACAGCCTGCCGCTGTCCGCCGGAGAGAAGCCCAACTTTTGTCTTCATGCGGTCTTCAAGGCCCATGCCGAACTCGGCAAGACGTTCGCGGAAAAGCGCTGTCTGGCGGCGGGAAGGGGCAAAGCTCAGGGGTTTTGCATGGCGGCGGGAATAGGCGAGCGAAAGGTTTTCCTCAATGGTCATATGCGGCGCTGTCCCTTTCATCGGATCCTGAAACACGCGTCCGATCATGGCGGAGCGCTTGTGCTCCGGCATATAGGTGATGTCGTTCCCGTCCAGCAGCACACGTCCGCTGTCGAGCAGAAAGGTCCCGCAGATGGCATTGAACAGGGTGGACTTGCCCGCACCGTTGGAGCCGAGGATCGTGACAAACTCACCTTTCTCCACATGCAGGGAAAGACGGTTGAGCGCGGTATGCTCAATGGCTGTGCCTTTTTCGAAAATCTTGACCGCGTTGCGAAGTTCAATCATCCTGAGCACCTCCCCGTTTCTGCCGGGCAGCGGCAAGGTTGCTTTTGACAGCAGGCATCGCCAGGGTGATGCCGACGATCACAGCGGAGACCAGCCTGAGCATATACGCGTCAAGCGGAGAATAGCGGGTGGCCAGCGCAATGATATACCGGTAGACCAGCGAACCGACAATGGCAGAGATGAACCCGAGTGTAATGCCGCGACGGCCGAAGACGGCTTCCCCGATGATGACGGAAGCGAGCCCGACGACCAGGATACCCGTGGAGGAGGAGATATCCGCATACCCCTGATACTGGGCAATGATCGCACCGGACAGGGCGATCAGCGCATTGGAAATGCTGAAGGCAAGGACTTTGCAGGCATCCACATTGATGGAAGAGGCACGGACCATCTCCTCATTGTCGCCCACAGCCCGGATGCACATGCCCAGGTGTGTGTGATAAAAGAGGATGATCGCCGCCGTGCACAGAATGGCAAAGAAGATGGGCAGCACGGTCATGGCATCGTTTTTGGACAGGAACGGAACGATCTTGAAGATCGTGGAGGCGCGCACCAGCGACAGGTTCGGCGCCCCGCCCAGGACCATCAGGTTGATCGAATACAGCCCGCTCATGGTAATAATGCCCGAGAGGATCGGGTGAATGCGGTACCGCGTCTGCAGGATGCCGGTGACAGCGCCGGCACAGGCACCGGCCAGAAGGCTGGCCGGTAGCGCAAGCAGCGGATGCCCGGCTGCTGTGACAGCGGCGGACACCGAAAGGCCGAAGGCAAAGCTGCCTTCGGTGGTCAGGTCCGGAATGGAAAGAATCCGGAAGCTGATATAAATGCCCAGAGCCAGGATACCGTAGAGAAGACCGAGCTGAAGAGACCCGATAAATAACTTCATATGCGCAATGCCTGCCTTTGCCTTGTCATGAAAAGGGGAATGGTGCTGAGGTGAAGGAGGAACCCCAGCACCGGGAAGGGATTACTTGGAAGTGAGGTACTGCACCTCGCCCAGCGCAGAGAGGGATTCGGGCACGGTCAGCCCAAGGGCTTCGAGGGTGTCGGAGTTGACAGAAACGATATCCGCGGGCACCACGAGGCAGGGAATGCTTTCAATGGGGGTTCCGGAGAGAACCTGGGCGGCAATTTTGGCGGTTTCTTTTCCGATAAACACGTCGCTCATGGCGAGGGTGGCAAGACAGCCGGACTGGACGGTGGTTGCAGAGCAGCAGTAGGTGGGAACGCCTGCCTCTTTGCAGATCTCGGCAAGAATATCCACAGCGGCCTGCACGACCGAGTCATTGGCGACAAAGAGAACATCGGCGCCCTGGTCGAGGACGGCCTGCGTGGCAGTCTGCACTTCACCGGAATTGGCCACGGTCTTTTCCACATACGCATAGCCGTTGGCGTCCAGGAATTCCTTGGCCGTATTCATGGCATTGACGGCGTTGACTTCACTGGTGGAATAGACCAGACCGAAGGTCTTGACATCGGGGGTAATCTGCAGGCCCATGGAAATGATGTCGCCGGAAGGAATGGCATTGCTGGTTCCGGTGGCGTTCATGTCCGGGGTGTCCAGGGCGCTCATGACGCCGGCTGCGACCGGGGCAGCGACGGAGCAGAAGACGTTGGGCGTTTTGCTCTCCAGGCCGACAAACGCCTGGGTGGGCGGAGTGGCGATGGTAAAGACGAGGTCATAGGAACCGTCATCCATATTCTGGCAGATGGTCTGGAGGTTGGTGGCGTCGCCCTGGGCGCACTGATAATCGATGGTCAGGTTGGTGCCTTCGACATAGCCGAGCTCGGCAAGGCCTTCAATGATGCCTTTTTTCATATCCATGAAGGCGCCGTTTTCAATCAGGAGCACAATGCCGACTTTATACTGGGCGGTTTCGGCGGAAGCAGACAGGAAGCAGCAGAGCATCAGGGACAGGGAAAGCAGCACAGCAATGATCTTTTTCATGGTAGGAATCTCCTTTACATATTGATTTATTGATTGTTTTCTTTGAGTTTCAGATTGTAATCCCCGAGCTTTCGGAAAGCTTCGGAGAGCATGGGGAGGGTGATGGGATAGGGATTATGTTCTATGTCATGCATGCGCAGAACCTGGGGGAGTACGCGCTCAAGATCCTTTTCTTCCAGTCCGATCTCCTGGATGGATGTGGGGAGCTGAACGGATCGGTTGAAGGCGTGCATGGTTCGGAACATGTCATCCTGTCCGTCGGTGAGCAGAAGGAGGAGAACACCGAACCCGACGACTTCGCCGTGCAGGTGGTCCTGCTCGATCTTCAGTTCAGGGAAGGAGGTCAGGGCGTAGAAGATGGCGTGGGCAAGCCCGGTATTGTAGTCAATGATCCGGTCGGCCGTCAGGAGAATGGAGGCAGCGGCTGTGGTGACGATGATGGTGAGAATCACCTGCGTGAGTTCCTCTGAGACCTTTCCATTCAGGTGGTCGCGGTATCCCTTTTCGCCGTAGGCGAGGAGCGGATCGAGGCAGGACCGGCTGACGGAGACGCCCAGGGCATGGTAGTAGGCCAGCGTATCGCCTCTTGAGGACATGGAGGCCTCGAAATACTTGGCGTACGTGTCGCCGAGCCCGGCCCAGAGATAACGGGGCGGTGCCGAGGCGATCACGGCGGTGTCGATGAAGGTGTGCTTCGGGGGTCCGGGCAGGAAGCAGGGACCGGCAAAGGAACCGTCCGGGTGATAGAGGATGGCGACAGCCGTACAGGCTGCACAGGTTGAGGCGATGGTCGGGAAGGCATAAACCGGCAGGCCAAGCCGGAAACCGAGGGTCTTGCAGGTGTCAAGCGCTTTTCCGCCGCCGACGGCAAAGATCATGTCAGCCGAGCGGACGGACGGTGCGGCAGACAGCATGGCAATGTTTTCCTCGGCTGCCTCCCCGCCGTACCAGATACGGTCTGTGATTTCAATGACAGGGCGTACGGCTTCCTCAATCTTTGCGGCGATGGCTGCCATGGCCCGCCTGCCGCCGATGATGACCGCGCGCGTTCCGCTTTCCCTGCAGACCTCGGATACCTTGTCCAGAGTATGGATTCCGATCGTCCAAGAGGGCAGGCGGATGGAATAATCCGGCATGGATGTCATTTCCTGGCCACCTTTCTGAATAGAACTGCACTGTGGATGCAAAAAGGCCCTGTCCTTGAAAAGGACAGGGCCTGAAGCCTTGCGGTACCACCTTTTTTGATCCGGTTTGCCGGATCCACTTTACAGAAATGCCAACACATTTCCAGCCTTTAACGCAGGCATACGGTCCGGCTAGGGGCATCATGCCCTTCACCTTTCCCTCGGCGGTCCATTTGCCGTCCCGCTTTCGGCCGGTTTCCAGCTGCCCCGGCTCTCTGTGCGTGCGCTGTACGGTTTGATCTCCGCTTCAAAGGTTTGTTTATGATGGGTCTAATCATATGTGCCGATGAAAACGATGTCAAGAGCTGCAAATGTTTTTATGATGTTCTGGGCGTGTCAGGAGCGGATACGCCGTGCTGCGCTAGCAGAAGAGGAATCCGCATCAGGCTGTCGAACAGATTGAACGGAATACGGAAAAACCGGGAGTGAAGCGCATGGGAGAAAAGAGACGAATGACCCCCGAACAGGCGCGCAGGGTCAAATGGATCCTGACAGACCTTGACGGCACGCTCCTCAATGCTGAGAAAAAGATCACGGGGAGAACGCTCGACGCGCTCCTGGCGTGCCGAGAAAAGGGCATCCAGCTTGCGTTCGCGACCGGACGCAACTTTATCACTGCGGGCGAATACCGGGAGATCCTTCATCCGGAAGGCTGCGTGCTGGCCTACGGCGCACAGATGTTTTACGGGGACAGGCGATTTGACTATGCGCTCTTTCCGGAAGCGCTTCTCGGGATTGCGCGCCGGGCGGAAGGTTGCAGCCGGGTGGATTTCTGGTACAGAAGCGGCACCAGCCTGGAAATGCACAATCCGGACCTGAAGACACTGGAAGCGGCAGCCGCAGAGGCCCCCGAAACACTGTCTGTGGCCTGCTGGGGAATGCCGGTGGAGCGCGTGAAGGAGACGGAAAACCTTCTGGGCGTGACAGCAACCCACTATGTACGGGATATCTGGTGCAATTTCTGCACAGGCGGGAGAAACAAGGAATCCGGTGCGCAGCAGCTGCTCGCGGCCTATGGCTGCGCAAAGGGTGAAGCACTCGGGTTTGGGGATGAAGACTGTGACCTGGGATTCTTCCGCGCGTGCGGATGGGGTGTGGCGATGGGGAATGCCGATGCCGCCACGCTCGAGGGCGCGGACTGGGTGACCGGCACCTGCGATGCGGACGGGATTGCGGAGTTTCTCGAAGAGCAGATTCTGCCGTTCAGATAAATACATCCATAGGACAAGACATATAAAGGAGAGAAGGCTGCCGCGCACAGAGCGGGGCCGAAATGCATGAAGATTCTGGTATGCGGGTCTGCGAATATCGACGACACCTATCAGGTGCCGCATTTCGTGCGCGAAGGGGAAACACTTTCTTCCGAAGGATACACAAGGAATGCCGGCGGCAAAGGGCTCAATCAGGCGATTGCCCTGAGCCGGGCCGGGGCGGACGTCTGCTTTGCCGGTGGCATTGGCAAGGACGGCCTGTTTCTGATGGAAGAACTGAACCAGAACCGGGTGGATACATCCCGCCTTCTGATCCGGGATGAGGCAACCGGGCATGCCATCATTCAGGTCACCCCGGACGGGGAAAACGCGATTCTGCTCTTTGGCGGTGCAAACCGCAGCTTCCGCGGGGAGGATATTCCCCGGCTCCTGGAGGGCATGGGGGAAGGTGACTGGCTGCTCCTTCAGAATGAGATCAGCCAGCTGGAAGAAATTGCACAGGAAGCCAGGCGCAGGGGCATGCAGATTGTCCTGAATCCCTCGCCCATGGAAGACCGGCTCCGGAACATCCTTCCCCTTGTGGACTGGCTGATGCTCAATGAAGTGGAAGGGGCAGACCTGACGGGAATACATGAGCCGGATGATATTCTTGACGCGCTTGTGGAACAGTACCCGGGCATGCAGATTGTGCTGACATTGGGTGAAAAGGGCTCCATGTACGCGCGAGCTGCCGTCCGGCAGATGCAGCCGGCGTTTCAGGTCAGCGCTGTGGATACGACGGCAGCAGGGGATACCTACACGGGATATTTTCTCTCCGGGATCCTCCGCGGGCTTTCCGTGGGCGGCGCGATGGCCCTGGCCTCCTGCGCATCGGGCATTGCTGTGACGCATCCCGGTGCGGTGGCATCCATCCCGCAGCTGCAGACCGTTCTGGAGGCCATGATTCCGTAAACGAGGGACAGGGAGATGCTGCGGATGGCTGAACGAAAAAAGAACAATGCAGAAATGAGCAGGAAGAAAAAGAGAGACAGGACGCCCAAACGGACGGAAACGCTGATCGAACAGAGTCAATTACCCACGACTGAAGTCGCGGGCTTGTGAAAACGAGTCCGGAGTTGAC